>Ga0209986_10004017_pt1 | contig 12663 bp, 15 predicted proteins | sample BlataG_FD_183168 | JGI IMG/M metagenome (GOLD analysis project Ga0209986, IMG submission 183168) | Deep subsurface microbial communities from Black Sea to uncover new lineages of life (NeLLi) - Black_00105 metaG (SPAdes) (version 2) | ecosystem: Environmental > Aquatic > Marine > Oceanic >...
AAAGGGGAAAAGGGGAAAAGGGGAAAAGGGGAAAAATAACTTTATGAATTGAAGAGTAATAAACGGATTAGATTGGAAAACGATGGATGTGCTTCCGTATATCGATGAATCCTGGACCATCGAAAGAATCGTCAAGGAAAAAACACCATCTACGTGGGAAGATGTTTTTGAATACGCCATGCCAGAACTGGAACAGATATCTAAGATTGTGGAAAAACAAAGGAAAATGTTTCGTTTATGTCCTCTCCAACGAGATGTTTTTCGGGCTTTCAATATCACACCATTCCATAAAATAAAAGTCGTAATATTAGGTCAAGATCCTTATCATACAGTTTTGCCTAATGGTATCCCACTTGCTACGGGATTGTCTTTTAGTGTGCGAAAATGTGATGCTGTTCCGCCTTCTTTACACAATATCTATAAAGAATTAGGAGATAATTATCCAGATTTCACCATTCCCAGACATGGATGTCTAGAGGCTTGGGCCGAACAAGGAGTCTTTTTCCTAAATACTGCTCTCACAGTAGTTGAAGGAAAACCAGATTCCCATACCAACATATGGTATGGGTTTACTCGAAAAGTTGTTCGTAAACTTGTAGAGGCAGATGAGAGTATTATTTTTGTCTTGTGGGGTAGAAAAGCTGAAAAATTAAAAGGGCATATAGGAGCAGCGGTTACGATTTTAAAGGCCTCTCATCCCTCGGGAAAAAGCGCTGAACGAGGATTTTTCGGTTGTAAACATTTTCTTCAAATCAACCAAAGACTAGAGGAATTAGAAAAAGAACCTATAAATTGGAATGTTTTATAAATAATATTTGGAATAAATGATCTTTTTAACTTACTTTAAGAAGCAAGTTAAATTGTTATGTTTTTAATGGACATGAGAACGGTGGCTGAAACCGAATTGCCCGAATTATGTATATATAGCGAAAAGAAAAAACGTGTAGACGATTCTGAATGCTGGGGTTGTTCCCATTCCCAATCAGATCTTTCTATAGTATATCAAATTCCTTTACAATTCGAAGGATTTATGGACTTTAGTTTACCATTATGTCAAACGTGTTTGGATATCTTGGAAAGAGGAGGGTTTTCTGTCTTGAAAAACCGTTTTGATTTTATACATGCTAAAGAAGGGGAATATTCACGTATAGCACCCGAATTTATTGAAATTCATGTCACTCATGGTTTATCCACCATCATCACCAATTCCATTCGCCGCTATAAAATCCAGCCTGGATTTGATAATATATAAACGGTATATATATTAACAAACCAAAATTATGATCGAATTGAGATATTTCCCGTATAAAGTGTCCTCGGTTCAAATATCTTATTTGTTCCCTAAAAATCAATGGATATCAAGAGGAAACTGTTGGGTAAATCTTGCCAAACAAGGAACTGATGAATGGTTGAATGCACGTAAAGGGCAAATTCCTGTATCCTTTTTATTCTCTGAAACCAACGTGTTATCTCCAACCAGCCCAGCCAGACCTTCCTTATCGTCTATCCACTTGTTAAATACTCGAATCACTGTATCTAATTTCGGTGCCGCTGCGGGGCAAAGCCGATTTTCTACTCCTAAAGAATTAGCCTTAGAAGTGGCAGGTATCAAAGAAAAGGTATTTAGTGAAGAATCCAAGAAAAATATGGCTCATGGAACCAAAGAGGAACCGAATGCTAGAAGATGGTATGAAAACCAATTTGGAGTGGAAGTGGAGGAAATCGGTTTAGCGGTTCCTAAATGGAATTTTCATTTGGGGGCTTCTGTTGATGGCATTGTAAAAGATGCGAAAGGTATTATCGAAATTAAATGCCCCAAGAAAATGTATAAACCGCTTATAGATCATATAAACTTAAGATCAACAGGTTGGGAACCACGACCATATTATAGATCTCATATTTGGCCTACTCATTACGCTCAAATGCAAGGGGGGATGGCTATTTTAGGTATGGAATGGTGTGATTATATTGTCTATTCTACTTCTGACCGGCAAGTATACCACGAGCGGATCCCGTTTAATTCCAAATATTGGCTAGAATCTTTATATCCTAATATCCAAACGTTCTTGAATCAGGAACTTTTCCCCTTGTTAGAAGATATGATTTGCAAAGATAAAACGATTTCGTAAATAATATATATATATATATATATATTTTCCTATAATAGGAAAATGGAATCTCAGTTGGAAAATTTGCGCAACGCAGATCTCAAGCAAATAGCACGTGATTTTAATTTGCCGAATCGCACTTCACCGAAGAATAAGTCTCAGTTGGTGAAGTTCCTTTTAAATGCTGTTCAGAAGAAACAGATTACCCAATCTCAACTCCGAAAAGAAATAAACAAATATGCGCCAAAGAAAGCCACACCAACAAAACGAAAGAAAGCCACACCAACAAAACGAAAGAAAGCCACACCAACAAAACGAAAGAAAGCCACACCAACAAAACGAAAGAAAGCCACACCAACAAAACGAAAGAAAGCCACACCAACAAAACGAAAAGATGTTCAGTTAGCGCTGGAAGCCCGATCTTTAGCTAACCTGAAAAAAGTCGCGTCTGTCTTTGGGGTCTCCGTGAAACAAAAAAAGTCACAACTTATTCGTGATTTGCTAAAAGTCCCTGATGTGGATGCTGTTCATTTAGAAGTCGATCGATATCCCATTCTTAAAAGTTATTTGGGTAAAGTTTCACTTGAAGCAGCGGTATCAAAGAGTTTTCCCGACTTGGAATCCAAGCAAGCACGTTACCAAATTAAAGGTAAAAATATACTTCAAACTTTACCTGAAATATTCGAAACTCATTTTGATTCTGAATATCAACGGATGGCAAATGCACATAAACATGATTTCAAACAAGGAATATATGACGAAATGCCTTCACCTGCTTATAATGCTGAAAGTGCCTTATATTTTATGGATCTTCGCAGTTCAATAGCTCTTCCTTTCTGCAATAAGGTAATTAGAGAAAAAGGCTATGAAGATTCACGAATTATGTTGACGTCATCCAGTAGCACAACGGGCACGCTGGACGATAAAATTCTTCTTCGCGAAGGAAAATATTATTATGCACAAGCCTATTATGCGAGTTTTGAGCCTTTCTTATCTTTACCCAGCGACGCAACATATGAAGAAATAAGAACAATGGTGTTGGATAAAGCAAGGGATTCGGGAAAGAATCTCTTGGGTGATCTTCAACAAATTGAAGATGATTTGACAATTAGAGCAGATTTTGCTTTCGGTGGATTCGTAACAGCACCTGTTGATGATTATATGTGTGTGCGTACATTCTTAAAAAATGGTGGAATTGTAATAAATATATTCGCCGTATATCCTATATATTCATCGTTAAGATATGATGAAACCATATTCGGTTATGAAGATGCTGTAAAATTTGTCCAAGAATTTTCTATAGCCTTGAATCGCGCTAAGTTGCTTTTCTGGGGCAATGAAGTAGTTTTGAGTCCTGATAATCTTCCTATCATAACAAAGCGTGTGGTCTTTGTGGATAATTTTAGTGATTACCCTTATATCGAATCCGGATACGAAAGACCGTGGAAACTTCCACGTGGTGAAGATGTGACGGAAAATCCACTCTTTAATCTTTACTACCTTTCAAATGTATTCAAAGGCAAATTATATAGTAATGGGGAGAGTTTTCAAGATTTTAAATTGACGGACTTTATGACTCCTGAAGAGATTGAAGAAGCTAATCGACTTTATCGTAATTAAATCTTTTGTAAACTTTGGGCGATGTGTTGTGATAAGCGAATGATCACTCTAAAATCCATAAATCCATAAATCCATAAATCCATAAATCATACATCAAAATTTTTTGATGCATGATTTGAAAATATCCATTCTTAAATAAATGGAAGGTAAGGTGGTTGTATATGTGATTCACGATGAACACCACGAAGACCGTAGGTCCAACATTAGAAATATATTTAAGAAAAAAGACTTCCATATTCTATATCCTGAAATTCCGTACAAAGACGTGGATATAAAAACATCTCGTAGACGACATGAATTGTATGATCGCCATGAAGCGTATCAAGTAGGTTGGTGTTTGGCAGATGCAAAGGAAAAGTATCCTGAACATCCCGTTGTCCTTATTAAGGATTCATCTCTTTGTGCCGCTGATAAGGATACAGTCTCAGATATCATACATAGTAGTCTTTCCAATAGTGAATCGTTCCATGTTTGCTACTTATGCAAGTGGAATGATAAATGTCAACTCCATTCACGGAAAAAGAAAGTTAAGGGGAGAATGTCGCATTTGGCAAAAACATATTCCCCACATGGAGTTCAAGCTCTCCTTTTTACACCTGAGGGAAGAGATGTTGTTCTAGGAATAAAACCCATGAAAAACGGAGATTTTTTCAAGGCGCGCGAATCTATAGGTAAAAGCTTAAACGTGCATATTGTAAAAGGAAACCTAGATGCTTTCTGTGTAGTGCCAAATCTCGTCGCTTACGACATTAGTTTAGCTTTAGAAGATAGAGACTACTTGAAATTAAACGAGTGTGCTCCCGTTTTAGCTTTGGGTGGTAACGGAAGTTCTTCTATCAATATTTATGTGGCAGCTTTAGTCATTATTATATTATTTATTGTTATAGTGTGGGCTGCTATATATGTGTCACCTTAATGTTATCTAAGTAATTACATAAACTTATGCAATTAGAATATCCATGAATGAATTGTCTCCCCTTAAGAAAAGATGCCAGTTATATTTATACGGCATTCCAACGATGACGATACGGACCCCACATATACACATGATCCCAAGATTACGGAAGATGGAAAGAAAAAGGCTAGGAAAAGGGCCTTTGAGCTGGTAGAAAAGTATGGTTCTCCCAAGATGATATTTTGTAGTCCTTTTCGTCGAACTATACAAACCGCAAAAGCGATGAAAAAAATGTGTGGGTCCAAAACTAAGATTTATATTGATAAAAACTTATCTCGGTATTTTTGTGCTCGTGAGAAGGCGGATCCCCAAATTGATCCAGGGACAGGGAATTATGATACGCCTATATACGAATCGTGGAAAGGTTTTGAATACCGAATAGATACACACTTGAAGATGATTAGCAAGAACCGTTTTACACAAAAAGACGAGATTATATGGTGTATTACACACGCATTGGTATATAAACATGTAGCTCGAACTTATGATATTAAGATTCCCTCTTATATTCCTTTTATGCATTACTTTGTCTTAGATAAGGAATCCAAACAAATTTCCAAAACAAAAAGAGATTATCAAAGGCATACAAGAAAGAAACGAAAATTTTGAATTTAAATACATTTCTTATATTGCGAAATGTATTCCACATCTCAACGTCGAAATAAATCTCGGTATCATAATAGTCAGTATTGTGTTTCGCTCGGTAAGAAATGGTATCGGTTGCTATTACCAAAACACAATAAATATACTGTTTGTCTCTTAACCGCCCATCCAGAACCTTTAGAGCAAAAAATTGTAGTAGGATTTGAAACACCACCTATAAAAGGAGACGAGAAACATTCTCGTCTCTATGCTCTTTTCAATTCCTATATAGAACTGTTTCAATACCAATCCAACTTTCCTCTTGATGGAAGGCACTTTTACGAAATAATAATGGGAGATTCGTCTCAGAAACCGCATTTCGATATTGATATAAAACGTTCCCAATGCCCCAAAGGAAAAGATTTAGATGAATTAGGAAATGATGTCAAAGATGATCTCATTGCAGGCATTTTGACTGTAGGAGAAGAAAATGGAGTTGTATTTAGTCTAACAAAAGATATATTAGTTTATACTAGTCACGGAGAATCTAAACTTAGCTATCATATTATTATACATCACTATTGCCACAGTAATCACAAACAAGCCAAAGCCTTTTATAAAACCGTAACTAGTAAAATGAACGATGAGAATGCTATCTATGTTGATCATAGCGTCTATTCTTCTAGGCAAAATTTTAGAATTTTAGGGAGTCAAAAAATATCATCGTATAGACCTAAGCGATTTTGCGAAGTCTATACTTTTAGAGGGAAAGAAATAATTCACGATTATGATATACCTTTTCGTTCAGAGAAACATAAAGAATTGGAATCTTTTAAAATATCGTTAATTAGTTGGATCTCAGAATGTGAATATTTACCTTCTTTTCAGGACGATCATGAAAGAGAACAATATATCAAACAACATATAGAGAAAGATTATGGGGATATCTCGCAAGGAGAATTAAAAGAAGCCATTCAATTAATAGATAGTAGACGTGCAGCCTTAGGATCTAAATTTCCGTTTGTAGTCCGCGAAGTGAAAGGAAATATAATATCTTTACGCCGATTGCGTCCATCGTGGTGTAGTATATGTGCTCGCAATCATGAACATGAAAATCCGTATGCGATGGTAGTAGGTAACAATCTTTATTTTTATTGCCGTCGTTCAGATTCAGATTCGGGTAACGAAACTTTGGGGACACTCACCACATCAATTCCACATCAAAAGACTCCACTTCTAGAATTGTCTGAAGATCCTGAAGATCCTGAAGATCCTGAAGATTCTGAAGATTCTGAGGAGGGGGGAATGAAACTCTGTTTGGGAAACTATAAACCTCCTTTAGTGGACCAATCTCTCTCCAAGAAAGAAAAAGAAGGAGTAAAAACGATAAAAAAGAAGTCGTTATTAAACATTATAAAATACGTTCCTCCTGAAAAAGAAGAAAAAGATGTTTTAGAACTATTGCAAGAATTGGGTTATAATCCCAACGATAAATCTAAACCGGATAAAGAACTTTCTGATAAAAAATATAGAATTTTAAGAGATAATCAATACTTAGTTGATATGAAACGCGATAATTGGACATCTCACTGCAATTCCGTATTATAATTCTATATTTCTGAAAATTTGAAATATAGACCCGCTCTGCCGTTGCATAAGCATTAAGCGAAGCAATTATTCTTTCATGACTAAGCCGAGATGGTATGAAGAACCTAGTGATAACAAGTAGTTCATATTTATAGCGATTCTTCAAATTGATACATCTCCAACGCTCCATACCCAAAAGCAGTGGGGTCTTCTAAAACTGGATAGGTGGGCGAATTGGAATAAATAGCGCACGATGATTGAGTGACGGGTGCGTAGGTTCGCACATATCCTTTGGAAATATAAAAGGGATTTCCGGGAGACATGGATACTTCATCTTCTTTTCCACAAAAAAACATTGGGATCTTTTCAAGCATTTCCTCCTTTGTTCCCCATGATTTAAATTTATTACCACAAGTTGATGCCATTTTTTGTCTTCAAATGATTTTATCAATTTTTGCAAATATGAGAACCATTAATAAAAACACATTGGTCGAACTTACCAATTTATTACATGAAAGATCTGAAATATGTGGAATTGTAATTCCTGGTAATAATGAACTCGAATTACAGGGTTTGGATGTAGGTCCATATATTAAAGATGGAGAAAGGGGTAGCTGTCGATCCACTAATGTGTGGATTAATTTTCATACACATCCTATGTATGTTTGGCCTTGGCCGAGCACCGAGGATGTATTCAAGGTCCTTTATGACCATGGTGCACAAAAACCCGTTTTGTGGGGAAGTTTGATTTTCACAGAATGGGGAGTATGGGAGATTCATTCTCCTACCAAAATCTTCCCGGATGATTTAAACGAGGATTTTGAATGGTGGACTGTGAATGCATCAGATAAACTTTTTTTCGACTTGAATCTTAGTAAAAGAAAAACGGCTCCATCTAGCCAGGAAGCAGAAAAATATATCCGAGAATATGTAAATCTTTGGAACGACGCATTTGGACCACTTGGATTTGAGATGCAAATTACTTTCTGGGAGAACATTCCAGGCGATTATACTCTTCAAACTGGATTGGCCAGCGTTCCTCTACCCAACAAAAAGCTTACATAATCCCAAGGAATATTTATTCCTTTTACGTCTAATTCCGATATTTTTCGTAATTTTTGGACAATATTAAAGGTTCCGTAATATACAGCGTTTTCTTTCTTCTGATATCATGTATCGTTCTAGTAAATATCGGATATTGGCCGCCGTGTTGTCTTCTAATAGCATACGCCTAATATTTTCTGATGAAATAGGAGTCCAAGCTAACCATTCTATAGTTCCTACATGCCCATTAAATACCAAAGACCGATAATAATCTTCCAATTTCGTAGTAAAAAATGAGCTTTGGTGCATAATGGACCAAACACTTCTCAAAAAATCTTCTGAAACTTGACGTTGTCCCATGGCTGAAAAAACAGCAAAACTAAAATAATCTGCTTTTGTTATACATTCTGTCAAAGGTTTAATTTTATAATTGACCTTATACTTTTCGGTGAAAGACCATACATAATCCGATATATTCTCTGAATTATTGATGGGGTAGATTACCTTGTATGTATTTCCTACATTTCCTACATTTCCTACATTTCCTACATTTTCCACATTTTCCACATTTTCCACATTTTCCACATTTCCTACATTTCCCGTATTATTTTTGGGTGTAACCCAATCCTCCGCAATTTTGATCCATTTCTCAAATGTAGATATTTTTTCATGTTTTATACACCATCCTATGGGATCCTGACTAATCTGTTTCAATACAGAGGAAAAAATAAAATTCCAATCTCTACATACCAAACTATAGTTCAATAAAGATTCATAGGAACAGGTTAAAAAACTAGATGAAGTAAAATTCAGTGATGTTCCGATCATTTTCGAGAAAATGACATATTGTAATTCAAGCGGGAATGCATTCATGTCTTTTTTAACATTTTTTATAATCTATATACATATAACATCAAATATGTATAATAATTGTCATTATTCTTATCTTTGTTTTTGTAGACGATACAATTTGGATAATTCCGTTACACTCTTGCCGTGTCCTTTATGGTCTATCAAGAATTTAATCCAGGGATTCTTTCCGCCTTTTCGAGGAGAAGATCTACTCATTTTTCTTGTAGTTCTTGTAGTTCTTCTGGTAGGAGAAACAGCCGGTCTTCTTCTGGTAGGAGAAGATCTATTCATTGTTCTTCTGGTAGGAGAAGATCCATTCATTGTTCTTCTGGTAGGAGAAGATCTATTCATTGTTCTTCTGGTAGGAGAAACAGCCGGTCTTCTTCTGATAGGAGAAGATCCATTCATTGTTCTTCTGGTAGGAGAAGATCCATTCATTGTTCTTCTGGTAGGAGAAGATCCATTCATTGTTCTTCTGGTAGGAGAAGATCCATTCATTGTTCTTCTGGTAGGAGAAGATCCATTCATTGTTCTTCTGGTAGGAGAAGCAACTCGAACTGGAGCTTGAAATCTTCTTCGTGAAGTGGGAGATAATCTTGTACGAACCGGCGGTCTATATACCATTCTGCTGTTCATTTCTTCTTTTTACTAAAAAGAAGAAAAATTTCTTAAAGTTTATTATTTGAATTATCTATCATTGATTATTTTTTTCCTATTCCAATAATTCATGAGTGATAAAAGACCAACATTCATATTCTGTGGTTGCTGGAGGAGCTCCTGATCCGGCTTTTACTTTATTTGTGTTGAAAATCCGAGCCGCTCTCGTACTTTCATAAGCAATGTCGTTTTGTATAAATATAATACAATCATCATTTACGCTTAAATAAATAGAAAACCCATTCACACTGTTGGCCACGGCTGGTTTTTCCAAAGTTTTGATTGTATTGAATAGGTCAGATTCTACAGCCGCGCCCATTCCAGAGACAGAAAAATTAGCATGATTATCTACCACATACGATGTAGTAGTGTATTGTGCATCACTAGATGTGGAAGTTCGAAAGCTGGATGCAGCTGGATCAGGTATAACGGCCAAATTCCACGGTCCAGCATCAGATTCTTTATCATCGTGTGCTGGTTTGCATTTTACTCGTATATCGTAACTGTTTTTACAACATTTTTTACACTTTCCCATCTTTTACTTATTTTCGGATAATAAAAATAATATTTGGAAATTTGTTTTAACAACACGGCGCGCACTCGTATGTCATTTTAATCCATACAGCAGCTACGGGGCGCACTTGGGGTGCAATATCCTCATTAGTAGCAATAACAACACTATCGCTTCTTATCCGGGCTACGGTAGCTTCCTGATATTCAAAACGTCCAACAGCAATGCTATTTTTATGATTTTCTCCATCAGCTGATACATAAACAATAACTCCTTTAAAATTAGAATTATTAAGGGCACGAACGGGTAAAGTTAGAATAGCTCTAGCAAAATCGGTTTTGACCATCCGGCCTGATAAATCTAGGGCAAAAGCAGCTACTGCATGTACAGTACCGTTGACCACATTATATCGACCCAAATTGTAGGGGGAATTTCCAACTGCCGATCCGGCGGGATGAATAAGTGTTGCATTCCAAAGACCTGTATCTGCATCAGAAATACTGCGATTTTTATCGCAGCTTATGTTTATATCATATTTGCATTTTTTATCTTTTTGGTAGACACATTTTACCTTGCGGTATTTAACCACACATTTTTTGCATTTGCAATTTTTTTTGTGACAATCATGTTTTCCCATTTTTGTATTCATAAGAAATATAATTCAACAAACTATCTTGCTTTTATAAGCACAACTAGCGTTAATCTATTTTTTTTAAAATATCATGAATTCAACCATTGAAAGAATTTTCAATTCTGCCGTAAATAAGATCCTTCATAAAAATGCTATTTCAGACTTAAACTTATGTAAATGGTATATAAATTGAAAAATGGAAGAAAATGAATTAACCCATGAGATCCAATTAAAATCACGGGATATTGATGAACAATTAAAAGGAATTTCACATCTACACCGCGAAATTCAATCAATGAAAGAAAATGTAAATTCTCTACTCAAAGAATTGTCAAGAGAAGATGATACTACATTGAAATTTCATGGGGTAAATTCAAGGATTCGGACCTTGGTAAATCAGCAAAGGTATATGCCTATTTATAAGGATTTGCCTTTAGAAAAAAGATTGGATGCTATGGAAAAAGATTTGTGTAAAATGAAGGAAGATATATCACGTTTGAACAATTGGATTGCCGTATATTGTCCTAATAAGGGATAAAAGTAATTATATCTAGAGGGATATAATTAAAAATGTATAATACTGATTTGTTGAATACTTATACCTGGGTTTATATTAATGAAATATACTACGTTCACAAAACAATAGTCTTTTTATTAGAAAAATCTTTTTTGGATCCTGGTAATAGTTTTTCCAATGAATTGGTATTGTCTTGTATTTCTTCATATAAGGGAAATTGCACTTGAAATATTAAAATAAGATCTCCATATCCAGATATTCTCCCTTCGCGACTTTTAATAGGCATGCCTCTATTACATATATTACGACGACAACCTGGATAAATGACTTCCCCATGGTTTTCAACGTAAAGTTGTTCGCCACTAAGATGAGAAATCTCAAGGGTATATCCCGTCAAGGCTTCTTTAAGTGTAATTTTTGTGTTATAGATCAAATCATTTCCTTTTCGTTGCCACATATCATAATCTTTATCCTTTTTCTCCTTTAATACAACGTTAATATCTCCAGCTATCCATCCTGGAGCTTCATCAGCTTCCCTAGGAAAAGATATTATATCTCCTTCCGAAGATCCAGGCATGATGTTTATTTTGATTTGTTTCACATCTTTGACAACTTTTTTACCAGCACAGTTTTTACAATAATCACTTGGCGCGGCTATCATTTTTTCTCCATTGCAATGATAACACATTTGTTGTTGTCTGGTCTGAATTCTGGGTCCCATCTGAAGAAGTCGAATGATAAATCCTGTTCCTTTACATACCGGGCACGGTTGTGGGGTAGCGTCTTTTCGCATACCTCTTCCTTCACAATCGGTGCAATTTCGATTTCTTTGCACATTGATTTTCTTCACAATACCTTGATAAAACTCTTTCAACGTTACGCCAAGATTAAAATTGACATTTGATGTTTTTCTAGGACCAGATCTTGCACTCATATTATTAAAAAAATTGAAAATGCCTCCTCCACCACCCGGGGCACCTCCTCCCCCAAAAAACCTGCTGAATATATCTTGAGCGGATGCAAATTGGTGATTATTCAACCCATCTTTTCCGAATGTATCGTATTTTTTCCTTTTTTCTTCATCTGATAGAACTTCGTAAGCCTGTGCGACTTGTTTGAATTTTTCTTCGGATTCTTTATTTCCTGGATTTTTATCGGGATGATATTTCATGGCCATTTTTCTATAGGCTTTCTTGATTTCAGTAGGTGTAGCTGTTTTTGATACGCCGAGAACATCGTAATAATCTCCCATCTTTGTTCTTCTTTTTTTTATTGTATAGATCAGATATTGCAGAATAAAACTTATTTATGCTCTGTTTTTTATATAATGTAGTTAAGCCATGCTTAACTACCATAACAAAATGAATAATTGAAGATGATCAAAGATCCAAAATAGGAGTAAGTATCTATGAATAAATTTGGGAGAAAATCCAAACCCAAACCCAAACCCAAACCCAAACCCAAAACCAAAACCAAAACCAAAACCATAAAAATAAATTTTTCTTGGGATGATTCTTCGGTAAATACCTCACGCACAAATACTTCAGAGGGTGAAATCAAGACAGATTATCTTTATGATAGTTGGGAGTTCAATTTTTT
>Ga0209986_10004019_pt1 | contig 12657 bp, 17 predicted proteins | sample BlataG_FD_183168 | JGI IMG/M metagenome (GOLD analysis project Ga0209986, IMG submission 183168) | Deep subsurface microbial communities from Black Sea to uncover new lineages of life (NeLLi) - Black_00105 metaG (SPAdes) (version 2) | ecosystem: Environmental > Aquatic > Marine > Oceanic >...
TGGCAGTACTTTCCTGCATTTTCAAATAGCTATAGTTATGGGTATAATGGCTAATATGTTTCCGAAAATGATTAAGGTAGGCGATGAGACTGTCAATGCTTGGACTGGTGCTTTGGAATTTACCTTGACAATCATTGTACAAGAAATTAAGATAGCAATGATTGTTGTTTTCTTCTACTTTGGATATTATGGGGTAAAAGCTATTATGAAGGAGAAGAGCAACGGAAATTAACTTCAATCTAAGGAGGCAGAAATGGATATTGTTATTGGATTTCTTATTGGTGTTGCTATCGGTGGTGCCGTTGTATTTTTGGTTGCGAGAAATAACCAAAAAAAGTTTAATGAAGCTTTAAACATCGACCCTAAAGCGAGAGCAAAAAAAGCACTTGCAGAACTGAAGCAGCGCATTAATCACTAAGTCTTATTATTTAGCAAAGAAAACATGGCGTCTAAATCTTTGAAGTATCTTTTTAGCACCATGTTTTTTTGCTTCTTAAGGATAATATTATTGTTCTTTTACTTCACTGATTCTTCCCTTCTTAGAAACAATGAAAGTTTTATCCGCAGCAATATTTACATCTTCCTGATGAGATATCATTATTATTTGTATCCCTAATTTAGTAGATATCATTTGTAGCATATCAGATGCTTTGTGTTGTAAATCGGGGCTGAGACTTGCCAAAGGCTCGTCGAGAATCATGGTTGGCCTATTCTTTTTCAAGGACCAAAATGCGATTATCAAAGCGAATGAAGCAATATCTACAGCCCCGAAACCAGAACCTTCTAATGGTTTATACTCCTGACCAAACTCTTTAAAAAACAAATCACATTCAGTCTTATTCCTTCTTTGTTCAATTCTGACAACAAATTCTATGTTATCCTCTGAGAATACGGAAGCAATTGCTGTTGTAACGAGCTTAGAGATATGAAATTCAAGATTCTCCTGAGTCTTCTTAGCAACTAACTGAAAGATTACTCTTGCTTTCTCTGCGTGTTCAGCTCTGTTGTACTCATAAACATAAGACTCATTCAAAGAGACAAGCTGCTCTTCTAATAAAGCCTTTCTTGCTTTTGCATCAATGAAGGAATCTTTTATTTGGTTGTATTCATTTAGGTTCATTTTATCCTCTTATATTTCTGACATTTAGTTCATCTTGATTCCTTTTCACTATCTTCCCACACCATTTGCAAAAGGAACAAACGTAAACCTTGACATGCAATATTTTTTTAAGCTCAGAAGCAGTATAAAAATCAATCGTTTCCCCATCTTTAAATCCAAGTTCTAAAAGTGCTGTGTTTAGACTTATATTTGTTGGTTCTTCATCATATACTGCTATAAATAAATGCCCTTTGCCCCCATTATAACATCTGTTTCTATTAAATATTACCATTCGTAGCCCTCTTTTAATTCATTAAAATTGTCAGAAAGTTCTTTGTCTGTTTTGTCTATCTTATTATTGATTTCTTTTAAAAGTTCTTTGACTTCTTTAACAGAGGTAATGCCAAATCTTTCTTCTAATTGTTTTATCATAGTAGAAAGCATCCCTTCCAATCTTGCTTTGTCTTCCTTTGCAGACTCAATTTCCTTTTCCAACTCATCCAGTTTTTTTTCTATGTTGTTCATTTATTTTCCCCCTTTATTCTTTTTTCGTGTTGAACTCCATCTTGCCAACCTATATTTTTACCATTATTATAAGCACGGAAAATAGCCAAATCTGCCATTATATTTGCTTCCCAATTCGGTAAAACTATATTATCTTTAAAGTATTGTAAGTATGTAGCCATATTTAAAAAAGGATGTATGACTCTATCTGCTGAATAGCATATTAAATCTTCTGTTATTTGTGTGTTTTGAAAATAGAGTTCCATCACTAAAACTGATAGACTATGAAAAACAAGACTAAATTGGTTTTGCATTTTATTAGTTAAATCATAAGGCTCTTTCCATTCTTTTATAGGCTGGTTATATTTAACATTATGCTCGTCTAACCAACGCTTTACATTATTTTTATAGTCTATGCCACATCTTAGAAAACTATAAGTTCCTTCATAGAAAAAATGCCAATCTTTATCTTCTTTTAAAACAGACTGATAAATAGTAAATAAAACATCGAATGCCTCTTGCATAGCCACTTCTTGTTCATCCCCATTAATACCTTCTAACTTAAACTCGACTATTTTCATATCATTACCTCCAATATAATATTTAATGTTCCTTCTTCGATTGTTTCCTTATTGTCTTTTGTATAGTCAAATAGATTTTTAGCATAATCAAGTCCTTCTATTTTTGTATCTTTTTTAAGTTGACTAACAAAAGCTTCCAGTTCTTTGTTTTCCTTTTTTTCCTTTTCAATTGTAGATAAATCAAATACTTTCTCTGCTGGCTCTATTGGAATGAAATGTTCTTCAAGAGACTTGTCCTTTGTATCATAGATATAAACAACTGGTTTGTGTTCAAGCTGTGCTGTTGTCATTCTCATTAAGGAACCACAATTGACAAGATGTTTCTTTCCAGTAGAAATAGTAAAAGATTGATGATTATCACCAGACACGATAAGGTCAAACCCACTATTGCGAAGTAAAATGTTACCTTTAGTAACATCTTCCTGTCCTTCCCATAGTTTATTGTTTTTGATTATCATCTTATGTATGACTAAGATATTTATTCCTTCTATCTCTGGCATGGGAATGTCTTCAAACCATGAAGCTCCATAGATATTGACATCTTCTATCTCCATGTGACCAAGTATGTCGATTATTTCAGCAGCTTCCAGTACTCTTAAAGGGGTATTCCTTGTATCAGAAGAATGGTATCTTAAATCATGTTGACCAAATATAGTTAAGATTGGTGGAAGGTGAGTATCCATAAGAATTTGAATCATTTTTCTTTTTAGGAAATCATTTGCTTTGTGACTATCAAAGAAATCTCCGGGTTGAATAATGCAAGCACAGTTCTTTTCTTTAGCAAGGGTGCAAATAAAATCTATTTTCCTATCTTGAGCTTTAACATAGTTGTCAATTCTTTTTTCTGGTGCAGTATTTGTTAAGTGCCAGTCCCCTGTTAATAATAGTTTCATTTCTTCCTCCAATATTGTCTATGTGAGCCACATTTAGAGCAAAATTCATCTTCATGGGATTTTAGCAGTTCTGCTTTCTCTTTTAATTTAACTCCAAGACATTCAGATGATAGATTTAAGGACTTCTCAGTGTTTCCTATATCCGTATATAGCTTTAAAATTTTATCATGCTTTAAACGCATCTCAGAGAGTTTATTTAAGATTGATTTTGTCTTTTTAAATCCTTTTTCGAGAGATAAAACTTCATTAATTCTTACAGAAGTTATTTGTAACTTTTTATACTCATTTAACCAAGAGGAAAGAGACAGTTCTTTGCTTTGTAACTGGATTAAATCTTCTTGCTTCTTTTTTATTGCTTTGAATGGTTTTTCAACTTTAAGCCATTCATTTATATTATCTATATCATCCTGTGCAGATTCAATTTTAGTTCTTATTGATTCTAGTTCCATAGCATCAGCTCTAAGTATAGAACCAGATTCAACTAAAGAATCAATCTTCTTTATTAATTTTTCTGCATCCTTTAGGTGTTTGTATTTTTTGATTTCTTCTTTTTTGTCTTTTATATCTGTAGAAAGTTGTTTATGTTTTGCAGTAGAAGCGTCAACAATCCTTGTTACCTTTTTATTCACTTCATCTATTATGTCAAGACCAACTATGCTATTTAATTCTTTAGCAACAGTTCCAGGTGTCTCTTGAAGCATGAAATATTTATCACCTTGAGAGTGAATATTTATATCATTCATCCGGGTAATAGCTTTAATTTCATCTGGTAAATCTGTTCTTAAAGCTTCAAGACCATTTTCATTTCCACTTAGAGTATAACCATTAAAGGTATTGTTTCTTATTCTGCTTATGTACTCCCCATTTTCAAACTCAATGGAAACTTCTGTGTTTTCTTTTGCTTCTGAGAAATGAGACTTGAAATGAAATCCCGAAGGTTTGTTTTGCAGTGCCCATATTAAAGCTCTAACGATTGATGATTTGCCTGAGTGACTTCTTCCTTTAATTATGTTTACACCTTTATGAAACTCAAGCAAAGAATATTTATGTGATTGCAAATTGGTTATTTCAAGAGAGTTTATCATTTTTTATTCCTTTTAAAATTCCTGTGCAAGCAGGACAACCAGCGATGAGGGAAAGCCTTAAAACCCTTGACAACTGTCCATTTTGCCGCTGGATACCTGCACAGGAAACTGTTTATTTATTTTTCTTTTTTGTTTCAAAGACCTGCATTCTTATAGCTTGTGCTTGTTTTTTTATTTCCTGAAGACCTTTTGTTACACGAGTACCTGCTGACATATTGCCTCTGTCAAACTTATTAGCCTCTTCTCGAATATCAGTTGTAATCTTTTCGAGTTCTCTTATCATTTGATATATTCCTCCCATATTAATCACCTCCTTTTCTCTTTACAAGTATTGGTTTTTTATCTTTCTTTTTGTGTAGTTTACTTGCCATTTTTAAATCTTCCTCAAGTTTTTTTGTTAGTTTGCCACTTTTTGGATACATAGGTAATTTTCTTTTTTTAGGAAACATTTCAAAATAATATTTACAAATTAGATTAAAATCTCGTTTTCCAATTTTTTTTGCTTTTGGCCTACAATTAGGATGAATCCATTCTGGTTTCATTGGAGGATTTTCAATATAGGCAGCTAAATTTATTAATGCTTGCGGTAATGATATGTCGAATTTATGCAACCCATACCGTTTAAAAGCATTTGTAACTTTGCCCTCCCAACTGTTTGCTTGAAAATGTAATACACCCCTTAATAATCCTTTTCCATCTTCACCAAGTTTTTCTGCCTTTGTTTTATGTTTATGATCTGCGACTGCATCCTTATATTCAATTTTTTGTTTCAGGATTGGGCAGGTCTTATTTTGTTTTAACCATTGTTTGTATCGAAGCTCCTTTAATCCTGCATGGTTTATTTCTTTTAATTTAATCATTTTAAACAAAACCTTTCTTCCCACTCATTGAAAGTTTCTTGGGTGAGAAATGATTTAAAACCAAGTTTCTCAAATGTATTATAGAAATCTTTTGAATACAGTTTGTCTCTCTGTATTGGAAATCTTTTTGTTCCTTCAAATGGCAAATATACTAATGGGCTATTTCTTTTAATTATCTTTTGTCCTTCTTCTGATTTAATTGCTTTAAATGTTTTATGATGACTTGGCAAAGTATGTGTTATGTATTTAATAGCTGTCTTTTCCCCGACTCCTTCAATGCCAGCAACATTGTCAGATGAGCAACCACCAGTTGCTTTGACCAAGTTCCAAAGAGAAGAAAGTATATTATATTCTTTTATAAATAAGTCATCAGTCATCATTTTCAAAGTCTGAAAGTCAAACATATCACAGTAAAGTAATAATTGATAAAGGTCATTATCTCTGCTAACTATAATTGGTTTTTGTTTATGTGCTGTGTTTAAGAAAACAATGGAAGCAATTATATCATCTGCTTCTAATCCTGTCTGAATAAAATTGTTCTTGAAACCAAGAGCAGGAAGAACCTCTCTTCTTAATCTGCTGAACTGTTCATAAGCAATTATAGTCAAGTCTTTTTCTTCTTGTGTCTTGTTCTCTTTTCTCTTTCTTTTATAATCAGGATATAAATTTCTGCGAAAGCTTTTCCTACTGTCCCAACAGAAAGCAAACTGATTAGTTTCAAATCGTTTTGCAAGAGACATGATTTGATTAAGGAAATTGAAAATGATTTCTGTTTTCCATTCCTCAAAGGAAAGCTCAACTTTCTGCATTGCAAATTTAGCCCTGTAACAAAGAGCAGGACTGTCAATTATCAGTAACATTATTTATCCTCTTTTTCCTCAATTAGTTTCTTCCAGACCCCAAATATACATACCCCATAAAAGATTTAGTTTTTCCATTGCCTCTTCTGATACAATACAATCTTCAAAAGATTGTCCTGTTATATCATACTCACCAAGCTCTACCCCAAGTTTTTCTAATCTTTGTCTATCACCTTCTGGTGCTATAATATATCCTTTAAGCATATTTTGGTTTCCTTTGTAGTCTGATTTCTTCTTCAATGTTATTCCATGTTTCCCCAACTAATAACTGCAAGTCTTTTTCAAGAGAATGTAATTCAATCTCACTTATTATTTTAGCTTTAGTTCCTTCTAATTTAAAATGACTTGCTTGTATTATGCGACCACCTTCTTTTGGTTTTGTTTTTGGGTTTGCACTTTTAACTGTGCCCTTCTTCCAAATTCCATTTTCTAAAAGGAAGTCTATGTTTGCTGAAATATCATCAACACCATAATCATAATAAATAGGAAAAACACAATCACGAACTTTACCAGTTATTTTATTCTTTGATACTTTTGCTTTTGTATTTACACCTATTGCTCTTTCTTTTGCTTTCAGCGTTTTGATAATAGACAGCCACATTTCATGGCAACTATAAAATTTTAATGCCCTTCCACCACTCCTTGATTTATCGGTGTAACCAAACCCTATATTGTCTCTTGTTTGGGAAACAATAATTACTAGTGCCTCTATTTTTTTAATATCTCTTGTTATTACTCTTAATATTTCAGTGAGCATTTTTGCTTTTTCCATTTTGAAGCTGCCCTTGTTTTCATCAGGACTTTTTGCATATGTTTCAGCCCTCTTTCTTTCTTCGATGGAAGTTAAAGCATCCAGACTATCAAGTATGTAAACAAAGGGTCTTCCTTCTTTTATTGTACTTATTATATTACCATAAAAGTCTTGAATTGTATCAGAAGTTATACTCATATCTATTCGTACACTCACATCTAACCCAAATAGATAGTCAAGATTAAATTCAAGAGCAGCTTCAACATCGTCATAAATAAAAGCATAGTCATCAAACTTTTTAAACATTGACATTTCTGCAAAGCAAGACAGCCCTAATAATGATTTTCCTGATGAACTGTCACCAATAAGATTAACAAGTTTTCCTATTCCATATCCACCAGTAGGACAATCAGAGCAAGCGCAGTTTAACAAAGTAGATGAAGTAGGAATAAGATTGTCTGCATTAATACTTTCTTTCTCTCTTGGTTTAATTTTTTCTTTTGATGTTTCTTTTATTTGTTCCACTATTGATTTTTTCCTTAATATTAGTTTTGGCATTGTTATACCTCTTTGTGAATGGCTGTGGGATTTAAGAAACCCACAGCCAAGTTAATTTATTTCTTTATTCCTCTCCTTACAATTGGTTTCTTCTTTAGTACTGGTTTCTTTTCTTTTTCTTTTGCCTTTTCCTTTTTCAGTTTTTCGTTTTCATCACTGCAATCATCATAAACCTCACAATCATCACAGTTTTCATATTTATCTAAGTCAACCCCAAACTTACCATCAAAAGGACATTTACCACCTTCTGTTGTTTCTGGTTTCTCTTCTTTATCCTCTTCCTCTTCAGTCTCTTCCTCTTCAGTTTCTTCCTCTTCAGTTTCTTCCTCTTCAGTTTCTTCCTCTTCTTCCTCTTCAGTTTCTTGTTTAACTATTTTCTCTTCTTCATCCTCTCCGTGGAAAGACTTGTAAACTTTGTCTGTATCAGGATGCATATCAATTATGTCATCAAGTGAAAAAGATTGATCAAGTATTTCATCAGGAATCTTTTCATCTCTGTCAATGAATCTGTAACCCGTCCAATCTTGACTGTCTCTATCCACATCATTTTCATCTTTGTAAGTCCCTGATTTTACAATTTCAAAAGCAATTTGCTTTCCTGTATCAGGATCAGAAAATATAATAGGGGCACCCCCTTTTGGACTTTTTGCAATTGCGTCAACATGCTTTTCAAAGAACCAGTGAGCAACTTCCCAAATCTGTAATCCTTTTTCTTCTTCTTCAGGAGTATCGTGTACCCAGACAAGATAGACTGTTCTTCTCTTAGGGGCAATCTTCTTCCATTCATCTGTAGGGAGTCTTGTCTTTTTAATAAAATCACAGATAGGGTCTCTTAATTTGAAGTTTCTTGTCTGACAAACAAAGTTATCACCTTTCTTGTGAACCCAAAGATCAATAACATAACATAATCTTCCCTCTCCGACTTTTGGGTGATTTTCTCCTGCAAAGAAGGGGACAATATCTATAAGATGCTCTCCATATCCCGGTGTCCAAAATCCCATTCCTTCGGGAACTTCGTCTTTCTTAAAGATTGTTATGTAATCTGAACCACCAGAATCATCCTTGCTTTCAATTGCTTCTTCATGCCTTTTCTCTAAATCCTTCTTCATTTTTTTTGCTCGTTGTCTAAAACTCATAATTTAATTACCTCCTTTTTTTAAGTTTTGTAAGTCTTGGATTCTTATTTAATTCTTCTTCTTGTTCCCCTTTTCTTTCAGATGATTTGATTTCATCAATATCTCTCTTAGCAATTTTAGGGTCTGCCCAATATTCTGCGATATGAAGAGACACAAGACCCTCCATTGCTTTCTTCCTATGCTCAAAAGCATTTCTTGCTACTGATAGAATATTGACTTCTTCATTTAATTTAATAAACTCTTTCATTGCCTCTTTTTGTTTTTCATTATTAAGAACATACCCAAGTACTGATTTTTCAGTCATCTTTGTAGTAGAAATATCTACCCAGTTTGCTCTTGCATATCCGTCTAACTCTGCTTCGATAACAGAAAGATTTTCCTTTGCTCTGTCTCTTTCTGCTGTCTTCCCAGCCCACAGTTCACCACATTCCATTACCAAACCTGCTTGTTCTTTTAGATTTTCTTCCAATCGTTCTAAATCAATTTCTAATGCCTTTTTGTAATCCATTTTTTACCTCCTTATTTATCTAATATTTTTAATGCCTGTGCCTCTTGTCGAAAAAGTTTATGTTTTTTGACTTTATCAGCTCTTAATTGGGCAAGTTTAAAAGCGTTTCTACTCAGAAATCTTCTTGCAGTTTTTAGTTTTATTTCCGTTCCTCTACCACAAAAAATACCTCTTCCTTTGAATATCATTTACTTTTACCTCCTCATAACCTTATTAAAATGGAATGTCACTTTCGCTTTCACTTTCCATACAGGCAAAGAAGCAAGCTAAAGTCACTCCTGTTTTTCCTATGTACATAAAGCTATCAGTGAAGCAAGAAAGTATGCCTGCAAGTTTTACAGGAAGACCTTCTTTACTTAACATAATCTGATTAAGATATCCGAGCATTGCATATCGAATTGATTCTGGTTCACCATTCAAAGTTTTCAATAACTTCTTTACATTATGCCATTTGTTAATAGCAGACAGTTTATTGTCAGTCAGTAGTTTGCATATTTCAGCAATAGAGGATTCACTCACAACAAGATCTTCGATAGCTTCCTCTGCTATGCTTTCATCTTCAATATCAATCACGCTATCGAGTATTGAGAGAGCTTGTCCTGCACTTCCCCAACAAGACTTAGCTATCTTCCTTAAAATTGAAATTGGATAGTCTATTTCTTCTTTCTTACAAGTATCTTTAAGCAGCTTGACAATTTGACTTCTAATTAATGGTTTAACTTCGCACTCATGGCATCTTCTTCTGATTGCTTTTAACAAAGTACTTTTAATTTTTTCAGGCTCAGAAGTACATAGAGCAAAGTAAACATGATTAGGTGGTTCTTCTAAGAGTTTAAGAATAGCTTGCAAAGCATAGCCTGTTTGGGCATGGACTTCATCAAGAAGATACAACTTTTTACTTCCACCCATAGGAGATAGCCGACAGTTTGAATCAATTTGTCTTATTGTATCTATCCCACGAGTGTTAGCTGCATTGTACTCATAGAAATCCATGTCTGATATATCAAGATACTCTTTTATTATTCTTGCTAAGGTGGTTTTCCCACCACCTGGTAAACCAGTAAAGAGGAAACTATGTGGAATATCCACTTCTCTTGATAGAACCGAAGCAAGACTTTTAATTGCAGTTTCGTTTCCTACAATTTCATCCAGTGTTTTTGGTCGGTGCATAGTTTGTAATGGCATTTAATTCTCCCTTTTATTAATTTTCTTTTTAAATTCTCTGTAACTTTTCCTTATGCCAACACATACAATATTTGTTCTCTCTCTGAATGTTCTCATACCTTTCGTCTTTTCTTGGCTATTCCATTGATATTGTCTGTTCATAATCTTATCAGCACTAACATCATAGCCTATCATCTGTCTAATTTTCTTTGCTCTTCCACTACACATTTAGTACCTCCTTTTTATTATACCAACTTTCATCTATTTCTGTTATTTCATGGTCAATTTTAAGTGGAATAATAATCCAGTCAAATTCTTTCCTGATTCTCACTGTGCCAATATCATTTATAAGATGCATAATCTCTTCTTCTTCAGGTGGGTATAAATCATTTATAATAGAGTCATGTATCTGACCAATCACTTTTGTTTTTAGTTTCCTTTTTTCTATCTCTTTCATTAGTTCAATCAGAGTCCACAGAAGGCAATGGAAAGCACTGCTTTGTATATTGATATTGGTACACTGTTTGTCTGATAAATAACCACTCATTTGGAAACCAAGATAAGTTTCGATAAATCCATGCTTTCTATAGGTCTTTGTTATCTCTTTTTTCCAATTTCTATAATGGGGAAATCTTTTATCCCAAAATATTCTTTCTACTTTCTTACAATGCTCTTCAAATGCAAAATAGTTTCCAATTCCTTTTTCTTTTAAATGTTGTCTTAATGTTTTTTCTGAATCTAATTTAAAATCAATACATATGTCCCATAGATTCTTTGCACAAGAGCCGTACCAATCGCCATAGAACTGCGGAAAGACCCATTGATTCTTTGCGTAAAATCGTATGTCCTTTGTAACTTCTTTTATTTTCAATTTCCATAATTCAGCAGCGGTGTCCCTATGCATATCAGTGGATTCATCTGTAACATATTTAATAAGATTCTTATCTTTATTGTAACAAGCACTAATAGCAACTTCTAAACCACTGAAGTCGCTCTCAAGCATTTTGTTTCCTTTGCTTGGGACAATTCCAGAGCGAGAATATTTCTTTGCATCTTCGTCTCTCACGGGTATATTTTGGAATGATGGTTCTGATGCACTTGAACGGTAACTAATTGGAATATTTAGATTAACGAATGGGTGCATCTTCCCACTATAGGTCTCTCTTGTAAACTGCTTAATGTATGTCCCTCTCACTTTCTCCAATTTTCTGTACATTAATAGCTTCTCAACAAAAGGGGACTTCACTTTCATAAGAGCATCTTTATCTGTTGAATAATTTCCTTTTCCTGTTAATATAGGTGGAAGTTTCAAAATATCATAGAGCAGAAAACCCAAGTCTTTGTTTGAATCTTTGTTCAGCTTTCTTCCTGTCTCTTTTAGAAATCTCTTTGCTTCTTTTCCTTCATTCAAGTCCTTTTCAAGTTCAGCTATTTTTATATCCAGTTCACCAGTATTTTCTTTATTAGACAGAGAATTGTAATAATCTTCATTCACACAGATACCATTCTGCTCAACTTTAGACAAAGCTAATGTGCCATCATGTAGTAAATCATAAGCATCAACTAAGTTTCTGCCTCTTGATTCAAAATCCTTTACTTGTTTAAAAAATAATTTACTGGTTAACAGAGAATCTAATCCACCATAATGCAGCAATTTATCAAGTGGGGCGTCTTCAACTTTGTTAAAACTATTAGCTGTCTTTGCTTTGAGAAACTTCTTAATCTCTTTATCGTATGGAAGAACACCAAAATTTATATACGACTGAAATTTTAATCCTGTATAACTACTTCGATTATCTAAGACATGAGAAGCAAGCATTGTATCCCACACCCAAGATTTAATATCTACATTCAATGTTTGGGAAGTCCAGACATCCTCAAACTTGATATTATGAGCGATCTTACCAATATTGGTATTCTTTAATATCTTTCGCCATCTTTTTCTTATTTGTCTGAACTCTGATTTACTCCAATGGTCTTTGTAGTCGAATGGGAATGAATAAGCTGTGTTTTCAAAGTCAAGAGATATTGAAACTATCTTATGCCCTTGAACATATGGTTTAAGTCCTGTTGTTTCATAGTCAAATTGTAGATATTCTATATCTGTATTAAGAATATCATCAAGTAAATTACAAACAGCATCAAAATCATAGAGACATTCAACCTCTTTATTTTCATCTTCAAACTTAAATGGTTTCTTCTTCAAACAGTCAATAGCATTTTTTAAATCTCTTTCCCAAGTAGAAAGAAGATTCAAATCCTTTTCATTCCTGATTATATATGAAGGATGAAACATAGGAAGAATATAAGCATTAGTTTGTCTATCAGGAATACAAAGACCTCTCCATCTTGTAGCTGTTAGAGTCTTAAACTCTCCCATCCAAAAAGATTCAATTGCTTTTCCACCAAGCAGCCATATAAACTGTGGGTTTAATTCTTTGATTGCTTTGTTTACCAATGGTTTACAGTAAGTAAGTTCTGCTCTTGTTGGGGGTCTGTTCTTTGTTCCTATATCTGTCTTATCAAATGGCCTACAAGCTAAAGAATTTGTTTTCCAGAAGTCCCTATCTAAATCAAGATTATGTTTCTTCAGTTCTTCTCTCAGTCTATTGCCTGCTTGTCCTATTAACTGTATTCCTTTTTTGTCTTCTGAAAACC
>Ga0209986_10004021_pt1 | contig 12650 bp, 6 predicted proteins | sample BlataG_FD_183168 | JGI IMG/M metagenome (GOLD analysis project Ga0209986, IMG submission 183168) | Deep subsurface microbial communities from Black Sea to uncover new lineages of life (NeLLi) - Black_00105 metaG (SPAdes) (version 2) | ecosystem: Environmental > Aquatic > Marine > Oceanic >...
CGGCGCCGCCGAAGGCGGCATCGAGGCGGTGCAAAGATACTATGATTACAAGCCTGAAATTCTGGACAGACATCAATTGTTCGGCAAATCCGAATCGATAAGCAGAACCGGCCAGGAGCTGTTAGCCGGTCTAAAATTGGCCGTGCAAAGATAATTTTGTAGTTGTAAAAAATAGCGAATCGCGTCTCTATAAAACCACGAATCATAAGTATGCGTGTGCGAACGAAGATAAATTCATTTCTCAGCTTGCTTGCGGCCGGCTTGTTGACAATATTCGGCAGGTCCCCGGCCAAGCCCACCACAAACGATTTGGATCGAATGGAGTTCAAATCCAGCACGCAGCGTTTGGGGATACGATTTACCGAAAAGATTCGTGAGGTCTTTCGGTTTAGATGGATAAAAAAAAGTTGAAAGTTCAAAGTTAAACGTTCAAAGTTGAAATATAAAAACCATTTGAGCTTTAAAGTTAAACAGGTTTTTAATTTCATATTATGATTATTTATTTTTCCCTTTAAACTTTTTGTTTTTTAGTGTTGAAGCTTTTATGGCTGAATTCCATATATATCCGCCACCTGGAAATGTTCCCGTACTTAGCGAAAACGCTTTGATGGTCCTGCGAAGCAGATATCTAATCAAGGACCAACACGGCAAGTGCCTCGAGACACCGGCCCAGCTTTTTAGCAGGGTGGCGTCTCTGGTAGCCGAAGCAGAAGCCAAATACGGAGCCGACAGCAGCGAAATCAGACAGTGGCACCGAAAATATTTCGATTTGATGGCATCATTAAAATTTTTGCCTAACTCCCCTGCCCTTATGAACGCACAACGTCGGGGAATGCTCAGTGCCTGTTTTGTGCTGCCCATAGAAGACAGTATAGAAGGGATATTCGAGGCCGTTAAGCAGACCGCCCTGATTCAGCAGGCCGGCGGCGGAACCGGATTTTCCTTTGACAGATTAAGGCCGACAGGCGACCGCGTCGCCTCCAGCGGCGGGACAACATCGGGGCCTATCAGTTTTTGGCGCGTCTTTTCCGAAACAACAAACGCAATTCAGCAGGGTGCTTTTCGTCGCGGCGCAAATATGGGCATGATGAGTGTCGAACATCCGGACATACTGAAATTCCTGCACGCCAAGCAGAACCTTGAGGCCTTCACCAACTTCAATATCTCCGTCAAAATCACCGATGATTGGATGAAGAAGGTGCTCAAATCCGGTAAGACTTTGCACATCGTAAAAAATCCCCGCACCCAGCAGAGATACTTATTGCCGCGGCGAATCGATATTACAAACTACACAATAAATGATTTGCACAAACTGACCGGCAAAGGCAAACCTCGCTCTCATCGAGCAGGCCAATTTTACACCGTTAGTGACATCTGGAAAGTGATTGTTAAGTGCGCGCATAAAACCGGCGAACCAGGCGTGGTTTTTATCGACCGAATCAACCGTGACAATCCAACTCCTTCCCTGGGCCGAATAGAAGCAACCAATCCCTGCGGTGAACAGCCGCTGCTGCCTTATGAGGCCTGCACGTTAGGTAGTATAAATCTTACCAAATTCGTGAGCTTCGCCAACAACAAAGCAGATATGGATTGGCCGGCACTGGCCAAGACCGTTAGATTAGCTGTGCGGTTTCTGGACAATATTATAGATGTCTGTGTTTATCCGGTCAGAAATACTGTTCGCTTAGCCCAAGGCAATCGCAAAATCGGCTTAGGCGTTATGGGTTTTGCGGACTGCATGTTTCTGCTCGGGATACCCTACGATTCACAGCGGGGTATCGAATTCGGCTCGGAGCTTATGAGCTTCATCAATACAAACGCGCGCAAGGCCAGCAGTGAGCTTGCCGATTTACGTGGGCCGTTTCCAAATTGGAGTCACAGTATCTGGCGGACCAAAAGAAAGCAAAAGGTCCGCAACGCTTCTATTACCTGCGTAGCTCCGACCGGCACGATAAGTATCATCGCAGACTGTTCTTCCGGCATAGAGCCGGTTTATTCACCGGTATTTATCCGCCGGATTTTAGACGGCTCAAAAACATTGCAGATAAATCCATTCTTCAAACAGGTAGCTGAAAAACATGGTTTTTACAGCAAGAAGCTGGAAAACCAGATTGCCAAAACCGGCAGCATTCAACAAATCATCCAAATCCCCATCAAAATTCGCCGAATTTTCAGATGCGCATACGATATTAAGCCGCAATGGCATATTCGTATGCAGGCGGCTTTTCAGCAACACTGTGACGCAGCGGTCAGTAAGACCATAAATTTCAGCGAAAAAGCCACGTTAGCCGTCGTTGATAAGGCCTATATATTAGCCTATCAGCTTGGCTGTAAAGGGGTTACAATTTATCGCCGGCACAGCCGAGACAGTGAGCCGATGAGTCTTTTTTAGCGTACGGCACACGGTATTCATCTGAGCTCCTGACAAACAGGACGATTTGTGTATCGCGATACTCAATAACCGTGATTCGTAGCTCGTGGGAAGTGGGCGTAAAAGCATAAGCGTACAAGTAAACAAGTGCAAGTTACTGCTTTTTCACAATCTCATGAAAATATGTGGAATTTTGTCTAAAGATTCTACTTGACGAAAAGGTGGTTAATCTGGTATAAATAAGATTGTTTCAAAGTGTGGATTTTGTTCTTCTGCCGGGAAAATTCTTGTGATTTTCCGAATAGAGGAGGAGTTATTATGTATCACGCGAGGCACAGAGCTGCAGCAGAAATTTTGTGCTTTGCAGTAAAGATATTTTGCATTTCAATTAACAACCTATATTTATTTTTTGAACCCTGCCCGTCGTCCGCAGTCGCGAAAGGGAGGCCTTGCGGCGGATGCCTTGCGGCAAAGACGGGACGGTGTGAAGGAGGATTATTATGTGTAAGAAATTGATTTATCTAATTTCTTTTGTTTTGGTGCTGGGTCTGGCTGGTATGGCCAGTGGGGCAGAAGGTCTGGTCGGCGAGTATTATCACGGCAGTGCCTCGGACGCCTGGGATGATTTAGTAATGAAGCGTTTGGATCCTACTGTGGATTTTAGCTGGGGTGATTTCTCGCCGGAGCCGGGGGTTGTCAATATTGACAATTTTAAGGTGCGCTGGACGGGGGAGGTTGAAATACCGAGCACCGGGACCTACACTTTCCACACGCAGACAGACGATGGGGTCAGGTTGTGGGTGAACGACGTACTGGTCCTTGAAAACTGGACGGATCATGGCAGTACCCTTGACAGCGGTGACATTAACCTGAAAGGCGGACAGAGGTACCCGATTGTATTAGAGTGGTATGAGAGCGGCGGCGGTGCCATATGCCAACTGTCCTGGGAGGGCCCAACAATAGACCGACAGATTATCCCAAGCGGGTATCTGTGGGTGGGCGGGGACCGGCCGAACGCCCATAATCCGACCCCGGCTGACGGTACCCTGCTTAGAGATACGTGGCTGCTCCTTAGCTGGGTGCCGGGAGATTTTGCGGCTTCGCACGATTTGTATATAGGCGAAAATTATGACGAAGTTGAAGCCGGTACCGGCGATACATTCAAGGGCAACCTGGCTGATACAAATATTACTATCGGCTTTCCCGGATTTCCTTTTCCGGACGGTCTTGTTGCCAGCACGACTTACTATTGGCGAGTTGACGAGGTCGAAGCCGATGGCACTACGAAATACAAAGGCGATGTCTGGAGGTTTGCCATTGCCCCCAAAACCATCTACAACGCAGAGCCGGCCGATGGCGCCGAAGGCGTAGATCCGAATATAACCCTTAGCTGGGATCCCGGTTTCGGTGCGATATTGCACTACGTGTACTTCGGGGATGATTTTGATACTGTAATCAATGCCGCCGGGGGTATGCCCTGGGGATCTACAACCTATATTCCCGGCCCGCTTGAATCGGGGAAGGTTTACTACTGGCGGGTCGATGCGTTCCACGGATTCGAGACACATCAAGGTGAGGTCATGAGTTTTTCGACTCCGGGTGGCGTCATGAGCCTGAAGCCGTCTAATGGCGCCGAGAATATAAGCCAGACACAGATTCTCACGTGGGCTGTCGGAGACAATTCTGCTTCATATCAGGTCTGTTTCGGTACAGATAAAGATGCAGTGCGCAGTGCCGATACAGGTTCGCCCGAATACAAAGGCAGTAAAAACCTTGGCTCTGAGAGCTATGATCCCGGTACATTGGAGTGGGATAGTGACTACTACTGGCGTGTTGATGAAGTCAAAGCGGATGGAACGACACAAAAGGGCATGGTCTGGAGCTTTACGGTTGCCAACTTCCTTATCGTAGACGATTTTGAGAGCTACAATGACCTTGACCCCACTGACCCCGAGAGCAACAGGATATTTAATGTGTGGTTAGATGGATTCGGCGACCCGACAAACGGCTCTATCGTTGGTTATGAAAATCCACCTTTTGCCGAGCAGACTATCGTTCACAGCGGCAACCAGTCGATGCCGTTTGAATACGACAACGCTGCCGGCAAATCTGAGGCGACCCTTACATTGACTGATCGGCGTGACTGGACCGAGAAGGATGTCAATAGATTGACGATTTGGGTCCTTGGCAACATGGTTAATTCACCAGAACAGATGTATGTGGTTCTCAATGGCAGCGCGGCGGTCAATCACGACAATCCGGAAGCGGCATTGGGAGCTGAGTGGGCCGAATGGAATATCGACCTTCAGGCTTTCGCAGACCAGGGTGTAAATCTTACCGATGTCAATACGATTGGCATTGGTTTTGGTAACAGAAGCAATCCGCAGGCTGGTGGTTCAGGTACGATGTACTTTGACGATATTCGTCTGTATCCTCCGCCGCCGATGGAACCAGAAGCACCATAAGCTGTGTGAGTGGCAATTCTCATAGATGAGGTTTTTGATGCTTGTCGAAAACAACGGGTGTTTTGGTGTGTGGCCAAGGCATTATTATTTTAACTATCTTTATTAAAGGAGGAATATTATGTGTAGAAAATTGATTTATTTGGTTTCTTTTGTTTTGGTACTGGGCTTGGCAATTAGTGTAGCCGAAGGCGCCGATCCCAGCCTTATCGCCTGGTGGACGTTTGATGAAGGGGCAGGTACCGTTGTGGGTGATTCTTCCGGCAACGGCCACGACGGGACCTTCGTAAATGGCGATCCGGCCTGGGTTGAGGGTATCCACGGCAACGCCGTGCAACTGGTCGGGCCCACTTTGATTGAAATCCCCCCTCTGGATGTTGAGCTTACGGAAGCCACGATGGCGGGATGGATCAAGCCGAACGGTTCGCAGCCTGAGTGGTCCTCGTTCATTATGACCCGCGATCCCGGTCTTGCAACCGGCTTCAACGTACTCGGTTTTCAGTTGGCCTATCACTGGAATGATACTTCAACGTCGTGGGACTACCGCGGAGGCGACATGATCGCTGATAACGAATGGACCTTTTGCGCCGTGACGGTTGAGCCCGACAAGGCAACGTTCTATGTCAATGGTGTAGCAGGATCCGTCAATGAGATTACTCATGGCCCTTGCACGTGGAACAGCAACATCTACCTGGGGGGTGATGGCGGTGTTGATTGGGTCGCGCGCAGAATGAATGGCGCTTTGGATGATGTTTCGTTTTTCAGCCGAGCACTGACGGCGGACGAAATTCTGGCTCTCATGGAAGGCATCGGCGCATATCCAACTGCATCGAATCCCATTCCGGCTGATGATACCATACTTTTGGATACGTGGGTTAACCTTGCCTGGGGGGCGGGAGATTTTGCCGTCTCACACGATGTATATTTCGGCGACAATTTTGACGATGTGAACGACGGTACTGAAGTCGCATTTCAAGGTAACCAAGCTTCGACGTTCTTAGTAGCCGGCTTTCCCGGATTTGCATATCCGGATGGTCTTATTCCCGGCACTACGTACTATTGGCGAATCGATGAAGTCAATGACACCGAGCCGAACAGTCCGTGGGTGGGCCCTGTCTGGAGCTTTTCAATTCCACCCAAGACCGCCTATACACCCGACCCGGCTGATGCTGCCGAGCTGGTGGCCCCGGATGCAGAGCTTAGCTGGACATCCGGTTTCGGAGCGAAATTGCACTATATGTACTTCGGGGATAATTTTGAAGATGTGAACAGTGCTACTGTTGGTATGCCCCTTGGAGATCCATCTTACACTCCCGGCCCACTTAAATTGGCTAAGACTTACTACTGGCGTGTCGATGAGTTTGATGCCATCGCCACATATAAAGGCGAAGTCTGGAGCTTTACTACTGAGGGCGCCATCGGGAGCCCGGACCCGTCTAATGGCGCTGTGGATGTAAAGCAGATACCGGTTCTTACCTGGTCGCCGGGAGTCTATGCCGCTTCGCACCAGGTCTATTTCGGCACTGATGAAGATGCCGTGAAAAATGCCGATACAGGTTCGCCAGAGTACAAAGGCACCGGGGACCTTGGTTCTGAGAGCTTTGAGCCCGAAAAACTCCTGTGGGATAGCACCTATTATTGGCGTATTAATGAGGTCAATAACGCCAATCCCGACACTCCGTGGATAGGGCCTGTCTGGAGCTTTACGACAGCCAACTTCCTTGCCGTGGACGATTTTGAGTCCTACAACGACATTGACCCCCCTGACCCTGGGAGCAACAGGATATTTGAAGCGTGGATAGACGGATATGGCATCCCGACAAACGGAGCTCTCGTTGGTAATGACCTTCCTCCTTATGCCGAGCAAACTATCGTTCACAGCGGTTCTCAGTCGATGCCGCTCTCCTACGACAACAGCGTTGGTTACTCTGAGGCGACTCTGACATTGACTTACCCGCGCGACTGGACCGAGAATGGTGTCAACACATTATCGCTTCGGTTCAGAGGCAATCCAGCAGGTTTGGTCGAGGCCCCGGCCGGCACCTACACGATGAGCGCCTCCGGTGCGGATATTTGGGGTCAGGTCGACGAGTTCCGCTATGCCTGGAAGCAATTATCCGGCGTTGGTTCGATTTCGGCGCAGGTGCTAAGCGTAGAGAACACAGATCCCTGGGCCAAGGCCGGCTTGATGATTCGTGAGTCGCTGGCCCCTGGCTCAAAGTTTGCCTTTGTGTTTGTTTCACCCGCTAACGGATGCAGATTCCAGGCCAGGCTGACTACAGACGCTGACGCCATCGCCGATGACAGCGTTACGACGCTTCAGGCCATCGAGGCGCCGCACTGGGTAAAACTTGAGCGTACCGCCTCCGGTGACTTTAATGCCTATAACTCCGACGACGGTGTTACCTGGTCTCCACTCGCATGGAATCCGCGGAGAGTATTAATGTCTCCGAATGTCTATATAGGTATAGCACTGACGAGCCATAACGTTAATGAAATGTGCAAGGCCGAATTCTCCAACGTCCAGACCACCGGCACGGTTACTCCGATGATGTGGACACACGAAGCCATCGGCACAACTATGCTCAGTAACGATGCTGAGCCGATGTATGTTGCCCTCAACGGCAGCGCGGTGGTCTCTCATGATAATCCTAATGCAGCACAGATAAATGAATGGACCGAATGGAATATCGACCTTCAGGCGTTCGGCATAAACCTAACCAATGTCAATACGATTAGCCTTGGTTTCGGCGATAAGACCAATCCGCAGGCCGGCGGTTCAGGTACAATGTACTTCGATGATATTCGACTGTATCCTCCGCCAGCAGAGCCGGCACCTTAAGCAGAAACCGGCAATTAAAATTACGCGGTCGATATAGCAAATTCAGGCAATTCGGGGCCTATACCAATTTGGTATAGGCCCTTTTTTCATTGGCTCGGCCAAAATACGTTAGGTCTGCGATATTGGCGATTTACTATTGATTATTTTCTGTCGAAGTGGCAATATAGTCATGAGACTTATGATACGCGGTGGACGAAGGGAAGTGAAGGTGCGGTTGGTGGCAGCTTTTAAGCCGGGGACAAAGTGCCGGGTTGAGTATGTAAAATGAAAATTGTATGCAAAGCTGTATTCTATGTTTGGATATGCATCACGGCAAGTCTTGCCCTTGGTAACAGGCAAGCATCAGGAGCCATTGTCTATCGTGGAGCCAGTGATTCGTCGGCTGCAGTAGTAATAGATAAAGATATGTTCATCGCTGCTGATGATGAGAACAATATACTGAGGGTTTATAAAACCAGCCAAGGCGGGCTGCCTCTTTTCTCTTTTAATATGGCAGAGTTTCTGAGCATCGAGCCTGAATATCCGGAGGCGGATATCGAGGGAGCAGCGATAATTGGTCGGCGCATCTATTGGATTACCTCGCACGGCAGAAATAAAGACGGGAAAATGAGGCCTAACCGGTATCGTTTTTTTGCCACCACTGTTAAGGTCGAAAATGGGAATGTTACTATTACCCCCGTAGGTACGCCATGCAAAACCCTGATTCATAGTCTGATAAAGGCTGAGAATATGCGTCATTTTAGGTTAGATAGGGCAACTCGATTCGATGCAACCGAGCTTACCAAGAAGGAACGCAAAAAACTTGCGCCGAAAGAAGAAGGCCTTAATATTGAGGGACTTTGTGCATCGGCTGACGGCAGGACAATCTATATCGGATTCAGAAATCCTCGCCCAGTTGACAGGGTTACCAGCCATAAAAAAGCTCTTGTTGTACCTTTGAATAATCCCAAGCAGGTGATTGAAGATTGCGAGGCGCCAATATTTGGTCAGCCGATACTGTTGGATTTGCGCGGTCTGGGGATAAGGAGTATGGAGTATTCCCATTTCCACAAGGCATATTTCATTATCGCCGGCAGTTTTGACGAAAGCCCAAAGTTTGCCTTATATCGCTGGTCAGGAAAAAAAGAAAGACCGCCGGTATTAGTGCGGCGATTAAGTCAAAGTAATTTTAGTCCTGAGGCGCTGGTTACCTTTAAAGACTCGGACAAGCTTTTTATGCTTAGCGATGATGGGTCTCTGGAAATCAAGGTTGGTGGAGCGTGGGAGTGTATGGAAGGCGAATTTCGTAAGGACGGGACGTGCCTGAACAAGTACCTGATTGACCCTAAGAAAAAAACTTTCAGGGGCATTTGGCTGGAGCCGTAAGACAAAGGGACAAATAAGTCAGAACGAAATATTTTTGATGGAAAAATCATTACTTTTTTTTACAAAAAGCTATAATGTTTAGCAGTTGGTTCATAGTTAGCAGGTTTTAGTGTTGGTTAGGAGCAATTATGTCAGGTCATTCACACTGGGCGGGAATAAAATATAAAAAGGCGGCAGCCGACGCAAAGCGCGGCAAGATATGGAGCAAAATAGCTCGAATGATAATAGTCGCAGCCAAGAGCGGCGGCGGTGACCCGGCTGCGAATCTGTCTTTGCGATACGCAATCGACAAGGCCAAAGCAGCCAATATGCCGAAGGATACAATTGAAAAGGCAATTAAAAAAGGAACCGGCGATGTAGAGGGTGTTACTTTCGAAGAAGTGCTGTACGAGGGCTATGGACCGGGTGGTGTTGCTATAATGGTCGAGGCGCTGACGGACAATCGGAATCGCACTACGCCGGAAGTTAAGAGACTGTTCGAAAGACACGGCTGCTCATTGGGGACAAGCGGATGCGTTAACTGGATGTTCAGCAAGAAGGGGCTTATTACCGTTAACACAGCCAGTGCGGGTGAGGAACAGCTCCTGGAAATTGCCCTCAGCGCGGGCGCCGATGATTTGCAAACTGTGGGGGACGTTTTCGAAATAACCTGTGAGCCGGGTGCTTATGAAGCACTAAAAAAAGCTCTGCAGGAAAAAGAAATAGCTACCGAGGTAGCTGAAATTTCGATGGTGCCGCAGAACACCATTGCTATCAACGATGAACAAACAGCCAAGAAAATAATTTCGCTGATGGAGAACTTCGAAGACCACGAAGATGTGCAAAACGCATACGCAAACTTTGACATACCTGAAGAGATAATAGCTCGTATATAGTAATGCTTAGGACTTGTAAATAAATTATCTTCCATTTTTGGCTGGCTGCGGCTTCGGCTGGCGGTGTCAGCAAAACTCGGACTACCAACCAGTAGGCCTGCGTTTTGCTTCCTTTCCAGCCTTGTCCTCGCTGGAGCCAAAACGAAACCTAATTTCTTCACCAGTCCTTATTGCGTATATCGTGCTACGGGGTTGATTGTCCTGTGAGGAATTTTAGCTGCTGTTTTGCGTACTGGTATTTTTCTTCGCCGAGCCGGCTGACAATTTTCTCCCTTTCGGGGTACATTTCCTGAAACTGGTCGCGATATTTATCTTCGATGTCGATTGCTTCTTTATACTGTTTGATTGCAACATCGGTTTTGTCCACCAGCTCAGCGATTTTTGCCAGCTCGATTCGCAGTCGCGCGCAGCCGGGATAACGATGCTCAACAGCAAACGAGGCATTATCAAAAGCCTTTTTAAGCCAATCAGATTTTTCCGGCTGTGTCGAGATTTCCGCAAGCAGTACATATACTTCTGTTAATCGCTCAAAGTTTTTGAAAGCAGCACCGTTGCGCTCGATTGCTGCCCGCAGGCACTTTTCCGACTGCAACAGCAGGTCCCGGTTGTTCGGCGTTAGCTTGAAATGGTGCAGATACAGTCGGCCGTTGAGGGATGCTGCGGCAGGACTTAAGGAGTCGTCCTCAGCGGCGGAATTCAGGAGCTTGTGTGCCTGTTCGAGTCGGCCAACAAATATGGCACGGTTGGCCTTTTGGATTTTAGCGCCGGCATTACTCACTGGAATAAGGGCATAATTGAGATAAACACAAGTTATTACCACTCCTGCCGCTACTGTCAGTACCTTTACAAAAGGCGCAGTTTGTAGAACGATCTGCGGTCGGGGATTCGTTTGATAACCTATCGCGATAATACAGGCAATCATCACCCAAAAAACTGTGAATACACCAGGCTCAAAAATGGCAAAGTCTATCAAGTTATGAAAAGCAACGCCTAAGACAGCACAGAAAAGAGCAGCAGCGGCAATACTTGAGTGAGCCCTTTTTGCCGGCCTCTCACCGGCTGCTGCAAGCAGGAAACCGGCTATAAACACAATCACAGGCATAATATACAATATGATTATCCCGGCTTCTCTTTCCTGCGGCGAAGCAGTCGGCGGCAGAGGAAAAATAATTGGTCTGATAAACAGCAACGCAGCCGATACAATAATCGCTGAGAAAATCGCCAATTTTTTGAAAGTCGGCTCGAGCCGGTGAGCTTCCGATGAGCAGCTTGCAGACTTGTCAGACAAAACCATCCACAACGGCATAAAAATCATAGCTAAAAACCCGATAAGCCCGATGGGGCCGTATTGAGTAAGGATACTGAGTAGAAAGTTATGCGGGTCTGCAACGGATTCCAGTGCTGCAGCTGGTTTGTAATGTGGGTAGAAGTGTGCGAAGTTGCCGGGACCAACTCCGGTAAGCAAATGGTCGGCATACATTTTCACTGATGCCCGCCAGTACTGCCATCTGACAAGCATTGAATTTCCGCCCGGTAATCGGCCGTTAGCTAATCCATACCATACAACTACCCAGGTCCCTCCGAGAGCCAATAGCAAACATAAAATCAGTACAGCTTTTTTGTGAGCTTTCAGCCGGCTGCCAAGGCAAAGGTAAATAACAAACACTGCTGCGGCAAAAAGCGAAGCGATGATTGCGCCTTTGCTCTTGGTAATTAAAAGGCCGAAAATAACAACTGCTACCGCAATGCCGCATGTTATAAGCCAAACAAATTCGAGTCCGACAAATTTGTGATTTCTATACCTCTCAATAAGCAAGGCAATAGCTGCAAAGGACGCCATTAATGCAAAAGAGCCGGCGGAATTACTCGTTGTGAAAAAGCCGCTGATATCCTTCGAGTACAAACGATGTTCAAACTGGAAGTGCTCCAAACTGCCCAGTTCAATTCGCTGCGTCACCTGTGCAAGTGCTGCATTCGGGTCCTTCTCATAAAATTCTATGAAGTGCTCATTTTCAGAATACTGCTCCCAACAACGATAGGCTGAGACCACACCCAGAGCAACAATGATAGCTAAGAGAAGTTTTACTTTTGACTGTGAGTCCAGTATCTGAACCAGCAGCAGGGCCATCAACACCGGCGCGACAAGCCCGGCGAAATCAGTAATCGCCCCTCGCTTATCCTGCGCTGCAAGACCCGAGATGACAGCGGCTGCACAGAAAAGCCCCAAACCGATTTCAATACCGCTCAAGCGGTATGAAAACTTCCTGCTACAAAGACTCAATACAAGCCAGAGAATGAAGGAAAATATCAATGCGGCTGATACATACATACTGAACGAAGATATTAACACAGCCCTCCATATTGGTAAGCCGTACATGCTGTCGGTTAAACTGGACGGCAGATTAGCTGCCTGCACAGTGGGGCTTTCGGTAAAAGTTGTGCGAAGTGCGATTACACAAAGGCAGAAGGCAAGGATTATGTATTCCAGGCACACCAAGGCTTTGCTTTTGGATAAATTCGAATTAGTCGGCGGCTTTATCATTTTGTGCGGTGGTTTCAAAAATAGCGACAATAGATAATACCATAACTGTTTGAATGAAGATTAGAATTGCACCGGCAAGATTGACCTGATAGAGGAAAATTGCGCCAAGGCCGGTGCAGAGCGTAGCTAAGTATAACGTTAGAACTGTTTGGGTATCGGTTAAGCCGCGCTTTTTCAGTCGATGGGAGAAATG
>Ga0209986_10004022_pt1 | contig 12650 bp, 11 predicted proteins | sample BlataG_FD_183168 | JGI IMG/M metagenome (GOLD analysis project Ga0209986, IMG submission 183168) | Deep subsurface microbial communities from Black Sea to uncover new lineages of life (NeLLi) - Black_00105 metaG (SPAdes) (version 2) | ecosystem: Environmental > Aquatic > Marine > Oceanic >...
CTTGTTGACGATTATGTTGTTGGTATGGGCATTGTCCTTCCCGATGCTTATGTGCTCACAGTAACCGAAAAAGGTTTTGGCAAGCTGACCCCGATAAAAAACTATCCTGTTCACAATAGGGGAGGCAAGGGGGTGAGGGCTTATAGGGTTGGCCCGAAAACAGGTAATCTAGCTGTGTCCAAGTTTGTTTCCCCGCAAGGCTCCCTGGTGATGTTATCAGCCAGGGGCAACGTGGTGAATATTCCTATGGAACAGGTCTCAATTCAGGGCAGGGGTGGCCGGGGAGCCAGGTTAATGGGCTTAGCCGAAGATGATAGTGTGGTTTCGGCCACCTGGGTTTTCCGGCACGATGAAATCCTGTGAACAGAAACTACCCTTCGCTTTTTTGTCATTCTGAGCGAAGCGAAGAATCTAATCTCGCTCAGGGTAAACTCCGTTAAGGGTTCCAGAGATTCTTTGCTCGGCCAGAGTGGCGGGAAGAATTTTAAGTGGAAAACATAGTGAATTTTCTGCGAGAGTTGGGCTTGACTTTTGTTCCCCTTTTTGTAGCCATGGATGCGATGGGGAATTTGCCAATCTTTCTCGCCTTAACACAAGAAACGAAGGCTGCGCATCGTAGGCGTACAGTACATTTGTCAACACTTACCGCCCTCGGCGTAGGGCTGGGATTTGTTGCCATTGGCAAAGCTATATTTTTACTTTTAAACATTGAGGTAGCTGATTTCTTCGTGGCCGGGGGCATCATTCTGCTGGTTTTGGCCATCAAGTATCTAATTACAGGTAAGATGATGGAAACTGAGAATTCATCAGCCTCCGAGATGGTAGGTGTTGTACCTCTAGGCACCCCACTAGTTGTCGGACCAGCAGTGCTCACTACCTTGCTTTTGCTTATCGACCAATATTTTATCGCCATTGTGGTGGTTTCCTTTATCCTTAATTTAGTGATACAATGGCTCTTTTTTCGGGAAGCCGATCGAATTGTAGATTTTCTAGGCGATACCGGCGTGAGTGCTATATCAAAAATAACTATGTTGCTTTTAGCTGCTATTGCCGTAAAAATGATTCGTCAGGGTATTTTGACAATGTTGGGGTGAGCTTTGCCTTGAAGGGGTGGCCTGGAGTTCAAACTTTATTGAAACTTGGTCTATCATTATTATCAACGCTGACATGAAGCTGAAGTTTTGACTAAATAAGGGGAAGAATCTAGCCCTTCGCTAACGCTCAGGGTGACAAAAAGCCGCAAAGGGCTATTGACATATTCGTAATATATGATATAAATCCAACATAAGGAGGTGAATATGTTCTGCTCTCAATGTGGCGCGGAAAATCCTGAGGGGGCTAAGTTTTGCTCCAAGTGCGGTGCTGAGCTTGGTGCCCCTGCGAAGCCATCTGAAGCGGTAGCTAAGCCAGAGGCGGAGAGTAGCACAGGTATGTCAGCCAATGTTGCCGGACTTCTTTGCTACGTGGCTGGGTGGATAACGGGAATAGTTTTCGTCGTCCTTGAAAAGAAAAGCATCTTCGTTAAATTCCATGCCTGGCAATCCATTATGACCTTCGGTGTATTAACCGTAGCCTACCTTATCTTGCGCTGGATTCCCTTTATTGGCTGGATCCTATCGATACTTATTTATATTCTGATGGCCATATTGTGGATCATCCTTATCATCCAGGCAGGCACAGGCAAAATGTGGAAGGTACCTTGGGCAGGTGACTGGGCTGAGAAGCAAATCAGCAAGTAAAGTTTTTAAGGACTCGGGGTGCCCCAAGCCTGATAAATGAAGCAACTACGGCTAGCTCTTTAGCGTCGCCGCTGTAGAGTTCTGGCTCGGGAAATTCTGCTTCTGTTATTCCATTGTACTATAGGCAGTCGCTGCGTGTGCTATAAAAATTGAGATTCTAGGCGCGATTTAGCACAAAAATCTCCTTTGGAGATTAAGTGGAGAGTGGTATAATAAGATTTAATATATGGGTTCTGAGGTTTTTTACCGCAAGTGGCGGCCACAGACCTTAAGCGAGGTGCTGGGACAAGAGCCTGTGACTCAGACTCTGCGTCATGCTGTGGAGAGTGGGAAGATAGCTCATGCTTATCTTTTTTGCGGTCCCCGAGGTACAGGTAAAACCAGCACGGCGCGCATCTTAGCCAAAGCAGTCAACTGTCCTAATCAAGCAGGTGGCGAGCCGTGCAATGCTTGCGATATGTGTCGTTCAATCACCGAGGGCAGGGCTTTGGATGTAATAGAGATAGATGCCGCCAGCAATCGTGGCATTGATGAAATCCGCAGCCTGAGGGAAAAGGCAAATTACGCCCCTAGCCTTGCTCGCTACAAGGTATATATTATAGACGAAGTCCACATGCTTACCGAGGCGGCTTGCAATGCCTTGTTGAAGACATTGGAGGAGCCACCTGGGCATGTAATTTTTATTTTAGCTACCACGGAAGCGCATAAGGTCATAGCCACCATAGTATCGAGATGCCAGCGGTTTAATTTCCATCGCCTGCGGCAAACCGAGATAATGGATAAACTCAAGCTAATATGCGAGAAGGAGGGGATTCACATCGAGCCTGGTTCCTTAGAGCTTATTGCTCGTGCTGCTACCGGGAGCCTTCGAGACGCTGAAAATATTTTACAACAGATGATCGCTTACTATGGCAACCAAATTGAGCTTGATCAGATTCAAGCGGAGCTTGGCATTAGCCGGGATTCACGGGTTAGACAACTAGCACGATGTGTGGTCAGCAGGGATGTGGCTGCTGGGCTAAGAGTCATAAATAGCCTCAATAGCGATGGTATTGACCTTCGTCAGTTTAATGTGGGCCTGGTAGAATACCTTCGAGGATTGTTGCTGGCTAAATCGCGATGCGAAGAGGCTCTGAATGTTACTAGCGAAGACTTGGCTGAGATGGGAAGCCTTGCGACCAATGCTACGCTGGATTATTTGCTTAAGGCAGTTAAGTCTTTCTCCAGCATAGATTTTCGAAGTGATGATTACTCCGCTTTGCCCTTAGAATTGGCTTTACTGGGTTGTGCTTTGTCTCAACCCACGGGACAAGAACAGCTAACTACAACTAAACCTTCGGAGGTAGCGGATGCTACTGAGATAACTGAGTCCTTAGAGGAAGCTGAGGTTCTTGTGGCACTGGATCCCGACAGAGTCGGGACTGAGGTTCCAAGCGAAGGGATTTCTCAGGACATTGATCACCTCCGTAGCCGCTGGAGGGAGTTCATTAAATCTTTGCGAGGGGAAGGTTCCAGTGGCAATTTGGATGCTTTTTTGCGTAGCGCCTGCGACCCCGTAGCTCTTGAGGATGATACATTGGTGTTAGGTTTCTATTATTCCTTCCATAAGGAGAAAATCGAAGACGCTAAATATCGACATCTGGTGGAGAAAAAGCTTAAGGAGGTCTTTGGTCGGCCCTATAAGATACGGTGTATTTTAGTTGATTCTAAAAGGGAAATCCCGTCCCAGGCAAGGACGCAAAACCCAGTAATTAAAGCTGCTCTGGAAATGGGAGCCAGGATTAGTGAGGAGGAGTTGTAGTCCTGAGCGAAGCCGAAGGAAAGGAGACAGATGGACAAATCAATATTGCGTCAAGCCCAGCAACTTCAGGCAAAGTTGGCTAAAGCTCAAGAAGAATTGGGCAGCATTACCGTGGAAGCTACCAGTGGAGGTGGTGCCGTCAAAGTGGTGCTTGATGGACACCAGAAGGTTCATTCTGTGGAGATATCTCCCGAAGCGGTAGAGGCTGGAGATGTTGAGTTACTGCAAGATTTGGTCATGGCTGCTGTTAACGAGGCTATTACCAAGTCGCAGGAGCTTGTTAATAAACACCTCAGCAGTTTGACCGGTGGTCTCAATATACCGGGGTTACTTTAGGTAAAAGTTTGGAGCCGCGTCACTCTATGCCACCCTGAGCAAAGCGGAGGGTCTAAAAGGGGTTTTGGAGATTTTTTGCTGCGCTCAGAATGACAATAAGGTAAAGGGTTAGGGAAAATGAGATTTGTCGCTGAGCCTATAGCTAGATTAATTGAGGAATTAAATAAGCTGCCTGGAATCGGGCCAAAAAGTGCTCAAAGGCTGGCTTATCATCTCTTACGCAGCCCTGATGAAGAAGCCAAGGCTTTAGCCGAGGCTATTTTAACACTGAAGGAAAAAATAAAGCTTTGTTCGCTTTGTTTTAACAACACTGATTGTGACCCTTGCCGCGTTTGTCAAAATAAAGAGCGTGACCATTCTAAAATTTGTGTTGTGGAGAAACCTTCAGATATCCTTCCTTTGGAGCAGACGGGGAAATATGACGGTGTTTATCATGTGCTTCATGGAACTATCAGCCCGACACAGGGTGTCGGGCCTGAAGAGCTAAAGGTAAAGGAGCTCCTGGCTCGTCTTAAAGATGGCTCAGTAACCGAAGTGATTGTCGCAACCAATCCCAATGTAGAGAGCGAAACTATGGCTATGTATCTGCAACGGATTATCACGCCTCTGGGCATTCGCGTCACCCGCCTGGCTCGTGGCTTGCCCTTTGGTGCTGAGTTGGAATATGCTGATGACCTAACCTTGGGGCAAGCGCTGGAAAACAGGCGAGAATTCTGACAAGGTTTACATAGCTGCACCTCGAAGATAAAACAGAAATTCCCCGCTCACATCGGGGGTAAGTCTTTCCCAAAAACCTGCAGGGTTTTCCAGCTCATGGGCTTGCTATTATGGGTTGGTATGAGAGGCGGCGCTCAGCCCCTATCACCCAATTTACCAACTTTTTTACCGAGTGCGGGTGAAATTATAGGAAAATCTTGGAAAATCAGAAAAACGCGTCTAAGGCCTGTGAGATTCTCTCACACCTTAACAAAATCTTAATATCTAGATGTTACTATATTCATTGGCAATTGCCCAGGATTCTGGAAAAATAGACCGTTGCTTATCCTATGTGTTGATTGGAGATTTAGGAGCAGAAGTGACACAATTGCGGGGAATAGAGACCACCGGGAACGGCGGGGCGGTGTCTTCAGGTGGCCGCCCGGGCGTGGAGCAGTTCATGATGGAACCGACCTTCACAAGGTCGGTTTTGTGTTTTTAGGGAGGGTGATGCTTATCGAACTGAAAGTTGTGCGATAGAGAGGCCGCTAGGCCTCTGGTTGAGGGGGCGATAAGGCAACAAAAAAGTAATAAAAGGAGAAAAAAATGAAAAAGATATTTAGTATTCTTGTGGCTCTGGGGCTGGTGCTGGGCCTGAGCTTGATGGCTACGCCGGCATCGGCGATGGTGAGCAAGGCGACGGTTGTCGTTTACCCAGACTGCGCGGGCGCCAAGGCGGCATATAACATCACGTTCAACATCACCGCCAGCCTGACAGCGGGGGTGCATAGCATCACCATCAAATTCCCCACGGGCACCGTTATCCCGACCCCAGTCCCTAATGACGCCATCTTCATTAATGCAGCAGGTGTGACTCTTTCACCATCAGTTTTCGGAAGCGAGGTTACAGTTTCCGGCATGACGGTGACCTTCCTTGTGCCGATGGACCTTGACCCTGCCACTGACAACCCAATCATGGTGATGTTCCTCAATAAGGTTACGCATCCTAAGTGGGCCATCACGAATCCACCCGCCGGCACGTACAATCTGTACGTGAACACGAGCCGCGCGCCTGACATGGGGCTGGCGACGCCGCTGGTTTTGGCAGATGTTATTGATGTGCCCGGTGACTACCCCACTATCCAAGAAGCCATCGATGCCGCCTCGGATGGCGACACCGTCATAGTGGCGGCGGGGTTGTATAAGGAGAATGTTGTCATTAACAAGTCGTTGACCTTAAAGGGTGCCCAGGCCGGGGTTGATGCACGGACCCGCAGTGGCGATGAAACGATTATTGAGCCAGACAATCCGGATGAGCAAACAGGGATCGAGATAGTGTGCGACGCCGACCGCGTCGTCGTGATTGATGGTTTGACGGTGCAGAACGCCCGGCACGGAATCACTGCTCCAGAATTTGTTACGGCGGTGGCGGCCGATATCATCGTCCGAAATGTGCGCGCCTTGAACTTAGCTAAATTCGCTATCTCCATGGCCTTCGCGATGGAAGCAACGGTTGAGTATTGCTACGTGAAAGATGCGCAATATGGCATTAACGCAGGTGTCTATGATCCGTTTCCTCCGACTGTGGCGACCTTCAGAAACAACGAAATCGTTAACGTAGAGTTTGGCATCACCGGGTACCTCGAAGATTCGCTCATTGAAGGTAACCTGGTGAGGGACTTCGCTACGGGAGGCGTAGGCATCAGCGGGCAGTTCCTTAACACTGAAATTAAGAATAACACAGTAACTGGTTATGTTGACGGCGCGGCCCTGACTTTCGAGGAGCACTATGCCCGGCCCCTTTCTGAGAATGTGAATGTGTCAGGCAATACTTTCACAGGAAATTCCCTCGGTATCTACGTGTTTGATACACAGACAGAGCTTATCGGAATCACCGTTAATTTCAACAACATCGCCGACAACTCTTGGCGTGGTGTGTGGAACGAGGGAGGCGAGACGCTGGACGCCACTCGGAATTGGTGGGGGGCCAGTGACGGGCCGCGCCGAGCCGGCCCCGGCAGCGGTGATGCCGTTTCAGCCAATGTTTATTTCGAGCCCTGGCTGGGGGCTCCTCTAGTAACCGTAAAGACAGAGACCGTGACCGATGACACCGTCGATGCCAAGGACGAAGCTGACACCGAGGTTGCGGTAAACGGCACAGATACGGTAACTGTGGCTCAATACGCTGATAACCCCGGCGGCGACGCCCCTAGATGCTTCACCTCACTGGATAAATATATCGATGTCTACGTTCCCGATACTACGGAAGTCACCAAGCTCGGGATAAGGGTTTACTATGCCGATGCTGAAGTCGCTGCGGCAGACGTGAGCGCAGAATCACTCCGGCTCTTCTCGTGGAATGGCACCGCCTGGGTACAGTGCTCAGACAGCGGAGTCAATACCACCAGCACCAATGGCTACAGCGGTTATATCTGGGCAGAAATAAGAGGTGATACCACGCCGACTCTGGCACAGTTGACTGGCACGCCGTTTGGTGGTTATGGCTTGCCGTCTTTAGTTCTTTTTATTGCTACCGCCGAACTGCCCGATGGCCAGGAGGGGGTGGCCTACGAGGCGGGACTTGAGGCCTGTGTCGGCGCCGAGCCCTACACCTGGGCGATAATGGACGGCGGCCTGCCCGATGGGCTGGGGCTTGACACTGATACCGGCATCATCTCGGGCACGCCAACCAAAGCCGGTGGCTTCGGCTTCACCGCCATAGTCACAGATGATGCCCAGATTGAGGCAACCGCTGGGCTTTCGATTACTATCACGCAGGCAGGAGTCTGTTTTCTTGCCACCGCAGCCTACGGTACCGATACGGCAAAGGAAATAGACATCCTGAGAGAGTTTAGGGACACGGTTCTGCTGCCTAACAGCCTGGGCGTTAGGTTTGTATCTCTCTATTATAAAACCAGTCCTCCCATAGCCAACTTTATCTCCCAACACGAGGTCCTAAAAACAGCGGTGAGGGTGGGCCTTGTTGACCCGATTGTAGCTATATTAAATTGGAGCCACGATTTATGGTCGGAGAGGGCCTCACAATGACGAGTGGGGTGGAGAAAAATAGAGTTGACCCCGTAGGATTTTGGAAAAATCGAACTCTAACGAAGGAGGTGAAGAATGAAGAAAATATTTAGTATCCTGTTTGCCCTGGTGCTGGCAGTGAGCCTGGGGCTGGTGACGGCTACGCCCGTCGCTGCACAGAGCACAGTCCTTGACCACTTCAAATGCTACCCGGTGTACGAGGGGACGGCGCCGTACGTAGGAGAAGTTGTGTCCCTGGAGGACCAGTTCGGCGCTGTCGAGGCAGTGGTAGAGGAGGCCAAATTTTTCTGCAATCCCGTTGCGAAGTGGGCCGAAGAGATGCCGCCGCTGCCGCCGACGATCTTGAACTCGGACAACCACCTGACGTTGTACAGTCTATACCACGAAGAAGAGCCTCAGGAGCGGATTCTGAAGGTGGAGAACCAGTTTGGGACTCAGCAGCTGGTCGTGTCCGATCCGGTCCTGCTGGGTGTGCCAACGCAGAAGCTGTATCCGGTGTACCACTCACCACCGGAGGGTCTAGACCACTTCTTGCTCTACGAGGTCACCGAAGGCACGCCTGTAGATGTGGTTGTCGGTCTCTACGACTACAATTTCGACTATTATGAAGATGTCTTGGTGTTGGAACCCGTTTACTTTGCTAACCCCGTCCGGAAAACACACGACGGTGATGTAACGTTGATCGAGAACCCGGAAGCGTACCTGGTATTCTACCGGATAGCCAGCTATTCTGTCTCCGGGTGGGTAGGGGTTGACAATCAGTTCGGTGTGCAGGAACTCGGAGTGTACGTGGACGAGGACAACCCAGCTCTCCTCGCCGTGCCATCCGAGGGGGAGGAGCAGGTTGTTCAATATACCCTCACCATCTCCGGCACTGCTGGTGGTTCGGTAACCACCCCGGGAGAGGGGACTTTTATCTATGACGAAGGTGAGGTGGTTAGCCTGGTGGCGACCCCGGCTACTGGCTACGGGTTTGTCAACTGGGCCGGTGATGTGGACACCATCGCCAATGTCAACGCTGCCACAACCACCATCACCATGCAGGGCGACTACGAGATCACCGCGCGGTTCATGGGTGTGGTAGCCACTAAGACAAAGACGGTAATCAATAACACCGTTAATGCCAGGGACGAGGCTGACACCGAGGTTGAGGTAACCGGCACAGCTACGGTAACCGTGGCTCGGTATGAAGATAATCCCGGGGGGGCCCCCCCAACCGGCTTCATCACAATGGGTAAATATATCGATGTCTACGTTACCGTTACTACGGAAGTCACCGAGGTTGAGATAAGGCTTTACTATACCGATGATGAATTAACTACGGCAGGCATCGACGAAGAATCGCTGCGGCTCTCCTGGTTGAACGGCGACGAGTGGAACGAGTGCTCACACAGCGGAGTCAATACCGACAGCACCAATGGCTACAGCGGTTATATTTGGGCAATAATAACAGCTACTAGCACGCCATCTCTGGACGACTTGCACGGGTTGGCGGTGACTGACGGTGGTGTTGAAGGTCCGTCGGGAGGTCCGCAGCAATGTGGCTGCTTTATCGCTACCGCAGCCTACGGTACCGATACAGCCAAGGAAATAGACATCCTGAGAGAGTTTAGAGACGAGGTTCTGCTGCCTAACAGCTTGGGCGCCGAGTTTGTATCTCTCTATTATAAAACCAGTCCTCCCATAGCCAACTTTATCTCCCAACACGAGGTTCTAAGAACAGCGGTGAGGGTGGGCTTTGTTGACCCCATTGTAGCTATATTAAATTGGAGCCACAATTTATGGTCGGAGAGATGCTCATGAGCGTAACAACAGTCTCGGCACTAAGTAAGCGCTAGAGGAGTGAAGAGAAACAGTGTGAGAGCCGAGGCCAGCCTCGGTTCTCACTTTATGGCGCTCAACGACTAAAAATACCATAGTCTTTTGTCATTGCGAGCGAAGCGTGGCAATCTCATTGGCTCCACGAGATTGCTTTGTCGCTACGCTCCTCGCAACGACAGAGGGGAAAAGATTGCTTCGTCCCGATAAATCGGGACTCTCAATGACGAGTGGGGTGGAGAAAAATGGAGTTGAACCCGTGGTCTGCCGATGGTTTCGCAAAATCAAACTATCCCTACGGGGTCGACATCTATAGTCCAGCCCCACGGCAAAGTGAACTGGGATAACATCCGGGTTGAGCCAGGGCCACGGAGGAAGAGTTGCCAGCGATACCTGCCCCTGGCTCTGAAGGCAAAGGTAGGCACAGGACCAATTATATTGAAATCAACCATGCCCTCTCTTGCTCTTCCATCAAGAATTAGACGATACACCCTCTCCGCCTCACGGCGACATAACTCCTCATTGGTGTGGCTATAAACCAGGCGGACTAATTGGCTAAAAGGGGGATAATTGTATCGGCGGCGATAATCTATTTCTTTATAATAAAACCCAAGATAATCATGTCTGGCAGCAGCTTCAATAGCGTAGTTATCGGGGGAGTAAGTCTGGATGATAACCTTTCCGGCTTTAACCCCACGCCCAGCCCTGCCAGCCACCTGACACAGGAGTTGAAAAGTGCGCTCGCTACTCCGGAAATCAGGAAAATTAAGGCCAGTATCGGCACTGATTATCCCAGCCAGGGTCACTTGAGGCAGGTCTAATCCTTTGGCTATCATCTGGGTACCAATGAGCACATCTGCCTTGTGGTCACGAAAATTCTTTAACAACTCCTCGTGTGCATATTTCCTGGTAATCACATCTCTGTCCCAGCGAAGCAATCTTGCTTCAGGGAAGAAATGCCTTATCTCTTCTTCTACCCTCTGCGTGCCAATGCCCAGCAACCTGAGATTGCGCCGAGAACACCGAGGACAGCTTTGGAATACCGGAATAGAATAACGACAGCGATGGCAAATTAGCCTTTTCTCCACCGAATGGTAAGTAAGGGCTATGGAGCAGCGGGGGCAGCGAAAGACAAAGCCACAGCTACGACATCGAACAAAGGTAGCTGTGCCCCGACGGTTAAGGAAAAGAACTATCTGCTCGCCCTGCGCCAGAGTTTCTTTCATGGCAGCTAATAAGGAACGGCTAAACAAGCTTGTGTTTCCGGCTTTAAGTTCTTCCCTTAAATCCACTATGCTTACTTCGGGGAGAGGGGAATAACCACGAGGAGTAATTCTTTCCTTTAGCTCTACAAGATAATATTCGCCTTGCTGTGCCTTATGGAAACTGCCAATATCAGGGGTAGCACTGCCCAAGATGACAACAGCGTCACTGAGTTGAGCCAATCTAATGGCCACGTCGCGGGCATGATAGCGAGGCGACTTATCTTCTTGTTTGTATGTCCATTCATGCTCTTCATCGATAATGATAAGACCGAGGCTGGACAGGGGCGCAAATAAGGCGCTCCTCGGTCCAATGACAACATCGCAGTTTCCCTCCATTATCCATTGCCATTCGTCGAACTGCTCTCCCAAGGAAAGGCCGCTATGCAACACTGCCACGCGCCCGGGGAAGCGATTAGCAAATCTCTCTACTGTTTGTTGGGTCAAAGCGATTTCCGGGATAAGACAAATGCCTCGCTTACCAGCGGCAATAACCTGAGCCAAGGCCTGCAGGTAAATCTCAGTTTTGCCGCTGCCAGTAACGCCGAAAAGGAGAAAAACCGGTGGACTGCTGGATTGCTTTGCCTCCCCCACAATGACATCTTGGATTAATTCCCAGGCAGCTTGTTGAGATGAAGTGAGAACCGGAGGCGGAGAAGTTGTGAAGCTGAGGTGAGATAAGGGGTCACGTCTTACCCTGAGCCTTTCCACTGAGACCAAATGGCGGCTCTCCAGGGCTTTGATAGTGGCAGGAGAGCAATTGAGACGTTTCCTCAGTTCGCTAATTGAAATAGGTTGAGTCTGCCCGGTCAGAAATTCTAAGAGCTCTGCCTGTTTATAAGCTCTAGATTTATCCAGGCGAGCCTTTGCCACTTCAATTTCTTCTCTGTCAGCTATTATCTTAATATAAGAAAGCGTTTTGGGTTTTATCTTTGCCTTTTCCAATTCCAGAGTTTTTGTAATTAGCTGACGGTCTAGCAACTGGTCGGTGATTTGCCTGGCTTTTCTTTTGCCAATTGCCTCTTCCAGCTCAGGCAAGCTTATCTTCTTCTTCCCTCTCATAATATGAAGGATTTGCCTATGCTCCGGTGTCAGGGGCAAATCTACTTGGGAATCTGTTAGCTGAAAGCAAGTAATAGCCCGCCTCTCAAATCCCGGAGGCAGCATTAAAGCCAAGGCATCGAAAGGGGGGGCAAAATAGTGTTCGCTTATCCACTGGGCAAGCTGTATTTGTATCGGGGAAAACAAAGGAAAATCACTAACAATGCCAGCTATTTCCTTAGTTTCTTCAACCGATGGCTCGCTTGATAATCGGAACACAATCCCCTGAATGACCCGGGAGCCAAAGGGCACCCATACTGCTTGCCCGGCACTAATATTGAGCCCTGGCGGTATGGCATAGCAAAAAGTTGACCGACTCCCCGGGGAATTGACTGCCACCTCGGCGTAGTTCATTCAGAGGTCTGTTTTTCTTCTTGAGGTATGGCTTGCTCTATTTGAGGCACGGCTTGCTCTATTGCCCTCTCCCGTCTTTCCTTAAGTCGAGCCTGCTTAACGCTGAGCCTGCGTATATAATAGAGTTTGGCTCGGCGCACCTGTCCATGCCTGAGCACCTCCACATTTTGCACAGAAGGGGATTGGAAAGGGAAAGTACGTTCCACTCCAATGCCGTAAGATACCCTCCTCACCGTAAAGCTTCCACCATCAACGCCCTTCCTCATTTTCATCACCACTCCCTGGAAGTGTTGCAGTCGCTCTTTATCCCCTTCCCTGGTCTTCAAACTAATCTTGACTGTATCGCCAGGGGAAATTTGAGGAATATTGGGGTTCATTTTGGGTTTAACAAATTCTCTAACATCCATTTCCTTTCCTCATCTTCCTTTCCTCATCGCAGAGATTGCCCTTCTTCAAGAGGTCAGGGCGTCGTTTCGCCGTTCGCTGGATAGCCTG
>Ga0209986_10004023_pt1 | contig 12648 bp, 13 predicted proteins | sample BlataG_FD_183168 | JGI IMG/M metagenome (GOLD analysis project Ga0209986, IMG submission 183168) | Deep subsurface microbial communities from Black Sea to uncover new lineages of life (NeLLi) - Black_00105 metaG (SPAdes) (version 2) | ecosystem: Environmental > Aquatic > Marine > Oceanic >...
TTTTGATTTTGTTTCTAATATTTACAACTAATTTGTTAATTCTAAGTCAAAATATTCAGTATTAAAATTTAGAGATAAACAATTAATTTTATGAGATTTTTATTAATAAGGCAAATACAATAGAAATAACTCTTTTTATTAACTGATTTGTATTAATTTTATCTTTCTCTTCTTCTACATAAAACATCCTCAACCAAAACTAAATCAACTTTTTTGTCCACATCTATTCCAACTTCAACCCCACTATAAACTATAGCTTTACCTTTAGCCTTAATTATTTTACTTGCTTTTACTTCTATTTCATCTATGGATAATCTTCCAAAAAGATATTTTATAAGTGATGTTATACCTATAACTCTAACCTGTTTTAAAATTTTCTTTCTTCCCTCGAAAAGGTCAGTCATAAGATCAAGATTATCTAAAATTACTTTTGGATCAGCAATAGCTATATTACCTCCTGTAAACTCTCCCTCACTTGTTGTGAAGAATGTTCTTTTTGTCTTAGGGTATTTGGAAAGTATTTCCTCTTTTCTTATAATAGGAAAATAAACATCAGCTTTAACTTTATCACAGATATCAATAAAATTATCGATTATTTCACCATTTATTAAAGGAATGTCTGAACATACAAAGAGTATTTTTCCTTGTGAATTGAGTTCAATTATTGAGTCTTTAATTCTATTAGCAAAAGGTTGTTTTGAATATAATAAATAATCAATTTTATTTTTTAAATGAGATAGTTTAACACCGGGATGACCTAAAATCATAATTTTATTAATATATTTAGAATCTTTTACAGCACCTACAACATAATCTATCATAGGTATTCCATTTATAGGATATGTGACCTTGTCACTTAATATTTCATCATCATTTATTATGAAGCTTTTACCAGCTAAAATAACTGCATCTACTATCAATTTTTACCTCCTCATAATTAAAAACTATTTTCTTTTTAAAATAATATTTTATGAAAATATTTCAACTCCCTTTGAGCAGGTCTTGGAAACATATATCTCATCAACTTCCTTAGACAACTTTGAATATACCTTTAATGCTGAGTCAAAATCTTCACATAATGCTACTACTGTTGGACCACTTCCAGTCATTACAGCTGCTAAAGCACCACTTTCCATTGCTTTCTTTTTTAAAATGGATATAGTTTCATGGTCTTTCTCAACAATCTTTTCTAAACAATTTTCTATCATTGAAAATTTTTTTAGTAGTTCTTTTTCACTAAAGGATTTCATAAATTTATCAATATCATTTAAACAAGGGCTCCCAATTTTATCATATTTCTTATAAATATCCTTAGTTAATAAATTGTAAGAAGGCTTCATTAAAACTATCCAGATATCTTCTAAAGATTCAAGCGGTGATATTTTCTCTCCTTTTCCCTCAACTATAGCTGTTCCTCCAATTAAACAAAATGGAACATCTGAACCAATAGAAGACCCTATTTTTAGTAATTCACTATCACTCAAATCTAAATTTAATAGTTTATTTATACCTATTAAAGTTGCAGCTGCATCAGCACTTCCCCCTCCAAGTCCCGAAGCTATAGGTATTCTTTTCTTTAAAATAATTAAAACCCCTAAAGAGTCTAACTTAAAAAATTTTGTTATTAATAATTCTGCAGATTTATATATCAAATTTCTTTCATCTAAAAGTAAATTTAAATCATTACATACAATCTTAATTCCACTGCTTTTTTTAAAAAAGATTAAATCATCACTTAAATCTATGCTCTGCATAACAGAGGAAATATTGTGATAATTATCTTTTCTCTTTTCAAGAATATTAAGATAGAGATTTATTTTAGCATTTGCTTTTACTTTAATCATTTTCTAATTGCTTTCTCTTGATTTAAATTTTTACTGACATTCACCGTAAATTATAAAGTGTTTTTGAAAAAAAATTAATACATATCCAAATAAAAAATAAATTTATCCAATAGATACCAATTATTTATAAAGGATTTTAAAAGGAACTATGATTGGTATAGAAAAAATGTGAGGAATATTAAAAGAAATCTATAAAATATATTGAATAATGGTTTTATCTAATTTGTAGATTATATATTGAGAATTAAATTTTCTTTTTAGTATATGTTTATTTAATTTATTCAGAAAGCCATGGAAAAAAGTCTTCATCTTTGTTAATTGAGCTTATTTTAACTATTCCGGTTAAGATATCAGCAAAATTAAATGATGCTCTACTAACTCTTTTTCCCCTCTCGTAAACTTTTACTACAAAAATATTTGGGTATAACTCTTCTATCTGCCCTTCTCTTTCTATTATTACCTTTCTACCCTTGTTTGCTCTGATTCTTACCTTTTTTCCAATTAGGTTTTCAAGTTTATCTTTTATTCTTTCCATAATTCTAAATCTTTCTTTTACAGTAATAGGCAAAAATAATCAACTCCAAACTTTTTATTTATATTATACAAAATTTCTGCATTTTTGTCTATTTCTTTATAATATATATACACTATTATAAAATATTGTATATAAAGACATATTTTATTATTTATTAATATTTACCATTATTTACATTTATTTCAATATTTGTAGGTATCAATTTCAATTTTTTTTGCTTAATCTATTTCCATATTAGAATTTATTTCTGGACGTTTCTGTACAACTTTATGAAATCTTCTGAATTTAACTCCTCAGCTCTTACACTTTCGTTTCCTATTACTTCACCAATAATTTTCTCCGTTTGAGCTCTGCTTAATTCCCAATCTTTATACCTCAGAATGGAATTTATCAATTTTTTTCTTCTATGCCTGAAAGATATATCAATGAATTTAAATAACTTATCCTTGTCTAAATCTTCATAACAGAATTTTTTCCTATGAATTTCAATCACTTTTGAATCAACCTCTGGTGATGGTAGAAAAACATTTTTTGAAACTTTAAAATAACTTTTTATTTCAGAAATAAGTGACATTTTTACTGAGATAGCAGTATAATTTTTATCTTTAGGCTTAGCTGTTAATCTTTCACCAATTTCTGCTTGAACCAGAACAATATATCTCTTGATTTCAGGATATTTATTTAGCATGTTAAAAATTAGAGTCAAGGCTATATTGTAAGGAAGATTGGAAACCATTTTATTTATTGAATGTTTTTTAATCAGGGGATTAAAATCATATTTTAATGCATCAGCTTGAATAATTACCACATTGTTTAATTCTTTAAAAAGTTCTTTTAAAACTGAGACTAATTTAGCATCATACTCAACACATATCACCTTATTAGCTTTTCTTAAAAGCACTTCAGTTAATGTTCCAATTCCACCACCAATTTCAAGTACATTATCATCATTTGAAATCTTTGCAACATCTATAATTTTTCTAAGCACATTACCATCAATCAAAAAATGTTGACCAAGCCTTTTCTTTGGTTTTATATCAAACTCTCTTAATATCTTCTTTGTAGTAGACAGATTAACAATCATAATTTTTGTTTTTCTATTCTTGGGAAAAGTGGGTATATCTTACATATTTTAGTACCAGGTTTTAGTAGACCCCATTTTAGATCTTCAGGAATTTTACAAGATGATATCTTTTCTTTAATGCCAAGTTGTATCCATAGTTTCTCCATAGCAACTGGCATAATTGGATATGTAACTATTGCTAAAAGTCTAAGACCCTCACATAGATTATAAATCACTGTTTTCAACTTGCTTATATTGCCTTTCTTTTCTAAAGACCAGGGTTCTGTTTTATCCACATACCAATTTGCTGAAGCCACAAATGACCAAATTGAAACTAAGGATTTTCTAAACTTTAAATCACTCATATTTTTTGAATAATCATCTAAACAAACTTCCCAGCTTTTTTGTAATTGTAAATCAAGTTCATGTGACTCATCTCTCTTTGGAATTTCTCCATTAAAATATTTCTGAACCATGGTCAACACTCTACTAACAAGATTTCCTAGGTCATTTGAAAGATCAGAGTTAAATCTGTTTACCATAAGTTCATTGGTATATGTTCCATCATTACCAAATACTATCTCTTTGAGTAAGAAATATCTAACTGGATCTATCCCATATTTACCAGCAATCTCATATGGGTCTAAAACTATTCCTTTTGACTTTGATAATTTTTCCTCACCTTTAAGTAAAAATCCATGTGCTGCTACAGTTTTGGGAAGCTCAATTCCTGCTGACATCAAGAGAGCAGGCCATATTACTGCATGAAATTTTATAATATCCTTTCCTATAATATGATAATCTGCTGGCCAAAAGATTTTAAACTTTTCTCCACCGGTCAGGGCTCCTAAAGCTGAGATATAATTTAATAAAGCATCTACCCATACATAAGAAACATGCTTTTTGTCAAATGTTAGAGGAACTCCCCATTCAAAAGCAGTACGGGAAATAGAGACATCATTTAGTCCTTGTTTTATTAAACTTACTACCTCATTTCTTCGAGTTTCAGGAATAACAAAATCCAGGTTTTTTTCTATATGTTCTAAAACTTTATCCAAATATTTTGATAATTTAAAAAAGTAGTTCTCTTCCTCAACTATTTCCACATCTCTACCACATTCAGGGCACTTCCCATTCACAAGTTGAGATTCTGTTAAAAAATTTTCTTCAAATACACAATACCAACCTTTATACTTCCCTTTATAGATATCCCCATTTTCCCATAATTTTTCAAAGAATTTCTGAACAATTTTTTTATGTCTTTTTTGAGTTGTTCTTAAAAAATCGTCATTTGAAATGTGAAAATATTTTAAAAGTTTAACTACTTCACCAGACATATAATCTACATATTCCTTTGGATTTTTTCCACAAGATTGAGCTGCTCTTTCAACCTTTTGACCATGCTCATCAGTTCCAGTTAGAAAAAATACATTTTCTCCCAATAATCTATGATATCGAGCAAGAGTATCAGCAAGAACAAACTCATAAACATGTCCCAAATGAAGTTTCTCGTTTACATAATATATTGCTGTGGTAATATAAAAATTTTTATCTCCCATTTAATTTCCTCTCAATTATAAAACTTAATAGTATAAATATTTCACCCTTAATTTCTCCTTCCTTTAATCTTTCCAAAAGTTCAGAAACAGCTTCTCTCATTATTTCCTGATGAATTTTTATAAGCTCCCGCACAATAACGCATTCTCAAAGGTTTTTTATTTGGAACTAATTATAATTGAAAATTTATTTTATGTCTTTCCTATTCAAGCATATTCAGTTTATTTATGAGTTTTTAGTAGTGTTAATTATTTTACACCTGGCAGTGAATAACTCTCTCTGAAAATATAGAGTGTTAATTCAGTTATGTTTTGCAAAAATAACTTCTATAAAGTTACAGGAGTATCAATTCAATTATTTCTGGTAAAGAATAATCTCCTGTAAAGCCAGGAGAGAAAATTGTTAAAAATTAAAAACATATTTATAATTCATTTAAAAATAGTATATATTATCTATTACAGATTATATAGGCAAGAAAGCTCTCGGTTTTAGCCGTAGAGATGAATTGAAAGTTATAAACCTAATTAAATAGGAGAATTATTATGAGATATCCTTATCTGATTGTTGATTTAAATAAGATTGAGAAAAATGCAAGATACATTACTAGCCTTTGTAATAAGATTGGAATTGAGGTTGTTGGGGTTACTAAAGGATGTTGTGGAATGCCTGAGGTCGCCAATGCAATGCTTAAGGGAGGAGTAAAATTTATTGGGGATTCTAGATTAGATAATCTGAAAAAAATAAGAAGTTCAGGTTATAAAAAAGAACTAATGCTTTTAAGAATACCTATGGAAAGCGAGTTAAAAGATGTAGTTGAGATAGCTGACATAAGCTTAAATTCTGAAATAAGTATCATAAAAAAGATTTCAGATATCGCAAAAGATCAAGGTAAAATTCATAAAATTATTTTGATGATAGATTTAGGTGAGTTAAGAGAAGGTATATTACCAAAAGACACAAAAGATTATATTAAGCAAATTTTAAAATTGGATGGAGTTATATTATCAGGAATTGGCACTAATCTTGCATGTTTTTCTGGTATTCTCCCCACATATGAAAATATGAAGGAACTTGTTGATTTAAAAAATGAATTAGAAGATTTTTTTAATATAAAAATATCCGTTGTTTCTGGAGGAAATACCAGTGCTTTAAAATTAATTGAGGATAACAATTTACCAGCTGGAATTAACCAATTCAGAGTTGGTGAAGTAATACTCACTGGAACAGACGTAAGTGGAAATAGAATAGTACCCGGAACCTATCAGGATACTTTTATCTTAGTTGCTCAAATTATTGAGCTAAAAGAAAAAGCCTCCTTACCAATAGGTAAATTAGGAAGAGATGCTTTTGGAAATATCCCAAAATTCATTGATAAAGGACTAATTAAAAGAGCAATATTGGCACTTGGTAAACAGGATGTAGATATAAAAGGATTAACTCCACTAATAGATGGTGTTGAAATTGTTGGAGCGAGTGGTGATCATTTAGTTTTAGATGTATCAAAATCCTCACAAGAGATTAAGTTAAATCAGGAAATAAGATTTAAATTGAATTACAGTGCTCTCCTTTCAGCCTGTACATCCCCATATATTACCAAGATATTTATTCATAATTAATTTTAATATACAATGTGTCCAGTGTTAGGGGTTCAGTCCATACTTATAGAATATAAATAAAGTACTTACAATATCACTAAAAATATTGGAGAAATTATGAAAGAAAAAATACAACTGACTCAGTATTCAACTAAAAGTGGTTGTGCTGCAAAGCTTAGTGCTACTGATTTAAAAGAGATAATGAAAGAGGTACCATTGGGTAGAGTTGACGAACTTCTTGTCGGAACTGAACATGGAGATGACGCTGCTGCTTTTAAAATAAATAAAGACACAGTTTTAGTACAAACAGTTGATTTTTTTACACCAATTGTGGATAGTCCATATCTTTTTGGACAAATAGCTGCAGCTAACGCTTTGAGTGATGTCTATGCCATGGGTGGAAAACCAATTACAGCACTTAGTCTTGTAGCTTTTCCACCAAAGTTAGGACACTGGGTTTTAGAAGAAATATTAAAAGGTGGAAGAGATAAGATAGAAGAATCAGGTGCTGTTGTAGTCGGTGGACATAGTTTAGAGGATAGAGAACCAAAATTTGGTTATGCAGTAACAGGAATAAGTCATCCAGATAAAATTGTGACAAGTGCTGATGCAAAGATTGGTGACAAATTGATTTTAACTAAGCCTATTGGATTGGGTATTTTAGCTACAGCATTAAAAGGTGAGATTATAACAGAAGAAGAGATGATGGATGCAATTGATAATGCAAGAACTCTGAATAGAAAGGCATCTGAAGTCATGATTGAAGTTGGTGTAAATGCTTGTACTGATATAACTGGTTTTGGACTTTTGGGTCATCTTCATATAATGCTTAAAGCAAGCAATAAATCAGCAAAAATTTATACCCAAAAAGTCCCTGTATATCCAAAAGCTTTAGAGCTTGCTCAAATTGGATTTGTTCCTGCAGGAACTCATGAGAACAGAAGATTTGTAAAAAACTATGTTGAAGGAAAACCCACTAAGAATAGTGTTTTAATGGATATATTAAATGATCCCCAAACATCAGGCGGGTTACTGATATCAGTAGCAGGTGAAAAATCTGATTTGTTAATACAAAGATTAGACGAAGAGGGAGTAAAAATTAAAAAAATTGTAGGTGAAATTATTAAGGGAAAGGTGGGTAATATAGAACTCACCTAGAAATTTTATAAAATATCATTCTGAAAAGAGATTTTATTAAATAAGTATTAATCTTATTTTAAATTAATAGAAAGTAGATCAAACTTAAAACAGATTCAATTAAATAGTCTATTTTTTTTAAATTTATAGAAAGGAGTCTAAAAATGGTAAAAGAAGTTGATGTAAGAGGTCTTTCCTGTCCACTCCCAGTAATAAAAACAAAAAAAGCTTTGGAAGAAAAAAATGATGAGCCAATTTTAGTATTAATAGATACAGAAATATCAGTTGAGAATATAAGTAGACTTATAAAAAGCACAGGACACAATTTCAAGATCGAAAAGAAAAATGATATTTATCATTTAATAATTAAGCAAAGGGAAAAACATTGAATATTATTCAACTAAAAAGTTTTGTAGAAATAGTAAATAGCAAAAGTTTCTCTAAAGCTGCTAAAAAACTTGGAATATCTCAACCAGCGCTATCCATGCAGTTGCAAGCATTAGAAGAAGAATTGGGTACCAAGCTTTTAGACAGAACCACTAAAACTATAAAAATAACTAAAACTGGAAGAGAAACCTATAAATATGTAAAAAAGATATTATCTGAACATAAAAATCTTCTTAAAGCTATAAGGATTGAGGAAGAAATAGTTAGGGGAAAAATAAATATTTGTGGTAGCACTATACCTGGAGAGCAAGTTCTTCCTTTTATAATTGGTAGATTTAAAAAACTTTATCCGCAAGCGGACATAAAGCTGTTTATTAGTGATTCCTTAAAAGTTATAAATGCTATAAAAGATGGAATTTATGATATAGGTGTTATAGGAATAAAAATTAAAAATGAGGATTTAGAGTTTAAAGAATTAATTGATGATGACCTTATATTTATTGCTTCAAATGAATTTATTAATTTTATATTGTCATACTCCTCCTCAAATTTAATAAATAAACTATATAGAAGCTAATCATTAAACTGAGTTAGCTATAAAATAATATTGATTATTAGAAATACTGATAAAATGAGGAAAAATAATCCAGTTATTAGCTTTACTTTTGCTACATTACTTCTCAAGAAATTTTCAATCTTTTTAGAAGATGCTCCCATATAATAAAGAATAAAAATAATTATCAAAGGTAGAATAAACATTAAATTATATAGAATTAGAAAAAAATATCCCTTAAATTTTAAATTAGGAATTGTAAGTATATAAGTAATTGTTGGAAGATAAACCTGTCCAGTGCAAGCAAACTCCAATATAGAGACTACTAACCCCACTAAAAAAGCTGATATAAAGAATGCTCTCGCTTTACTTCCTTTTCTAATAGTCTTATGTATTTCGCGTTTTAAAAACATGGGAAGTTGTAAGATTGTTTTATTTATTTGTCCTTTCTTCGCTCTAAAGTAATCTACAAAATTTAGGACTCCTAAAACTAGTGCAATTAAAGCTGTTATTATATAGACGATTCTTGAAATCGCTGAAAATGCTTTTAAGTTTGTAATTATTCTTAAAAATCCAACGCCAAGAAGTAGATATGCAAGAAAAACTGCTAAACTAAATGATATACCTATCAAAATTATTTCTCTTTTACTCCTGCCAATATATGTTAAATATGATATGAGAAAAATTATTGTGGCAAATGCACAAGGGTTAAATCCGTCAATAATTCCTGCCAATATAAGTGGAAAAATAGTATACCCTTTAAATCTTTCAATTATATTTTTTGGTGCTTTTTCTAAATAATTTTTAGCTAAATGTTCAGGTGAATCAGCGCCTATTTTTATATATTTTTTAATCAACTCTTCGACATTAGTTAAATTTATCTCTCCTTCTATTAAATAATCATCACCTATAAAGATTGCTGGGGCTTTAAGCCAATTCTCTTTTTCCACTCCATTTCTTTCACACAGCGATTCAAATAACTTAATATTTTTACTATCCAAGGTATTATACTCTTTGACAACCAGGTTGGCATATCTGTCTTTTAGTTGATTAAGTAAATAAAAAACACTACCACATTTCTTGCATCCCGGCTGATAAAAATACGCTATATAAAGTTCCTTAGCCTCCTCAGTAACCTTAGTAGTTTCTTCTGTAACTTTAGTTAGTTCTTCCTCGGTTTCAACTTCAGGAAATTCACACCCTCCTTCTTTTAGAATTCTCTCTATTTCTGCTTCAAGCCTAGTTTCTATCTCGTCTAATCCTGATAACATAACATCATCGATCACAACTGTTGGTAAAAGTGGATTTGAATAATTAAGTTTTTCACTAAATCTGTTCCATAGAAGATACTCTTCTTGATTAAGAACATCCAATATCTTTACTTCTATTTTTTGCTCATATTTTTCAAACATTTTTGGTAAATATTCATTCTCAAACTCTTCACAGTATTCACATTCTGGGGATGAAAAAACATAAAACTTTACTACCACCTGTTGGCTAAATCCAGAAGTCTGAACCAAATTTAAAAATACTATTATTGATATTGCTAAAAATAATATCTTTATAGGCTTATTTTTCATAAACTTTCTTTTCATTTTATTTAATTTCTAAATTCTTATATCTCTAACAGTATTTTCCTGTTTATACTTAATTTTTATAAAGATTTAACTAATTTTTTTAAACTTCTAACTCAAAAAAAATTATACTAAGATATTAATAACTCCAGTATATTTTTTGATATTTTTATTAAATTTTTAATGAATATCCTATTTAAATTTATTTTCTAATTTTCATTTTTACTATGAACAGACAGGACAGTTTTTATCTCTTTCTGTCTTTATCATATTCACTTCATTTTCAGAAAGATCAATTAACATCATCTTATTAAATAGAGATTTCCCAACACCAGTTATATACTTTATCACTTCATTTGCTTCCAATATTCCAAATAGTCCAGCGGTGACACCAATTATGGGAAATATTTTGATTTGGGGTGGGGGAGAAGGAAAAATGCATTTTAAACATGCTGTTTTTTCTGGAACTATAGTTGTTAGTTGACCATAAAAACCATAAACTGCAGCATGTATTAAAGGTTTGTCAGTTCTTACACAGTATGAATTTAACATATATCTATCCTCAAAATTATCAAGACAATCTACAACCAAATCTGCTTTTTCAAAAACCTTTTCTATGTTTTCTTCATTTACATTTTTCGTATAAGTTTCTATTTTTATGTCAGAGTTAAACTCTGAAAGTTTTTCTTTTGTAGAATCTGCTTTATTTCTTTTATTTTTAATATCATATTCATAATGAGTTATCTGTCTATTAAGATTAGTTATATCAGGTTTATCACTATCAGCTAATATTAATCTACCTATGCCAGCTGCTGCTAAATAAATTGATGTTGCTGTTCCCAGGCCTCCACATCCTAACATACCAACAGTAGAGTTTTTTAGTTTTAATTGACCTTCTTTTCCAAATCCATCTATTAGAATTTGTCTACTATATCTTTGTAAATCTTGTTCTGTTAATTTCATCAATTTCCTTACACTTTTTAAAAACTTAATATTATTTTTAAAAACTTAATATTATTTTGTTATTCTGACCCTGAGTGTAACGAGGGGGAAGAATCTCATAAGTAATTTTAATTAAATGTATTAAATTCTATTAGATTTTAATACATTTAATAAGATTCACTTCAGACTATGTCCCTGAGTGAAACGAAGGAATGACAAATACTTTTATTACATTATATTAATTTTTTGAATAGCAAACTGTTAACCTATCTTGTTAATAGTACAAATAATAATAAACACTCAATATAGCTTAGCTTAAAATTGAAATAAAATATATAGGCTGAAATTACTAATTTAATTCATAGAAATTAAAAAAAAGCTTAATCTATTAACAAAATTTTAACGTGGGAAATCAGTTGGTAAAGATTATCAAGATAAATAAATATCAAGATTTTTTTAATCTCTTAAATATAAGAAACAAATCAGAATACCAACTTATTGTCTTTTTGTTAAAAAATGGAAAATTTTTTACACTTCAACGACCATACATGTTAGAGTTTTTGTAACTCCCTGAACTCCCTGAATCTGAAAAACAACTGTCTTTCCAATTTCATTTATATCCTCTGCTTCAATGTAAGCAATAATATCATATGGTCCAGTTACAGCATTAGCTCTCTTAACTGCAGGGGATTTTTTTATATTTGTTAATATATCAGCGATCTTCTGAGGAGTTGCATTGATAAGTACATATGCATTAGCAGCCATTTTCTCTCCTTTCAAAAAATAATAACTTTTAAGTAAATTAAATTTATTTTTACATTTTACTATTTATTCATACTTTTTGCTAAAAAAGTTCTATTTCTGGATTTACCTGTGTTTAATTTATTTTTAACTTTTTCTTCTTCTTTGTCCCCCTTCCTTGGGATATGGTACAGGAATATATTGAACAGATGGTCTGCCAATTGCTGATTGAGGATATAAATCCATTAATTTATATATCTCTTTTGGAATTTCCCTCTTTACATTAAATCCTAACTCTTCTGCTTCCTTAAAGGTTATTGGATAATCATGAGTCCATCGTCCATCTGTCAACACACTGGCTAATTTATTTGCCTTTTTTGAATCCATCCTATTGCCAATGATTTCAACTATCCTCTGCTTCATCTGTTTTATAGCCTTAGTTGCTACATCCGCCAAAATCAAAGTTCTATCATCAATCTTATCTAATGATTTCTTTTTAACAGCTTTCAAAATTGAAGTTGCGGGATAAACCATGGGAAATTGACCAATTTGTGGATCGAGTGGACCAATTACAGCATTCTCATCCATACAAATCTCATCAGCACCTAATGCCAGAAGAGTTCCTCCGGACATAGAATAATGAGGTATAAATATAGTAACCTTCGCCTTATGATTAGCTAAGGCTAAAGCAATTTGTTCAGAAGCCAACTGCAATCCTCC
>Ga0209986_10004024_pt1 | contig 12647 bp, 6 predicted proteins | sample BlataG_FD_183168 | JGI IMG/M metagenome (GOLD analysis project Ga0209986, IMG submission 183168) | Deep subsurface microbial communities from Black Sea to uncover new lineages of life (NeLLi) - Black_00105 metaG (SPAdes) (version 2) | ecosystem: Environmental > Aquatic > Marine > Oceanic >...
GTACGCAACGCCTCACCATCGAGCTTGGGATCAAAACGGCCCTGCACCACAAGCCTCAGCCGGGGCCGCTTTTCCAGGGCTTCAACCACCTTTTTAAGTTTGTTCAGCTCCGGCGGCAGAAGGCGGTCACTGCCGGGATAGAAAGAAATGGCGTCCATCTGATCGCTCTTACCACCCAAGAGGCCGCCCAGCACTCGGAATGGCGCGGTCACGATTTTGGTAATCAGGTTAATGAACGCCTGCCGAATCACATGCCCGTATTTGAATTTCGGGTTGTCCAAGTTGCCCTGTACGGGCACTGCCACATCGATCTTACCCTGGGCGTCGGTAAGGAGTGCGATAGCCAGATCAAGCGGCAGGTTAACCGCATTTGGCGCCTCCACCCGCTCGCCGAGCGTGAACTGTTCCAGCACCACTTGATTATCTCCGAGAAGTTCGCTGTTCTGGATTTTGTATCCCAGGTTGAGGCTAAGCGTGCCGGATGCGATTCTGCGCCCGGCAAACGTGGCACTGTATGGGCTGAGCGGCTTCATTTTCACGTTACGGAAGGACACGGTGATGTCAGTGAAAGTTTTGGGCATGAACGGACTCAATCTACCCTTGACGGTTGCGAGTCCGTATTCGTCGACGTTGCCATCAAGGGTGACCGAGGCTCGACTCGTCGGGTCGGAGGAGATGCCCGTAACACCTCCGTTAAGCTCAGTCATCTGGGCGGCGAACGGCAGTACCAAGCTAAGATCAGCAAAATCAACAACCCCTTTCTCCACACGAACCCGATCGATGCTCACCGGAAAAAGTTCTCGATTTGCGCTCGGCGCCACGGCCGGCGCCTGTGTTGGGCGTGATGTTTCCTCGATGTCAACCACTTCCGGGCTCTTTATCACCTTAGCCAGATTTACGCTGCGGTCCTTGAAGATCACAACTTTGGCGCCGGGCTCCAGCAGCCTCACTTCCTGGATCTGCAACCCATTGGGCGACAGTCCAAACTTCAGTCCATTCGCGGACATGGCCTTCCATTCAAGAAACCGTTCGCCGGTGTCGGTTTCGTTTAATCTGACGCTGTCAAGGCTAACGGAGCCGTTGGCGCGAAACTGTGGACCGGATTTGGTGGAGCGATATTTTACAAGGACCGACACGGTGAGGTTGCCAGACTCGAGCGCGAGCCACGCGAATTTGGCCAGGGCCGGACGCAGCGGTTTGAGGCTTACCCCCATAATACTCGCCCGTGCTTCAGCATTATCGCCGGCCTGGCTGACCTGGCCGGTGAATCTTGCACTTCCACCCTGTGCCACTTTGAGCTGGGCGTCAAAATCGATGGGCGTTTTGCCGTCGTTGGTAAGATGTTTTAGCGATGCGCGGATATCTTTCAGGTCGTAAACCACGCCAGGGTCAATGGTACGGTCCTGCAGTGCCGCGCTGAACCCGTTCAACTCAAACGCATCAAGCCTGAACGACCAGGGCTTGCCCTCGGATCGAGCCTTCTCACCGGTCTCGACAATTTCGCGCTTCAACTTACCTCGGTCGCCGGGAGCCAGCATCTCAGCCATCTGGATCCGACCGTTTTTGCCGCGCACCACATGTGTTTCACCGCCGGCAGCCTCCACCCGCGTGAGTTTTATCGAACGACTGCCGATATCGATGCAGCCGTCATCCAGCGCGAGCGTGTCTATCGCGATGAGAGGGATGTTATCGCCGGTCTCGGAAAACGCGACGCGGTTCATTTTCACCTTTAAACCATCCACAATCGCTTTTGCCGGTCCGGCGCCAACTTCTGCCGACGCGTTTAACAGAATATTAAGCCCGCCAACGGCAAGGGTCAAGGGAGTGGCGCGACTGCGGTCTGTATAATCCAGCGCAACGTTTTCCACGTTCACCGCGCCTGCTTTTATGCGCCACGGCCGGCCGGTGGATGCAGAAGCGCCAGGAATGGGTTCAGTCACCTCCTCAGGTTCCCGGCGTACAGCAAGCTTCTGCCAGTTGAACACCCCCTCCTCATTAACCGATGCCGCGATTCTACCGTCACGCACGGTGATGTTTGGAACCATAATCTCCCGTGTTTTAAGATCGAAGCCCATGCCAGCGACTTCAATTGCTTCCAGAGCAAGCATAGGGGCGCGCTTGCCTTTTTCCGTGAGCACAAGGCCCTTTAGCGCGAGCGTTGAGTCCTTCAACGTCAAGAAGGCGTTGTGCTCTCGATAATCGAATCGATAACGGGCGCTGAAGTCCATTTCACCCGTCGGCTCGGAAAGGTGCAACTCGTCCTGTGCAAATTTCCACGCTGTGGCCAGCTTAAAGCCGGACACGCTTAACTGGCCCTGGGAAAAAATAGGGTGCAAAGATACTTCGCCGCTCCAGCCGACCGTGCCGCCGCCGGGCAGGTTGGCCCTGACGGTGTATGGGCCTTTGCGATCCGGAAGTGTAGATATATCTTTGAACTTGATATTGAGAGGCGCAAAGGTCTCGGTGGCAGGAGTAAGGTCGGATCGGTCGCTGAAGGTGAAGCTGCCGTCGATGAGTTCGGCGTGTTGCACCAACAGCCGAGGCGGGCGACGGACTTCGGTGGGAGAACCCTCCGACTTAGGCAGACTGTCAGAAAGCACTGCGAGATTGAGACGGCCGTCGTGCCGAATCTCCACGTGCAATACCGGTCGTTCTATTCGAATGTTTGCAAACGTCCACGCCCATCGGAAGAGACTCGAAAGCTCGAAGTCTACGAACATGCGCCCGAAGCCGATAATGGGGCTATCGTCCGCTTCTTTGAGCACAAAGCCTTGGGCATCAAATGTGAATAGGAAGGGGTTGACGCGAACCTCAATGATTGATGCTTTGCGCTTGAGTTTTTCTACGGCATAATTGTTCACATAGCGTTTGAATAGCCAGGGGGCCAGCAAAAAGCCAAGCAGGGCATACAGTGAAACTGCCCCGACCCCGGCCAGCATCCACCGGTTGAGGAGTAACCGTCGCCAACGTTTGGCAGCCATATTAGGACCACCGGTATCTGTAGTTGTATCAATCATGGTTTTCTGCTCCCTGGCCGCGCCCCGGTCGGAGAGGCTCTTTAGCAAGTCTTGGTTCCGAGCTGCAAGTGCGCGGTAAAAGCATAACTGAAGTTTTTTTATAGACCTTGTTCGGCTTGGTAGCTATGGGGTCTAGGGCACCGGCTTTACCAAGGGCGTAATAACCACATCGATGCGGCGATTGATGGCCCTTCCTTGGGGTGTCTCATTAGATGCCAGAGGCCTTACCGATCCATATCCAACGGCCATAATTTTATTGGATGGCAGGGTCTTATTCGCAATCAGGTATTCCATAACTGCTTCGGCCCTTTGTTGGGACAAGTACTCGTTAACTTCATCCGAGCCGGTACTGTCTGTATGACCTTCGACCACCACCTGAGGTTCACCGAAGGTTCTGATGGCCCGTTGAACTTTAGTCAGCAGAGTATAAGTTCCCGGCATAAGGATGCTCTGGCCCACCGGAAATTTAATGGCCTTTAAACGGATGACCAACTGGTTTTCTTGTTTGTAAACTTCAGCCTCGTCACTGTCAAAAAATGTCTGGACCTCATTGTATCGCTGGTTGAACTGTTTTTCGGCCTGACCTCTACGAGTCTGTTTGTCGAGCAGACCGATGCGCTGATTCAAAAGATCCATTTGCTCTTGCTGGGAATTTACCTTGGCCATCATAAAATCATGGTCAGACTGCAGCGTGCCGATTGAGCCGAGAATATTCTCCACCTGAACCTCAAAGTCCTGATCCCGCATATCCGGAGCCGACAGTTTGCGGGTCGTTTTGTAGAGGGTGTCTTCCATCCATAAAGCAATTTGTTCGGGATCCATGGATTTGATCTTTCGGCTCTGATCCATTAAGGGATGAAGCCGCTTGGCCATAAACAGGGCCTCATCGGCTTTCTTCTTCATGGTATCTTTATCGTAAGGATTTTCGGTGATGAATTCATCGGCTTCCTTCAACTTTTCTTGGGCCAGGGCAAATGACTTGGGGGTTATTTTCTTAGCACCTTCTTTTTCAGCCTGATCAATCAGCGTATGTACCTCGCCGATGGTTTTTTCTTTAATTGCCCGAATTTCCAGTTGACGGAACGCGCCAGAAAGCTTTTTCTGGTTATTTTGAGCATAACGCAAATCATTATTCTCTATGGCTTGAGTAAGGCTGAGAAACCTTTTCTCCGCCGCCACATAATCCTTGCCCAAATCCGTAGCACCGGCAACGCGAGCCTTATTCCTTGCTTCAATCAGATCGCTTAAGGTAGTTCGAGATATTTTAGCCATTTCTTCTGCTTTTTGGAGTTGCGTTTCTGCAGTATTAACATATTTCCGGACGTCCGAAAGCTCTTTGCCTTTTTCAAGATCATTTATAGCTTTTAGATAGAAACTCTCAGCCTTAGCGTACCAGGTGGGTGAAAGCACATTCAGCTGATTTTTGCGAGCATCGGCGATGTGCCCACCTAGCTGGTTAACCATTTCCACCGGGTTTTCAGCACTTACCATGCTGGGCACTGCTTCCGGACTGCTCGGGGTGCCGGCGCAAGCAGTAATCAAAAAAAGGCTTATGATTATAACAATTGGGTAAAATATACCTGATGTTTTGTTCTTGTTCATCTTTTTATCTCCTTTTCTTAAGATTATCATTTGGTCAAGATTATTATATTTAAAATCCGACCCAAATTCGTTTATTTTTACATTGAAAACCTGGCCCACAGGACTAGGTCTTCAAGATTAAATAAATCCGCTTACCGCTAGCTGAACCGAATCGCTCATCCCGTGTCCACTGGGTCATCCCACGGCTAAGCGGGCGCCGAACATGGCGATTATCCCGCCGATAAATGCCGTAACGCCTCTTTTTATTTTACTCCGACCGAATCATTACAATGCCGGCCAAAGCGCCAGCCAAATAAGGACTCCACCCTTTGTTTTCAACGAATTTCATGTTTCCTCCTTCCTGTGAGTAAAATTGTTAAAATCGGAATATATGACTTTTTTATCGCTGTGTTTCTTCATTCCTGTTTTCTTTTGGTTCCGCCGGCACGCCAAGCTCCTTAACCTCTTTGGCCGCATCTTCCGACTTGGCCTGTGCCTTGGCCGCCCGTCGAAAGGCCTTTACAGCCTCTTTTTCAGCCTGATCCAGCTCGGTTTTCAATTTGGAAAGCTGTTCTTTTTCTTGTTCTGACACGGGAAATTTTTCCAGTTCCAGCAATTTTTCTCTGGCGGTTTCAGCGATCTCTTTGGCTTTGGCTGCCTCCTTTTGGGCCTCTTGGGATTTTTTCTGTGCATCGGCCAGCACATCCATGGCCGCCGCCATCTCGCCGGCGGTTCCTTCCTCGGGTTGCGCATCGAGATCGATGTCTTCAGCGGCCAGCACCAGGGCGGTAACCGGGAGCCGGGGCAAAATTTCTTCTAAGGGTTCATTAAACGGACAGGTGATTTGATGGCCTCGAATACGAAAAGATAAAAATACAAAAGCGGCATCCCAAGAGCATTCCGATAATTTTTCGGCATCGGCATCTGTTACGATTATGGTCTCCGCCTGGATCCTTGCTTCATCCAGGGCGTTTTTGAGATCCTCCATGTTTTCCGATGTATCTTCATCATAACCCGCTGCCAGGACACGAATTTTGGCCGATTCCCATGGCTCGTTGCGGGTCGTTAAATATGCAAGCAGCAGCATCAGGCGACTGGTGGCATCCCCCCACCACCAGACATCGATGCGCCGTTTCTCGGCAGACTGGGTTTGAAGCTGGTTCCATTTTTTTTCATCGGGGTCTATAATCACGATATTTTTTCCCAAACGATACGCTGCTCTCAGGTTGCGGGTAAAAGAAAGTTCGCGCAGATCATTGTGGGTTTCTGATCTCGGGCTGCGCCAGTTTAAGAGAACGGTATTGGCTTTCAGCGGTCCCACACCGGTCGACTGGATCAGCAAATGCAGGGTCATTTCGGGATCCGGGCCAAAAACCACTAGGGGAAATGCCGAAAAACCATGCACGGAAATATCCGATCGCAGTTCCGATTCGGCTGCTTCCTGGAGCTTAAGCATCTTGACACCCTCACCTTCTAAAATTTTTACCACGGTGGTCAAACCGCTTCCACCCTCAATCCAGGATGCAAATTGAAGCAGCCGTTCACGTCGGTGCGCATCCTTGGAAAAGGCGAGTATTTGGGGACGCCAGTCACGGGCGTGTTCCGGTTCCACAGATGCTCCCAGTAGATTTTTTCGGGTCATTTGCAGGTAGTAAGATCGGCGGCTGTCCGCCCATCTTGCCGGGCCTGCAGTCCGCCTAAGATATTGGTAAATGGCAAAAAGTATGGAAACGGCAATCAGCCCGGTTTTAAAATCGATTGCCAGCATTACCAAAAGACACGCCAGAAAGCCAAGCAGACTGAGACGCAGATCAAACCATTTGAACCTCGGCCGAAAAGAGGGGCTGGCCGCCCGGGCTTCATAAAATGTGGCGTAATTGAGCAGCCCGTAGGAAATGAGAAAAAACATGGATACCACCCGGGCAATGAGATTCAGTTGTCCAAGGCCGATCGTTCCCAAAGCGATCGCCGCTGAAAGCAGCACTCCCCGTCGAGGATTATCGGCGGGACCGGCTCCTTTTGCAAACGGCAACAAAAAAGAAAAAATTCGATCCGAAGCCAGTGACTGCAGGATCCGGGGCGCTCCCAGAAAAGAGGCCATGGCCGAAGACAGCGTGGCGGCAACCACACCGGCATCGATCAGAAAGTTGAAGCGGGCTACCCGTTTCATTGCGCCATAATCTGTCATCAGGATTTCATTGGGAAAGGAACCGGCAAATACCATGGCCACACCGAAATAGACCAGTATGGATACACCCACCGCCAGAAAAGTCCCCTGGGGCAGGCTTTTACCGGGATCCTTCAGATCCCCGGACATGCTCACGCCCTGGGTAAAACCGGTCACCGCCGGGAAAAAAATAGCAAAGAGTATCCAAAAATTGGAGCTTTGGGCGGGGGCCGTCCAGTTCTGAACCAGAGTCGAAAGTTCCCAACGGGGTAACCCACCCGTAAAAAAGGAAAATAGGGCCAAAACCAGAAGCGCCATAACGACATATTGAAATCGGGTCGCCCAGTCGGCGCCCAGCCAGGCAAAAATAAACAAAAAAGAAACCGCTAAAATCGCAATAATTCTGGGAGTGGTAAACGCGCTTTGAGGCAGCAGCGCCGTCAAGGCTTCTCCGAATCCGATGCAGTAAAATGCAATGGAAACCGATTGAGCCAGAAAAAGAACCATGCCGATGGCACCGCCGAATTCCGAGCCGAGCGTTCTTGAGATCAGATAATAGTCACCGCCGCCTTTAACCTTGATGTTTGTGGCAATGGCCGATAAAGAGATGCTGGTCAGAACCGAAATGGCATTGGCGAGGGTGATAATGATCAAAGCGCGTCCCAATCCGGCGCTGCCGACCACATAGCCCAGGCGTAAAAACAGAATGATACCTAGGATGGTCAGAATGCTCGGCGTAAAAACACCGGCAAACGTTCCCATGGTACCTGTTTTGTCGCCCGAAACATCCTTTCCGTGGCGGCTATTCATGTTTTATCCTCACCCATACAACTTCTAAATGATATTATTAAGGAATATTATTTATTTGTTAACATATAGGCCTTTGTGTGTCAAAACTTCTGAAGTGAAACGCTCGGTCTATTATATCTTGACAAAAGGGTTAATTTTTATTGTATTGATAGTGTATCATTGTTTCGATTTATTAACTTTCATGCATGAGGTTGGTATCACTATCTTGCTAATTTTTTAATCGAGCCCTTACCTTCATAAACTTGTTAAACATTATTAATTCAAAAGGTTAGAAACAAGTCTCTTTCCTTCACATTAAATATAACCAATTGTTTTAAAACTTTTTTTTAAGACTTCGCTCGGAAGGAACCATGAAATATAGAACAAACTCTATTTTAGGCGCTTTTCTGTTTTTTAGCATCATTATTTGGACAATAGCACCGGGTCTCGCTTTAGCACAGACTGCATCAAAGGGCGAAGTGCCCCAAAAAACCATTGACCACCAAACGAATAATACTCAAATCCCTACCACAAAAATCAAGGCGGTGGATAAAGCCGGAGAGGGCATTGGAAAGGGTATCGACAAATTTAGTCACTCGGCTTCTTTAAAAATCGGCAAGTGGATCGAAGTTGAGATTTTCGCCGGAATCACCTGGCTCAAACTCCTCTTTTGTCTCTTTTTAACCTTTCTGGTGGTTATGGTTGAGCGGCTGATTCGATGGCTGATCAATTCGGCAATTCGAAAAATACCGCCTGAAGAGGAGACTGTTGCATGGCGGAAGCATTTTCTTGAGGCACTCACCCGGCCGCTTTCCCTTTTTATCTGGTCTTATGGTATCTATGGCGCCCTTTCGCCGTTATACATTCATTTTACGGCGCCTGATGGAAGCAATCTGGTGCACACCGTTGCGCAAAAGGCGGCTGATATCGGCGGGGCCATTGCCCTTTTTTGGCTCATCCTTCTTTTAATCGGAATTTTGGACGTGTACCTGAAAAAATGGGCGGCCGGCACCGAAAGCACCATCGACGACATGCTGGTCCCCATTGTCGGCAAAACGCTTCGGCTGTTCGTTATTGTTATTTGCGGTATAATTATTGTCCAGAATCTCACCGGACTGAAAATCGGCCCCCTGCTTGCCTCCCTGGGCATCGGCGGTTTGGCCGTAGCCCTGGCCGCAAAGGATTCCATCGCCAATTTTTTCGGAACGCTGACCATCCTTTTCGACAAGCCGTTTCAGGTGGGCCAGCGAATTACCATCGATAAATACGACGGAATCGTTGAAAATGTCGGCTTCAGGAGTACCCGAATACGAACACTCACCGGTCACCTGGTGACCATTCCAAATGAAAAGCTGGTTAACTCTTCCGTGGAAAACATCGGTGAACGGCCCTATATCCGGTGGTTAACCAATATCGGGATCACCTATGATACTCCCCCTGATAAGGTGGAAAAAGCCGTACATAACATCCGGGAAATTCTTGAAAACCACGAAGGGATGAAGGAAGATTTCCCACCCCGGGTCTTTTTTAACGGCTTCAACGACTGGAGTCTGAACATTATGGTGATTGCATGGTATCATCCGCCCAATTACTGGGACTTTCAGGCCTGGCTTCAAAAAACCTGCCTTGAAATTATGCACAGATTCGAAGCCGAAGATGTCGATTTCGCGTTTCCGTCCCGAACCATCTATATGGCCAACGATGATAAACGGCAGCTAAAACTGATGATGATTAAAGGTCAGGAATCCTGATCTTTTTCTAGCGGAAAGGAATTACGTTATGCCGAGATTTATTAAAAGACAAATAAAGAAGGCGGGAGCATCCCCGGGAACGCTGGTTCATATTGGTGAACAAAAGGTGGATGAAACCCGAATCACCCTCATTGACTATGATGAGGCGCATTTGCAAGAAAGAGTGCTCGACACCATTGAATCGTATCGGGATATTCTGGCCGGCATGCTGGATATCTATCTGTCCACCCTGAGCAACAGAATGAACGAGGTCATGAAAGTGCTGACCATCATCGCCACCATCTTCATTCCCATCACCTTTATTGCGGGTGTTTACGGCATGAACTTTAAGTTTATGCCGGAACTCGAATGGCGGTGGGGGTATGTGATGGTCTGGGCCATTATTGTCGTCGCTGCAGGGATCATGATCGGGTTCTTCAAAATAAAGCAATGGCTGTGAGCCACTACATGACCCTGCATATCAGTGGTCGATGAACCTTTTTTACAAAAGGAGGTAATCCATGTCCGCAATAAAATCGGAACTCAAACCCAAAAGGCGCAAGGTAACCTTCTCCCTGACGTCGCCCGATGCCAAAGAGGTGATACTCATGGGAGATTTCAACCAGTGGAATCCAAAAGTCCATCCCATGAAAAAAAACAAAAACGGGGGGTGGGAAAAGGTGACCTTCCTCTTTCCCGGAACATATGAATATCGCTTTATGGTGGATGGGCAATGGAAAAATGATCCCAATAACAATCAAACGCGCGCCAACCGATTCGGCACGAAAAATAATTTTATTGTCGTTCCGTCATCGTAAGCAATTTTCCTTGGATGATTCAGCGATTAAAACGGCGATTCCGATGGCTCCTCGGGTGGATGCTCAATAACCCCTGAAGGCCGCGCAAATCAAGCGGCACTTTAACTTTCAGACTGTCCAAACACTTAACCCACGAGCTATCACCCGAAAACATCATTACTTCACCTGCTTGGAAAAGGAATTGAACCAATGAACCCTGAGACAGTTGAGTTTCCAAATCTTCCTGAACGCTTGAGCGGACTTGGAAAACTGGCGGAAAATCTCTGGTGGAGCTGGCATCCCGCAGCAAGAATGCTGTTTAAAATGCTTGACCGTCAGGCATGGAAGGAAAGCGGACACAACCCCGATAAAATGCTAAGAGAAATACCGGCCGAAATTTTGGCGTCTGCCGCTTCCAACAACGATTATTTGCGAAATTATGATGTGGTACTTTCCCAATTTCACCGGTATCTGTCGGACAAATCGTGCCAATTTTTGAACAATTTTCCATATGATCCGAACCTCTATGCCGTCGCTTATTTTAGCGCTGAATACGGGCTTCATCGTTCTTTACCGTTTTACGCCGGCGGTCTGGGATTTCTGGCCGGCGATCACATCAAGGAATGCAGCGATCTGGGTGTCCCCCTGGTGGCCGTCGGTTTCATGTATCCCCAAGGGTATCTTCATCAACAAATTCGCGAAGACGGTTGGCAGGAAAATATTCATGAAACCATCGACAGAGAAGCCGCACCGATTTCCAGGGTACTTGATAATGAGGGTCGGCAGCTTGTGGTTCGGGTTCCCTTCATCGATCCGGCAATTCATGTGGGCGTTTGGGAAGTAAACGTCGGACGAATATCCTTGTATCTTCTGGATACGGATATCGAAAACAACGATCCCTGGAACCGCGGCATATCCGCCCGTCTTTACATCGGGGACATCGAGCAGCGACTGCGCCAGGAAATCGTTCTTGGTATCGGCGGCGCCGAGGTTTTGGAAATTCTGGGAATCAAACATCATTTGATGCATCTTAACGAAGGGCATGCCGTCTTTGCGATTTTGGAACGCATCCGTGACCGTATAATCGGAGGTATGCCTTATACCCAGGCCATGGAACAGGTGAGAAACACCACCGTTTTCACCACGCATACACCGGTTCCGGCCGGTCATGATGTCATCCCGTTTCACCTGATGGAAAAATATTTTCATGCCTACTGGCCGGCTCTGAGCTTAGATCGTGACACCTTTCTTCAACTGGGGATCCACCCTGAACAACCCCATGCAGGCTTTAACCTGACGGCCTTTGCCCTCAGAATGTCGACGCATCGCAACGGCGTCAGCAAACGGCATGGAGAAGTGTCCAGGCAGATGTGGCAAAGTCTCTGGCCGGGCGCATCCGAGTCAGAGGTTACTGTGGATCATATCACCAACGGAGTCCATGTCCCCACCTGGATTGAGCCCCGGATGAAACGTCTTTTTGATACCCATTTGGAACCTGAATGGCTGACCGATCATGACAATCCTCTTGTCTGGGAACTGATCGACAAAATCCCGGATGAAGCGCTGTGGAGAACCCATTACTGGTTAAAAATCAAACTCATCGATGCCGTCCGGGAGCGATCACGCCTTCGCTGGGCCGGAGATCGCGTCAGCCCGTCCATCGTGATTGCCGGTGGAACATTGCTTGATCCGTCGGTATTAACCCTCGGTTTTGCCCGACGTTTTGCCACCTACAAACGGGCTGACCTGCTTTTTTATGATATGGAGCGCCTGAAAAAACTTCTCAACGACCGCTGGCGGCCTATCCAGATCATCTTTGCCGGCAAAGCACATCCCGCCGACGATCCCGGAAAGCAGATTATTCAAAGGGTGTTTAATGCCGCGCGTGATCCGGAAACCGGAGGGCGCATCGCCTTTGTGGAAGACTACGGGGAACAACTGGCGCAATACATGGTTCATGGCGTGGATGTGTGGCTGAACAATCCGTTGCCTCCCATGGAAGCCAGCGGAACCAGCGGCATGAAAGCGGCGTTGAACGGAGTGCCCCAGCTAAGTATAATGGACGGATGGTGGATAGAGGGCTTCAACGGTAAAAACGGCTGGGCATTCAGTCACAAAGAAGTCGACGGTAACCGGGATAATTCGGATGCCGCCGAACTCTACCGCATCCTTGAAGAAGAAGTGATTCCGCTGTATTATACCGTATCGGACGACGGCGTTCCTCTGGACTGGGTTAACGTCATGAAAAATTCCATTAAGAGTAATGCAGCAAAATTCTCGGCCCGGCGAATGGTCAAGGAATACATCGAGAAATTTTATGCCAAAGGCCTTGAAAGCGTCCTATTGCATCAAAATGACGGATAGAAGCCATTTCAAAAGCCCAGGGTTCGATGATGTTTTGAAAATGATCTGTCGACCCTTAACGGAACTACAGGAACCTTCGGTTGAAAGGAGCTGGAAATGACACCCAAACGCATTGCCCTGATTATCATTGCTATTTTGTTTGCCGTTTTTATTCTTCAAAACGCCCAAGTGGTGGAAGTTCGATTTTTATTCTGGGCACCGA
>Ga0209986_10004025_pt1 | contig 12642 bp, 10 predicted proteins | sample BlataG_FD_183168 | JGI IMG/M metagenome (GOLD analysis project Ga0209986, IMG submission 183168) | Deep subsurface microbial communities from Black Sea to uncover new lineages of life (NeLLi) - Black_00105 metaG (SPAdes) (version 2) | ecosystem: Environmental > Aquatic > Marine > Oceanic >...
CAATCCAAACCCGAGTACGATATGTCCCAAAAAACGCGCGATAAGATCGCAGGTATGACTGTCAGTTCGATCTTGAATAGTGCTATCCCCGAAGAAGGACCGTCGTCAACGGATTCAATTCAGAAAACGAAGAAAAAGACAAAACCTAGACCAGTGGTTACGATCAAATCGAAGTCGAATTCGAAAACAATTCGAAAACGTCCCGTATTTCCACCAAATAGAAATTTACGTAAGAAACCAACCATTACGATTTCGGCCAATGAAGTGCCTATATCTATTTTCGATGTTACCGGAGGCCTCGATTCTATCGCTTCGGCAGATCGGTTCTGTTCCTCATGGGCCCGTGACAGTAACCATTATCGATCCTTGGTGCATAACGTCGAATCGATGACAGCTAAATACCTTTCTCCCGTGGATAGCGATATCCCTATTCGATTTCACAATGAATCATCCACTAAAGAAGAAGATGAAGAAGAAGAATCTTATCGTTCTTCTCCTTACGAAGAAGAAGAATCTTATCGTTCTTCTCCTTACGAAGAAGAAGAATCTTATCGTTCTTCTCCTTACGAAGAAGATCCTTCTATATACAAAGTACAACGTATTCCACCCAAGGTAGAATTAGAGGAACCAAATACCTATACTTCGGAATGGCATTCAGGAATGGAAAGTTATGATCCATGGGATGAGGGGTTTGGTACGGTTTACAACGGATATTCATCGAGTGCAGTGTCTGATCCTTACGCCTATGCTTCGCCCTCTACTTATCAAAGAATGGCTAGGGATTACTCGATGTGCGATACGACGGGACGATTTACTTTGTCTTCTTCTCACAATGCCGCGTTGACCATGTTGGTGGCTGGAACATTGACCATCGCTAGTAAGAGAATTCAACGTGAATGTGGAATGGAGAAAATCTCATCTTCGAATGGAAATGGATCTGTATTTGATGCATCTGGACTCGCGGAGCCCAAGACGTTTAACATTTCATGCAAAAAAGTCCAACGTGGATCAGAGGAGGAAGTACGTAATGTCTATGAAGAGATTTTCGGGTTGTGGGATGAGTTGGAACCCTTTTGTGGAGAAAAAAATATGCGTAAGCATGTCGAATCGCTAGCCGAGTCATTGGGAAATGGAGACGTATCGATGGCGGAACGATCGATGGTTCTTTTGTGCCGTTCGATAAATCTCTCTTCGGCCACTACAAACACGATGAGGCAATTGGTAGAACAAATGCACCGTGCAGTCGTACGGTATAGGTGTTCTCGTTGCAAAGACATGAAGCAATTCAAGACTTGTGTACGAAACGCATGTGAAGTCGTTGCTCATAACGTTTAAGAATCAATAAATTTGTATATTAAAGTTGCAATTTCCATAGGTAATATGTTCAGGCTAGAGTTAGGATCCGATACCCCTATGTACAATAATCTCCTAGATATCCAAGGAGTTGATATGGTGATTTTCTTAATGGTATTACATATATATCCAAGTAGAGGGTATTTTTCGCCACGGTTTTGCTGAGTATTGTATATCGTCGTGAGGATTCCAATTTTCTCGTCGTCTGTCACCTTTTTATCAAATAGTCTCATACGCGTCTTTTCATCCACACCTGTAGTCTCTATATTGACAACATACCCAAATTCACTATCAACAAATGAGTATGGATTATACTTTCCTTGTTTGAGAAATTTATATGCGATTGTTATACCGGGTGATACCAAATCATATTGTTTCCCATATCGAACATTTCTTATATACTCCACCTCTTTCTCGGTAATTCGTACATCTCGACGTTCCAGTTCTTGATAAATCAAGTATCGAATGAAAGGAGATTTGCATGTGGTTTCTCCATAATTGAACAGTTCTCCTAAATGCTTGTTTACCTCGATTACATGGTAAGCCAAGATCCTCTTCCTATCAAAACGACGGGACATTTTTTTTCTGGATTGAAGAATAGATGGAAAATACATTTTTATTTTATTTTATTTAAAACACATGACAATGGATTGGTTCTCTAATTCTGGGTAATGTATCCAAAGGTCCATCCATATCGAATTTTTCCAACATCTGAACATTACATTCAAAACCGTCTAAAAGGTTTTTTTTAACGCTCCGCGTATGACTTACCGTGCATAAATGATAAAAACAAAAGTTTTTTTTATTTTAACATAAAGAAAAGAACAAATCATTCTCTACGTATTGTGATGGATCCTTCGATACATTACGTCAATCGAGAAGCATATTTGTGGTACATCGTATGGAGAACCTGTTTTTACGAAGACCATTCGGCCTATTTACCTAAATTCCATGCTCCCATACATGCTCTGTACCATCGATATAACGAATTTTCCCTTCGATTCCATTTGGCGGTAGACGAATTGTCTCCACAGATGTTTGTCGAGGAGATTCAGAAGTTACGGGAAACCCAAAACATCTTTCTTTCATGCTATTGGGATATAGTACCTTCTACAAAGAGGAAGCGAAGGAAAAAGAAAGATGGGACTTTCACCAAGGTAACTCCGAAAGATCCTATCATGTGTTGTGTAACCAACTCGGATTGGGCATGCAAATACGAACGATTATTATACTCGAGTATACGTAAAGGAGGTCAAGAGTTTAAAATCGTCAATGGCAAACCCATTTTTGGAACTAAGGATAGAGAAGAAGAAGAAGAAGAAGAAAGAAAGGATAAAGAAGAAGAAGACGAAAAAGAAGTGATGGAAGGAAAATGTCTATCGGGAATCACATTCGACACGGGGGAGACATTGGTAGTGGAAGAAGAAAGAAAACGAATGAATACTGTACTTCGTACGGAAGAATATAAAGAAACACTCGATTGGTTGCAAAAGATGGATGATAAATTCGGAGATACGTTTGTGATACACACGGAGGGCGAGGTTGGGGAAAGCGCCTCTGTGGGTGGCGCTGTACCCACCTTCGACACCGGTATGCAAGATTGGATACGCAAAACGGAACCCAAAAAATCAGCCGCTGTAGAAATTACCGTGGTTATTTCACGAAAGATTGCACAATTACATGCATCTATTGAGAAAGATTCTATTGTACGTCAAATCGAGGCATTTACTTATCCTCCTCTATCTACTTAATACAATATAAAATCCTTTTAGCAAAAAAAGAAATTTTTTTTCTTATACAAATGCTTCTTTTTTTACCTTCTCTTTTAAAAACATGCATCGATGGACGTTATTTTTATGCGTACTAGTCGTATTCGTATATGCATTTCAAAATGATGCTGAAGAAGCGTCGATTAAAGTGTTGAATACGTACATGGAATCCATCGAGGAGGAAAAAGAGGTGACAAAAGTAGAAGAAGGGGAAGGTATAACATGGCCATGGGATTGGTTTAGGAACTATGGGAAAGACAATATACTATCGAAACATATTTATTCTTTTACGGAATCGACATGGCGAAGTGACCATCCACCCAGTATCGGTCTAGGAGGAGGAATAAGAGACAAAGATATGTACCCTACGCTATTAATCGAGGGGTTATGGTTTCTTGTAATCGGTAGTATGTTGTTTTTATGTGTACGTATATGGGTTTTTGGGACGGTCACAAAGATATGGGGCGTTTTGATGTCTGCTATAACATTTGTCGTTGTCATGACAAAATTCTACAGATTATATCATTATTATTAAACATCTGTTCTGTATACAAAAGTCAAATCCATGACAGGAATATTCTGCATCTCTTCTCCTTCTCCCGCGCTCTTTTCGACAAACTCTTTAAATTTCATCAACGCCCTTTTCACCGTAGGCATGCCTCGACCAAACATAATATCCAACCGTTCTCTACCTGAAGTCAAGAACCCTCGATACAGATTTACAAGCACAGAATCGATATGCGAATAACTGGATAATACGTATTGTCCAGAATACGTCGTTTGAGCAGGCCGAATCATATGCATTCCGTCTCGGCTATACGAATCTTTGGCAAAGGGAATACCTTGTGTTTGTTCTGCAAAATCTTCCGGTGTAAAATCCTGTGGGGCCCATTGTATACCCGTCTCTATATCGGTCAGACTTAGACCCATTCCGTTTCTATATGTAATCGCAACCAGTTCAGAACAGAAAATAGATTTTTGGTTCGGATTATCGATACCAGTAATCATTCGAAGATGTGCATTGGCAAGTTCTCGCATATTCAATTCGTAAGGCAATCGACTCATCAACAAAATGGTAGCCCACATGTAAAGATCTGTCAACCCAGACCCCATTTGCTCGATAATCCGTGAATCCCATATCTTCATGGGTCGATAGGTTACCGTATAATTATTTCGAGCATATGTAAAGATCCTCTCATGCGCAGAAATCAATCGAGGACCATCTTTATCTGTACCCGTGAGAAAATCGTACGTTTGATCAGGTCGAGTGGATTCCCATATGAAAATATGATCTTGTCCCGAAGCCTTTTCGTCACGTATCCTTAAAACCATACCTATATGACTGTACCGTACTTGAGTCGAACATTGAATCAAACAAGAAGACAATCCTTTTCCCTCAAATAATATGAGATCCCCCGTTTTGGCTGTCCTTAGGAAATATTCATACGAAATTTGGTAAAGATATCCGCTTGTGTCTCGACGTGAAATCCCAAATCCTCCAGAGAAATAACAACAAAGAGATCGCCAACTCCATTTTTCTCGATATGGTTTGATTTCTTTATCAACGAATGGCTCTTCCTGCATCACCTTGTAGAAATACTCTATAGAATTTCCTATATTCCTTTTGACCGTTTGCAAATAAATAATTTTTTTTTTTTTTTTTTTGGAAACCCAATTCAATCTACTATGGAGGGTACGTGTGACCATTGTGGAAAAGGTATTCCAAAGGGAAGGGGGAAATATGTAGGTAATGCATTTTCAGAGGATGAAACGTGGTCGTATTGTTCGAAGGGTTGCGACATTTCACATGCACCAATACGTTTGAGATTACCCCCTGGGCGTATTTTGCAATACGAAGAAGTGTTTTTTTGCAGTAACTGTGGAATTTCTAGCCAGGAAACTCAATTGCGCAAGTGTGGAAGATGCAGGAATGAACGATATTGTTCAAGGGATTGCCAAAAGGCTAAATGGCCAGAACATAAGAAACGATGTGTATAAATAAATAAATATAGATTTGTTTAATCCATACAAAGACTCCCATATATACATCCACACGGGAGAAATGCAACGTGAAACAAAATTGGTGAAGGACTGTCTTTTCTTATAGAGGCGGGCAAGGATTTTATAAAGTATTAATAAAAAAAAAGAAAAATTTCAGCCCGTGTGCACATTTTTTTTCTTTTCTTACACTCTCATTATTCACACGTGTGAGTGTCACATGTCCTCCGCGGAAACGAAAAATGCGTTGTGGGCTTCCTTAGTTGGGGCAAGTCAAAATTGGATTGAACGTGAATCCTATCGTTTACCTTTCCAAGGTATCGATGAAGGTGTTCTACGAGAATCCGCTCGTTGTTGGAGATCATCGAGGTGGACCCTAGTCTTAGGTGGACCAGATGATAAATTCCATACACGATTCCTCGATGTATGTAAACGTATCGAAGGACGCGAAGGAACAGTTTGGAAGAAAGTCAGCATGCGATCGAAAGGAAAGAAGATGTTGGGACGTGTTCATACCGTTTCTTCTTCTTCGTTTTTACCAAATACGTTATTTGTTTATACGAGGAGACCGCGGAAGAAATTCCATTCGAAAATCCTGGAACGTAAATCAGGGAAACGGGGGGATCCATGGCCACAACTTTCCATTGCAAGCCATGTCTATTTTACACGAGGAAAATATGAATCGGAATTGTTTAGCGATACGCTTTTAGAGACGATATTTGGGGATCCATTTCTATTCCCACTTGTGATGCACCGTATCACCAATATATTGGGTATGGAAGAACCGTCGACGTTTTCACGGAACAATTCCGATTCATATTTTCCTGTTAATTGGTTCATCGATTCCGAAGCATCGAGGCATCAATTCCTTTCCTTGATACAACCCATGGATTCTTCTCCGAAAAAGAGGAAACGTGTTTTCAGTGCAAGTGAAGACGAAAGTATCATGGGTCTATTAAGTATACGCGAACGGGCGTATAGAAACTCTCCTTCATCTTCCTCTATGGACATGAACACGCCTATATCAACACTCTACTTGATTCGAACATGGATGACATCTCTATTATCTCAATACCTTTCTCCCAACGTGTTTTTACACCTGGCGTTTTCTTCGTTGATGGTACAATTCTATCGTCCAGAGATTTTTACATTGGAAAAAGAAAGGATTGCCGTAGGAACGTACACGTTAAACCAAATCATGCATCATTATTTCTCTTCTCCTATGCCGGAGGAAGGACATCCCCTTCGAGAAGTCCTCGAAAACGATCCTTCACTTATGGAAGCTGTCGCCATGAGTCATTTGTCCTCTGTCATATGCACAGAATCTTTGAGTTGGCCGCCGTACAATGATACGGATCAATTGTCTTCCGCATCGATTGGAACACGGTGGGGATTTACGTGTATGACTTTGGTCCAACGTTATGAAGACGCCAAGTACCAATCGATAGAGTATTATGGACCGGATGTATTTACATTTGTACAGAAGATCCCGGAACCACAATTAGTATTGGCAATTTACGGATGCTCGATGGCACAAACTTTTTTCCTTCTAGATGTCGTACAATTCATTCTGCGCCATTCCTTTGGAGGAAATCGGATCGTCTACACGTCTAGAGAATACTTGTCTGCACTTACAGGAGAAAATGACTATGAAGACCATCAACGTGAGTGTAATAATCAAACTCACGATGATGGAGACGAAGATATTGGAGACCATAGTAGTGATTGTGAAGAACGTATGGTGAATCCCAAACTAGAAGACCTCGATCCTTTTTTATTTTACTTCCAAATCCTTCCAAAGGGAAACCATGCCTCTTGCATCAGTGTAGGAATCGGTGAAGAAGATCCTTTATCGATCACATCCTTTTTCGGATCTCTAGGATCATGCTCTACATCTGAAGAAGAAGAATATACAATAGAAAATGGAATTGAATTTCCTTTTCCCGACGCCACGACGAATATTCAATCGAAAACGTCTGAAGATATAATGAACATATTATCATTGAGGATGATCCATACAATGCGTCTATGCACACTTTGGATACGTATGGCATCAAGACATCGATACATTACACAAAGCCATTCCACTCTATCACCCATATGCCCTATCTACCCTATCTTGGGTCAAGTATTAGATATGTGCTATCGAGAGTCTCGAGGTATCGACGAGATGAATTCCCCTTTTCTTCATATTGTTCGAAGCGAGGCTGCTTTGGTGTTCAAAATGTTGACAAAAAACTTCTCGACACTCGATATTCAACCTAAAGATATCGATATGGGAATGCTTTTCCTGTACGCCGTACCCGTTCTGTGGAAATCTTCTTTTTCTATAGAAACCATCCGTCGATTTATCCGTGCTATCGACGTTTGTCCTGTATTACAAGAAGTGTTCAAGGAAGAAGGAGGTTCTCTTAAAAAACATACTCCGTCGACACAAATCATCGACGGTATTATGGAATGTCCATATACTATGACTATGATCGAGGATCTTGGGATCGAATCCATCGAAATTGTCCAATCAGGACCCAATTCTTTCCTAGGACGTCGAAGAGAAGAAACATCGATAGAAGAAGAAGAAGAAGAAGAAGAAGAAAGAGAAAAAGAGGACGAAGAACTTTCCATTATAGGCCAAACTCCTATACGGACACGGTTTTACTTTGACTACGATACATGGACCTTATTTTCACGTCATTTGACTAGAGAAGTATGGAAATCAAATGAAGAACTGTTCCAATCGATTATCGAAGAATTGTCAAACCATTTGATTTCCTTTGACGAATTTGCGAAAAAGAATCTTTTGCATAAACTACCCCGTGAAGAGAAAAGAAAAAGTAAAGAGGATTTACCGTTATTGGAAGCCATCTCGAAAGAACGTGGATTCGAGGAAATGTTGGCGGTAGAGTGTACCAACCCGTTTATTGGTTTGACCATGAAACTCGAAGGAGAGGAAGGAATAGGCTATTCCGATATTCTCACAATGCCTGTAGGAGGACCGTATTCTTTCCATATACCTGTGGACGTTATTCAAACCGCATTTCTCGAAAGGAAAAAGAAGGGAACACAATATGAGTTTGTATATTTTGATGAAACCTTAAGTATTCCTAAAGTGCTACCTGGAAAGGGATGGCAGATGTTTGAAGAACATTGTGGATCGTCTTTCATACCGGATATGTTATACCTTTTTGGAAGGAACGATACAGCGGGTCGATACTTTATGGAATAAATTTTTAGAGAGAGAGAGAGAGATCGTAAAAAAAAATAATATTAATAGAGTTTGCTTTTTCCCCAGAATTCATACTCGTCTTTAATTACACAACAATGAGCAAGAGCGGGAACGAGGCCGATACGGAAGTAGATTCGACACCAAAATCAACACGCGAAGAAAAGGAAATATCAACGCCATCCGACATGTTTTCTAAATCTTTAGAAGCCTCGGATAAGAAACGTAGTGAGATGCTAAGAAGATTGGCACTTGGCGGGAGAAAAGAAATTGGACATATCATTGCAAAAGCAGACACGGTATCACAAGAAGGAAAGCTTTCGTATAGTTATACATTTCACGATTGGTCTCCATGGTTCATAGAAACGACTGGAGGAGACGAAATTCAGGAATATGCGATGCTCCAAGGATTACAAGCAAAACTACAATATAGAGGATACGATGCAGTGGTGACTCGACCCTACCGAGGATCTCCAGAGGAAAAAGTGTTTCTACACATATCATGGAATCGACCTGAATCTTATTTATTGCTTGGAGGATGCGTCGAACGAAGTCATATGAAAATAATATCCAAGTTCATGGCGGTATTCTTATTTTCTATGGCTGTATGTATCTGTACAGGAGGATTCTTTGTATTATTTTACTATTTACTATTCTTGTCGCTGTCGTGGGGACGATGATGTTTCAAATTGGATTCTTTAAAATCTGGTATTCGATTCTCTCTATATTTTAGACCTAACTCATTGAAAACCCACTTCACATATTCTCTATCCTCCAAATGTTCGTATATTACACGTGTATATGGAAGGTCCCCCTCGATAATCCCATGGAAAATCTCCAAATACGCCCGTTGTGTATTAGCCCTCGCTGTATGTATATTCGGTACATGTTTTCGTTTCACTTGAGAATCATGCACTGATTCAGGATCTCTGAAAAGAACAATAACATGTGGTTCAAAATTATGATTCCTCGCCATCTTGGCCATCTTAACCAAGTCTACCCATTTGTTGTTGTGTGGAAAACTACGATGTATCGTTGCGCATGGGTATTTCCTAGAAGATTTCATGGCGTTGGTATCGAGGATACTCCAATCTTTTTGTTTGTTTCGTTTCTTATGATCGAGAGGTTGATCATGCCCAGATTTCCCATGACATCCACCTGCTTCGACCAACATCTTTACCGTATATCTATTCCCAGACGATTCAGGCCCAGTTACTAAAATCAAAGGTTTTTCTCCATTAAACTTGCGTTCATCCATCATCTTCCTTCGATTCATATGTTGTGGAAAATTCGATATATCCTTGTGTATAGAACTCATTTCTTCTCGACGAACAACTTGAATCATCTCTAATATCGCTTGTTTCATTTGTGGAGAAAACTTTTCTTCACACCATCCCACATTTATGATCAACAATAAGAATAAAATACACATACAGTCGTGTAATTTCGTCCTTTATATAAACATTCGTTTGTTCATTGTTATTGCTAAATTTTTTCCTTCCTCTGGACATATGACGCAAGACCATAACAAATGATCGTAATGAATATTGAGGAAGAAAACCAGCGATATACAGATATAGTGTGATTTTCTATACATATACGTTTGTTCTCCTCTTCGTTTAGAAATCCCCGTGTACGTTTTATCACTTGCTCATCTGTATTGATATGGAGAATAAAAATGACGTGAAATCAAATAAAATTTTTATTTTCAAAAAATAATTTATTTCTGTATGTCCTTTCCTACCATTTTTATTCTCGACACATTTCAAATACCCCCCCCCTCCCTCTCTCCCTCTCACCCTATATGAATCGACATCCTCCTCATCCAGGATATTATCCTTACAAAACACGTGGTAATCCTCGACCTATCACCCCCCGTCCCAATAGAGGTAGAGGAGACGCTCGGGCCCCGGCGCCTATGGCGCGCCGGGACCCATCGATTTCCTCTCCTCCTGTAGTGAGTAAAGCTACTCCAAGGGAAAAGGGAAAGGATATAAAGAAAGAGAACACTTCTATTTGTACTCCAAAAAGGAAGATGGAAGCGACGTCTAAAGCATTATCGAAAGCCAAAGCTAAAAGAAGTCAGGGTGAAGCCGCTTCTCGTGATTCTCCAGGAATGTTGTGTATCACGGAAGCATATCCTCCACCACCTGTCATCGATGTATGGAGTACATTGATGAAAGCACACGATTTGAATCCTAAGGATGGACTGCCCCTACAACGAAACAATATGTATTTCGTATGGATGCCTAACGCTTCGTGGGCCAACGACGGACGTATTCAAGGATATGTCTTAACGGTCGAGGGGAAACGTGGTTATGGAAAATTCGGAGCCACTCCTGTGATTCCTGATATGTTCCCTGCTACGAAAATGTTCTATGGAACTCTATGTATCCGTTTGCCCAATATCGTTCGGTCCTCTCGAAAGTTCTCCAGAAGAAGAAAAAGGATGACAAAAATCCATGAAACTAGTCCCATAGACGCTCTTTCTTCGATGACACCCCATGAAATAGAGGAACAGTTGAACAAAGTGCTTTCAGACGAAACAGATTTTTCTTCGGATGGATCGTTTGCAGGTTTTTACACTTCTATAGACCCGAATAGGAACAACGAAACCAATGTATGGATTGTCGTTCAAACGGGAGATAGAGACATTTCACGATCCACTTGGTATTTCCTAAAGGGATTGTACAATCCTTCGGCTCTAAATGACGCGAAACGAAGATCTAGGAAAGGCGATGATCATCCTTTCATAATCGCTCAACAAAAATTGGAAGAAACGTACCAACATATGCGTACTCGATTCCGTGAAAATCAAGACGAAGGGGCCGCATCTGATTTGGTGAATGGAGAGAAAAAGGAGGAGAATATCGAAGAAATGAAAAGCAAGAAACGTCGTCCTCAAAGAAGGAAACGAACACGTAAACCAGCAAAAGAATTTTATTCCGACGAAGAATACGAAGAAAGCGATGATTCTTCCTATGGAAGCGATGAAGACGACGAAGAAGAGTATATCGAGGATGAAGCGGATTTGGTTCCCGTTGAAGACCGTCTACAACGATGTTTACTGGAAGAAGATGAGAGAAAGGCGTGGAAATACGTCCGCGTATTGGATCAAATCTACAAACAATCCATTTCGTTTCTCCCCGAAGGAGCAACCCCAGAGTCTGTAGGTATAGAACGACCCAAGTTTCTTTCCTCTAGAAACGAACCCGTTTCTTGGGAAAATGATATCGTTAACGAATCTTCCTTCTTGATGGAAATGGAAAGACAAGTTCGTTTGAAACGATGGTTGATTGCCAACAAATTGGCCGGTATCCTAGGATATGACTTGGCCCTCGATTTCACCATTCATCCAGAGAAAAGGGATGTAGATAACCATCCAAATGTCGTTCACGTAACGTCCAATACGTTTTACTTTAACAAGAAGAACGCTAAAACGACCTATTACTGTGGATGTTTTAGACGTAGAGATGTTACAGGAGCAATCCCTGTGCCCATATCCCCATTATGTGGTATATCGATGCTCTTTGGTCCAGGATCGGGAGGACTTTTTTCTTCTACAAAAATCCACTGTCCTGTCACAGAGTTTGGTACAGAGGATGTCTATGTGAAAAATAGTTATTCAACCATCGATAAGGATGAAGATATGGGAGGAATATGGTCTTTGAAGAATGAACCGCACGATAGTGTGGATTGTTTCGGAGCTTTCCCTTACGGAACGGGTAGAAAGGCTTCGTACTTGAATTTACGTCCTTCTTTTAGAGGAGGAGGAGGAGGAGTACATACACGTACGACTATAGGCCAAGTACCTGTTATTCAACCCGAACAATGGGGACCTCGAGGATTATGGATTCTTTCTGGACGTCCAGAAAATGTAACGATGGACACACCATTTTCTTCCTTCTCATCTTCGATGTTGGTGACTTGGCAAGACAAACGGTATAAATCACATCCTCGATTAGCCGAAGATATGTTTCGTTGTCGAGGACCATCGTTCCAAATGCGTGAAATCAACCTAGGCCGTCGACCTACCCTTCCTACACTCCATTTGATACCCCAAGCGATCCAAATGGCCAGTCCCATCGATCCCGGTGCGTAACATAAAAAAAAAAACGATTATAACGATATCAATAAAAATATATGGGAACGTTTTTAGAAAAGAGATATAGAGATAGAGAGAGAGAGAGAGAAAATGTCTGGTCCACAGGCCCTCTCCATATGGCAATATATTTTGCTGGGAGGGCCATCACAGACATATGCCGCATATTCAGGGACTATATTGAAACATAAAGAAAACTA
>Ga0209986_10004026_pt1 | contig 12642 bp, 14 predicted proteins | sample BlataG_FD_183168 | JGI IMG/M metagenome (GOLD analysis project Ga0209986, IMG submission 183168) | Deep subsurface microbial communities from Black Sea to uncover new lineages of life (NeLLi) - Black_00105 metaG (SPAdes) (version 2) | ecosystem: Environmental > Aquatic > Marine > Oceanic >...
AAAAACCTAGAGAGCCCAGTGTCGTTCCTGGGCGGACAACTTGATGTCCAACTAACAATGAACGATTCAGATCCCTGTCTCAGAATTTAGTTATCAAAGAAAAAATGGTGCGGAGGGCGAGATTTGAACTCGCGAACTCCTACGAGATTCCCCCTTCGTGATGAAGTATCACGAAGACAAGGATCTGAGCCTTGCGCCTTTAACCTGGCTTGGCAACCTCCGCATTTGCGAGTCTTGGAAGTTGAGTTCGGATATAACGCTTTTGTCAAAAAGACTCCCTCAGGTATACATGATTCTTTAATCTGGATTCACAGGGCACTTTCACATCATTCATTACTTATCAGGAATCTAATTTTTCTAGTGATAGGAGTGTGCGAAATAATCGTTTTTTCAAACGGTAGAACATTCAAAGGAATAAGAGAGTACTCTGGGGAAGTTGCAAATCAGTTTGAAACTGTTGTACAATGCCCTCAATGTAGCAAAGCTTGGATTGCACGACATATACTCGATAAGGCTCTCTGGCTTCCTGATGATCTTGAGTGGGCTCCTTACTATGTCTATGTTCTTGGAATGCCAGAAGCTGGTCATTTCTATGTAGGCATGACTAGTGATATCAAAACAAGGATTGATGCTCACTGGAAAGGAAGAGGACATGAATGGACAAAAGGAAAAGGTCGACTGAAGCTTGTAGAGATTACCCCTTGTGACAGTGAGAGAGCTCCGATTCTTGAACGAGAAAAAACATTGGAGTACATCGAATGTTTTGGGTCTAATAATGTGAGAGGTTCGCGTTTCGGTTTCAAAAAGAAGAAAAAGGAGTAATCCTTCTTCTAACTGATTTGAACAATGTATAATAGTATAAAAAAGGCATAAATCACCCTATAGTGTCCTTCTTATAGCTTTAGAACCAAATAAGGCCACATCTATTATACTTTCGTAACAGAATATACAGGAGATAAATAATTGGCAAGGGAACTGGAAGAATTGGAAAAAGAGTTCATATTGAGTGAAGATATGGAACATGATGACATCAAGGATTTAATCAGTAGAATTCTAGAGATGTGCAAAATTGACACCAAAGGCCACGTTGTAATACGGAAATCAGATCTTACAATGCAGCAAAGAATAATGCTAGTATTGAGCGCACGGTATTTAGCAAACAAACTACAACAGAAGTTGAGCAGGGAGTCTTCCATTGATGAAACATGTAAAACCATGGATATCGCTAATATGTTGAAAGAAAAGGATACTGTAATCAGAGTGCGTCTTAAAGAGCTGAAAGATGCCAAAAAGGTAATTTCTTCTGGTAGGGGAGTATTCAAAATTGCACCCTATGAAATCAAGGACTTTCTAACTGAATTGGAAGGTGCACAGAATTGAGGGAAGAAGGACTTCAGCAATAAAAAGAAGAAGTACAAGATTATGATTTTTGATGACTGAGTTGAGACAAATCTTGAATACAAAACAAAAAGTACCGGATTTTGATGGTGCAGAAGAAATTCTAAAGCTAGCTACAAATCTTGGTTTTCCAGTTCAGAAGATCTTTGAAGTATATGACAAAGATGAAGATTGCATAATTACGATAATCAATTCTGTGGGCACGTACATTAAAGACAAGGTCCAAAATATCGCGTTACTTACATTGTTTGGCTACAAGTTATTTTTTGGACAGGAAGAGGTATTATCGCAGGAGATTCGGAGGAATGTTACGGAGAACAAAATTACACTAAACAATTTTGCGAAGCATCTTGATGAACTTTCACCTAAATTCTTACGGAAACCGAGGTTTTTGAGAGGTTCTGAAACACCATACCGATTGACTAGATTAGGAGAAAACAAAGCAAGAGATTTAATCAAGAAGATACTTGTTTCACCTGCAACAACAAGTAATCCGAATGAAACTAATACTTCAAGTATTAAAAACCTTCTAGATAATAGCGAATTATGGTCCGCATGCAAGGTGTCTTTTGGAAATGAAGAATATTGGGATGCTTGCTCTGTTGCGTTCAGACATCTTGAGATTAAAATTCGTGAAAAATGTGAACTTACAGCTGAAGCTTATGGTGTAGATTTAGTAACCAAGGCCTTCAGTCCGAATAACGGGTTATTGAAAATACCTTCTTGTGCTGCACGAGCTGAAGAAGAAGGATTCTTCTTCATTACCAGAGGTATTATGCAATTTCACAGAAATGCAAAAGTACATAGAAAGGAAAGTATGAGAGAGAGAGACGCTATCAAAATAATATGTTATGTAGATTATTTGCTAGATATTCTGAAGACTGCTGAGAAAAGAACTGAATTCTGATCGCGTCAGAGTTCAAATCTCGCCCTCCGCACCATTCCTTCTTGTTGGTGCATGTTCGCTGTCGAGCTATTCTGTGTTGGACATCAAGAACATTGTTTCCAATCTGTCTATTCCTTCAAGCTTCTCGAGGTCACCGGTGATGAACGCGGAGAGTTCCAGCATATCACGAAAGTGGCAGATGCAGATGAGATGTGCAGGTCCTGCGGTCCAGTACACTCTCGATACTTGTTCATAGCGATTGAGAGTTGCACAGAGACTCTCTGAGAATCCGGGCTTGCAGGTAATCATCGCTACCACCTGAATCTCAAAGCCTAGCTTGCGCCTATCAACGTCAATAGTGAATCTCTCAATAAAGCCGTTCTCAACAAGACGTGCTATCCTGGTCCTGATGGAACTGGGACTCAGATTGACATCCTTGGCAATCTCTCTCAAGGAACTTCTGGCATCCTTTGCGAGAATGGCCACTATCTGACGGTCTCGTTCATCAATCCGATCTACAGAACCCACTTGAAGCGCTCCTCCGGCGCTCATGGCGTGTTCATAACCACATGATAAATCGTTGGTGTGTCTACTGAAGAACGGGCGTATTTTCAAGGAACTCCATTACGACTTGACTCTAACGATTATTTGCCGTCCCATCAAATCCCAGACCTCGACCTCAACGTTGTTTGTGATTTTGGAGGCGAGTTCCTCATCCTCAGGCCTAGATACCTCGTAGGTTTCATAGGTTTCGCTATCCATGAGGTTGAGGGTTGCTCCCATGTCTGTGATAACTGTCGCGCTCTTCTTATCAATCAGCGGAACATCCACCATCCGATCTGCGGGTGTAATCACATTACGCTTCCTCTTGTCGAAGAAACCCACTGCAACTATATTAGCCTTCGCAGATCCGTGCTTCCCCGGCTTGGACTTCTCAATTGATATTACCCTGCAAGGCTCACCGTCAATTAGGAAGTAGCCTCCCGGCTTCAAGCTCTTCACGATTGTCTTCTTGATGCTCAACTAATCTCACCAATCCAGTCTAGCCGACTGTGAATGACCACTGACCCCTGCCTGTATTCAAATACTTTGTGGGGGATGATTGGCCAGGCCTAGTGCGTCTGCCCAACAGCAAGAGTAAAAGGCAAGCATTCCGAAGCCGAGCTAAGAAGTGTGTTTCCATGATTGAGGAGCGCCCAGAGGTTCTGACCGACCGAAGATTGGTGGGTGTCGTATGCCGGAAAGACCGACCCGAGATTGAGCCAATAGCAAGGAAAGTGGTGGATTTCCTTCAGTCGCAGAGAATCAACGTCTGTATGGACACAGGGTCTTGTCAGGGAGTTAGTAATGGGATTGAGCGGACTGAAATCTCTGAGATGGATGTCGATTTTGTTGTCACCATTGGAGGAGATGGCACAATACTCTACGCATTATCACAGCTTAAGGACCGACAGACTCCACTCTTCTGCATCAACCGCGGTACAGTAGGCTTCTTGACAGAGACTGGCCCTGAAACAGCTGTGAGTCACCTCCAGAAAGCAATCAACAATGAATGTGTAATTGAACAGAATGTCAACATAGACTCTGGAGCTGGAGATAGATCGTTTGACCACGCACTGAACGAAGTCTATGTAGTTTCAGCGACCCCCGGCAGGCTTCTCACGTTTCTAGTCTATCTGGACGGTATTCGTGTGGACTTCGGCAGAGCAGATGGGGCCATGGTTGCCACACCGACGGGGTCAACAGCATATGCACTTGCTGCAGGAGGGTCTATCCTTACGCCTGGTGTACACGGGCTCATATTCGTGCCAGTCTGCCCTCCAAGATTCGAGCTGAAATCCCTTGTCATTCCCGATGATAGTTTAATAGAGATTGAGCTCGTGAAACAAAATGCCCCCGGTCTGGCGGTTATAGACGGCCAGTCAAGATGGGCGGTCGAGCCAAAAGAAACCGTCTGGGCTAGGAAAGCAGAGGGAGTCACTCGCTTTATCCGTCAACATGATAACTATTACGATCGTCTGAACACGAGACTTGTGCCAAGAACGCTCTAGGTGTCATTAATGAATGGGGTCTTTGTACTGGATGCCGCTGCACTGCTTTCCAACTGGACGCAGCGAAATCCTGATTCGGAGTTTGTCACTACTCAAGGCATTTTGGATGAGCTCCGCAATAGACCTAGTCGTGAGAGAGCCGAGCGCCTCATTCTCATTGAACGTATGCGTGTTGCAGACCCTGATCCTGACTCTGTGAGGGATGTAGGTCTTGCCGCTTCTAAGCTGGGCGACCTCCAAGTACTCTCAGATAACGATGTATCGTTGCTTGCCATTGCCCTGAGTATTCGGAGTGCCGGGAGGACAGTATCAGTAGTATCCTCGGATCTCTCTGTGTTGAACACCGCAACAGCATTAGGATTTGCTATAGTCGATCTTACAGCCAAGATGCGTCATCAGATAACTTGGATTCTAAGATGTCCTGCATGTGGGTACAAGGAGCAGAAAGGCTCCAAGGAATCTGAATGTCCTGTGTGTGGGACAAAACTGACTAGAAGGCGCGAAAAAAGCAAACGAATCGTTTGAACCGAGTGTTATTCTGGTAATACTCCTTGTTATCTTATCTTTTGGCGAGTTCCTGAATGGAGGCTTCCCGACATGATTGACGAATCAGCTCTTACTATCAACCGGGACCTTGATGATGTCAAAGCACAGGTCAAGCGTGAACTCGAAACGATTAATGATCTCATGAACCTGTACAGCTATCGCAACAGCCCTCCCGGTTGGGCCATGCCATTCCAGCTTCATAGGCTACGCAGGGCTCTACGCATTCACTACTTGGCAATGAAAATCAGAGAAGCGGATCCCGTCCCGACGGGGATAAGGGAACTCAGCTGGACATTAGACCCCAATATCGAACTCTCCTAATTACTCTCCTACCAGCATCACCTCAACCTTTCTGCTTCTGGATCGATTATCGAAGTCAACGAAGGCTATTTGCTGCCAGGTCCCAAGTGTCAATCGGCTGTCAACAAATGGAGCTGTCAGGCTGGGCCCTACGATAGATGCCCTGATGTGAGAGTGACCGTTGCCATCCTGCCACCGCAAGTGATGCTCGTAAACTGCTTCAACTGGGGCTAGCCTTTCCATAGCTTCTGGAAAATCCTTCAACAGGCCTTCTTCGTATTCTATGCTTACAATTGAGCCTGTCGACCCCACACAGAATACAGTGCAGATGCCGTTCTTGAAACCACTGGCACGCACAACACCTTCAACTTCTGATGTTATATCGACCATATCGCAATTGCCACTAGTCTGGAAAGCAAGAGTGGAGTGGTATGTTCCCATCATTTCTCAACTTCCTTTTCAACTGAGAGAAACCTTACAAACACTCCGGAGGTTGACATTAGCATTAGAACTCTACGACCTACTTCTGAACTTTGCAGTTTCAACAAGTTCATGAAGACGATCTCGCTTCGAGAGGAGGTCCTCTTCATTCTCCTGGAGGGTGAGCAATGCTCCGATATGACTGCCGCTTTCCACAGCGTGTAGAATAGACATAATCGATGTTAAGACATCGTCGCGGGTTGTCATGGCGAGATCATCCATCTTTTTAATCACCATTGAGATGTCATCTGTTCGCCTCGGAAAACGGTCATAGAGTATTTCAAAGACAACAAGAAGATCCTCAAAGGCGTCTTTTGGTTCGTTGATGCTCTTGAATCTTTCCGCAGACTTGTTGAGTAGCTCTATGGCCTTCTCAATCATTTCGATCTCGTTGGTCTTCAAGGCTTCAGAGCCTGCTGTCCTCACCCACACTGCTGCAAGTTCTGGCACGCCCAGTTCCTCGTAGAACTTCGCCGCTGCCACAGCTTTATCGCTAGATATCAAATGGAATGAAGCAGTCCTCTCTTCATCTCCCAATTTGAATGCACTAGCCGCCGCTTTGCTGTAGTACTTCGAACCTTCATCTGCCTCTCCTCGAGTTGAGCATTCGTCAGCTAGCTGGACATATATCTCCAGAGCACGCTCAAGATGTCCTTTCGCTTCAGCGCTCCGTTCAACCTCTTCCAGCACATCAGCAGCCCTTTCTAAGGATTGAGCCTGGAACTCCTTGTTTCCACTCTTTTCATCTGCTTTTGCTTGGCTGAGGAAGTAGTTAATCACCGTTTCGTAGATTTCTTCTGCTTGTTCTGCTTTTCCCCAGTTCTTCAGGCACATGGCTTGGTATCGCAGATAGCTCTTCTCAGACTGGTCATCCATCTCTGCTGCTGCTCTCTCAGCCAATTGACCAAACAACTCATTGGCCCGTTTGAGTGCCCACCTTGCCTTCATATCACTGCCAATCTCGTTTAGCATATTCCCTGCCTTGACCAGTAACGGTGCGACGAGCTCCGGTTTTCCATCCATCTTCATGTAGGCTTCGGCGGCTTTCATGATTGCCTGTTTTCTTGCGGAGGTCAGTCTCTGCAGCTTGTAGGCCTCTTGGGCGGCATCGTATATGTTGCCTGCTTTCTCAAATAGGTTACCCCTCTCGTATAGCTTTCCTGCCTCCATCATCATTCGAATGGCTTCAGGAGAGTCGCCCTCAGAATGCATCACCTGGGCAGCCTCAGCCAATGCATTGCCCGCTGATGGGAAATCATTTCTTCTCTTTGCTTCCTCCGCCCATTTAAGGGCCATCTTGATTACTCGGTCGTTGATTCTCGATCCAAGCTCCTCGTCACCTGATGCGTGGTAGAGTCTACCCACTTTCCTTAGCATAGCAACCGCCTTGTCGAAGGCCTTCGCCGCTTCATATGTGTCTGCAAGGTTTTCAAGCGCGTCTGCTGCTGCGATTGTGAAACCTTGCTTCTCTGGCTCCATTTCAGCGAAATCAGCCGCTCTAAAGTAGAAATCTGCCGCTTGCTTGTATTCCGTGGCATCCTCAGCTACTTTGGCGGCTTGGATACTCACGCGGACTATCTGACGATGTACTTCCGGACTCGATACCTGACGCACCAGCATTAGTGTAGCTTGATCGAGCGCGGAGATGGACTCATCTCCCCTGTGAAGCCCCCGATAGAGAGTGCCTGCTTCCTCGTAAGCTTGTCCAGCCTCTCTGTACATTCCCTCAGATTCAAATGACTTGGCAGCCTGAATGAGAATCTCAGCCGCGGCGACTTTATCGCCCGCCTTGAGTCTGGCATTAGCCAGCTCTAACAAGTCTTTCTGAGAGGTCAATTCAATCGATCCTGCTTTTCCTGCATATGCCTTGGGTTATGACTTCTGTTTCAGTTGCCGTATCCTCATAACAATTGTCATTATCAACGCTGCATCAATGACTGTAACCGTCACAGAAGACTAAAATATTTGAGCGGTCCAACCGCTCTTGGTAGTGGAACCCCAAAATGAGTACGTTACGTATTGGGTTGATTGGGACTGGGAATATCGGGAGGACACATCTTACAGGCTTAGCATCGCTTCGCCACTCAGGTCTACTTGACGTAGATATTGCTGCAGTTTGCGATATTGATGAAGATGCGATGCAGCGAGCAGCCGAGCTCTTCGATGTGCCAGTCACCTACAAAGACTTCAAGGATTTAATTGCGGACGAAACCGTTGATATCGTCTATATTTGCGCTCCTACAAACAAGCACAGAAGCATGGTGAAGGCAGCCGCGAAGGCAAAGAAATCGCTCTTCTGCGAGAAACCACTTGCTAGGAGTTGGCCACAGGCAAGAGAGCTCATGGGAGTTACAAAGGATGCCGGCGTGAGCAGCGGTGTGGGTCTTGTTCTCCGCTACGATCAGTTTCTGTTACACGCGAAGAAACTCATAGAAACCAATGATTTTGGCCGGCCGATGTTGGCACACATAAGAGATGATCAGCGGTTTCCGGTGGATTATGTGCAATACAGCCAGTGGCGAGGAGACCGATCCGTTGCTGGTGGAGGGACTCTCATCGAGCATAGCATCCATGATGTCGACGTTTTGGGGTGGTTCTTCGGCACCATTAAGAGTGTGTACGCAAGAATCAACTACTTCGCAGGAAAGGAAGTTGAGGATCAGGCGTCTTTAGTTCTCACACATGAGGGAGGCGCTGTTAGCACATTGGATTCAATCTGGCATTGGGTTGAGCGGCCAAACGAGAGGATGATAGAGTTCTTCTTTGAGAAAGGGTGCATCAGTATTCGGCTTGAGTCTGGCAAGCGCGTACTGGATTATCAACTACAGGGAGAGGGTCCTGTGCGAGTTTGGAAGGAAACCGCGAATCTAGCACTTCTCGAAACCCTAGGTGTGCATTCCAAGAACCTGCCAGTGGAATCTGTTGAAACCCTGACTTCTGTGGGCACTGAAAGATACGCAGCTCTAAGCTATGCATTCCTCAAATCAGTCCAATCTGGGACGGAACCTTCTCCCAGCTTCAGAGATGCAGTAACGGCCCACAAGGTCGTGGACGCAGCCTATGATTCAGCTAACAAGAACCAGTGTGTTGATCTGCTGTAGAGTCCAAGAGGACAGCCTTAAGTGGGTTTAACCTCTATCTCGGCCTGAGTTCGGCAATGCGCGAAATACCGATTGGCAAAGTAGAGCCCTCTGATTATGATGTTGTCATTGCAGGGGCTGGCGCAGGTGGACTATTGACTGCTCTTGCGCTAACTGCTGGGGGCAGAAGACCTCTCATTCTGGAGACGAGCGACCGTATTGGGGGTGTCTGGTATGGCTACGATTTCGAAGGCTACCGCGTTGATAACGGACTCCACATCATAACAAGAGTGCACCATGGCGCGTTCACCCATTTTCTCCGGACCTATCTCAAGCCTCCTCCTGAGTTCATACTCCACGATGGTTGGTTCTTCAGAGTCTTTGACAAGGTTGGTACAATACCCTCCAGCGTCGGCGAAACCCTGACATGGCCGCTCACAGGAATACGCGGGCGTCTTGGATTAGCCAAGATTGGTGCTAAGATCAAAACAATGAAACTTGATGAAATGCGCAAGTACAAGAACATCTCATTCCTCGAGTTTATGCAATCCAAAGGCGCAACGAACCAAGTGATGCTTGACGTAATGCAGAGCGCAATCTACATGGCTGCTGGAGTGCCAATCGACCAAGCCTCTGCGTATGAGGCATTACGCACGCTGAAGGATACGGACAAGGAATCATCAAAGATAGGGTCTATCAAGAAGCTCCTCTTTGGTTCCGGGGCGGAGTATGACGAAGGTGTAGTAATCGGTGGAATGCAGGCACTCATTGAACGTGTTGCTGAAGCAATAGATGGCGATATCGTGTTGAATGCCCCAGTTGAGAGAATCACTGAACAAGACGGACATGTATCTGGTGTCACAGCCAAGGGAGAAGATGTTCCATTCTCAAGAGTTGTCAGCAACATCCCTCTGTGGTCCATGCCTGCGATAGTCAAGTCCGAGCGTTCCACGGTGAACGGCTTCTTTCGGGAGTGGAGCCATATGAAGGTAACACGGGGTCTGACGCTGTGGCTCGGGCTGGAGAAGGTAGTTCTTGGTGATCGAAAGTCTAGGGTCATTGTGCATCCGAATCCCAACCGATGGATACTCTCGCTCTCAAGCTTTGATCCCACGTGCGCCCCGGAAGGCAAGGAACTCATTGGAATTGCCACAACGCTGGAAGAGGGCATGACCATTGAAGCACAAGTCGAGCGAATGAAGGGGAATGGATTGGATGAGTATTATCCGAAGATAATCGACCACATCGAGATGGAGCACGTTCAGACATCGTATGCAACTAGAGCGGCTCTGATACCGGGGCAGACTGCGCTTGACCGACCCGGTCCTCACACTCCAATCAAGGGCCTGTACCTTGTAGGTACCGATACTGCTGGTGAGGGCGTTGGTCTTCAGCAAGCGGCCAATTCAGCACTGGGTGTGATTCGTGCGCTGAACGCCAGGTGGTAACTTGAAATCGACTGCTCGCTGAGCTAACGAAAAGGTTTTGTTATGCCGATGCCGGCAAGTGACTGACCTTGTGGTCCGCTCTTAGGAGTCATATGATATGCCCATGATTGAAATTAGATGGCATGGTCGAGGTGGACAGGGTGGTGTCACCTCAGCCGAGCTTCTTGCGAAGGCAGCTTACATAGACGGTTACATTGGAGTTCAAGCTTTTCCCTATTTCGGGGCTGAGCGTAGAGGAGCTCCTGTCAAAGCATTCACCCGCATCTCTGACAAGGAGATCAATGTAAGGAGTCAGATATACACGCCCGATATAGTGGCAGTTCTTGACTCCGGCATAGTCGAGCTGATTGATGTTGCTGAGGGTCTCAAGGAGAACGGGACAGTAATTGTCAACACGCCAAAATCCCCGAAGGAGCTGAATCTAAAGAAGGGTCATGTGTATACGTATGATGGAACTGGCATCGCCCTCAAGAACGGTCTTCTCGTGGCCGGGCTGCCTGTTGTCAACACCACAATGCTGGGCGCCTTCGCTAAGGCCACCGGCTTGGTCAAACTGGAATCAGTCCAGCAGGTGATACGCAAGAACTGGCCCGGGAAAGTGGGCGACAAGAATGCTCTTGGTGCGCAAGAGGCCTATGACGCCTGCACCGATTGAACAAGCATGCTAGATTAAGCGAACATCCTCTCATACCCAGAATGGCTAACTCCTGGTTGGGGCTTTCTCATACTCTCCACCTGACGAGCCATCTCCTCCATCTTCTTGCGGATTGCTTTGGCACTCTCTATCAAGCCTGAGACATCGACTCCTACATCATAGAGTCTGTTCAGAGCCTTGAGAAGTTCTGCTGCGCCTTCCGGATCAGGAACGATGGCAACTGCTGGAGTCAGAAGAGCGAAGCCAACCATGTCCCGACACAGCGTTTCGGACAATATTGAACCCGCTATGCCCGTGATGATACCCTCTTGTAGAATATCCATCTTTTCGTCTTTATCGAGGTCTGCAATCTTCTCTTCCTCAGCTGCATAGAGGACTTTCCTGTCCTTTGGCAGACCCTGAACAGGGATCCCATCAAGAACGACAGTTTCTCTGACACCTATACTCGCCGCCCAGTCCAAGAGGGCCGAGCTCACATAATACATTCCTTCCTCAGCTACAGGGAGCTCAGTTGTAACAACAAGCAGGTTTCGCTCCTTTGAGCCGTAGATTCTGAATGGATGTCGCAGTCGTCCGTCCAGAAACACAGCGGCGGATGGCATGTATTTCGACCTGACATGCGCCACCTCTTCCATTTGGAACTGATCAATGACTGTATTGGCGGCGATTGTGCCTACAACTCCTGCAGACGGGAAACCGCACACGAGGAGCGGGGCCTTCATCTCTATTTCCTTGGTCTGCACAACCTGCGCATCGGGTGCACCCAAAATCCTGGCATTGCAGTCTTCAGTCATTTCTAATGAACTCCAAGCAATACTCTTCACGCCATTGAATATTAAGATTGAGTTGAATCGCTGCGGGGAATTTGCTATCCAAGTCGACCAATTCGCCATCTTGGGCCCAAACGAGGGTTGCTGGCTCAGGCGAAACGCATTTTGCCTTGTTAGTCAGTTGTATTCCGTTACATTTCAGTGGTGTCGCATCTTGAAGTTTTGCACCGACAAAATCAGATCGCCTCCAATAGTGAAGCTGAGTGAGGCCGCTAGGAAGTTTGTTGGTTCTCCTGATTTCCTTGACCTTGGACAGGGTCTACCGGGCCATATTCCTCCGCACAGGCCGCTGATTGCGTTCAGCGAGAGAATCCTGCATCCGGCCGTTCACAGGTATACCCCTGGCCAAGGGCACATAGAACTTAGAGAAGAGCTGGCCCTCTACCTGCGGAGAACCTCCGGTGTTCACGCAGACCCACATAGCGAAGTGGCCATAACTGCAGGCGCAAACCAAGCATTCGCCGGGGCTGTACTGACAATCGTAGGTAAAGGCGACAACCTGATTATACCGTCACCATACTACTTCAACTCAGTCATGGCGGTCCAGCTTGTAGGGGGCAAGGCTGTTGACGTACCCGTTGGAAGCGCGTTTCAACCAGTCTTCGAGGATATAGAGGCAGCAGTGAATAAGCGTACTCGTGGAATACTCCTCATTTCACCGAACAACCCTACCGGCGCCGTGTACAATCGTCAGCTGATTGACCAAGTTGTTGACTTGTGCATAGAACGCGACATCATGCTAATCTCAGACGAAGCTTACTCGCAGCTTGTCTACGACGGATCAACACATTATAGTCCTCGATCAAGAAAGGACGCACGCGACCATGTTGTTACGCTGGGAAGCTTCTCCAAGGATTTTGGAATGTCCGGCTGGCGAACCGGCTACCTTGTGGGACCCTCCCTATTCATTGAGGAGTTCATGAAGGTGCAAGATACAGTAACTATCTGTGCACCGACACCCGGACAGT
>Ga0209986_10004027_pt1 | contig 12638 bp, 9 predicted proteins | sample BlataG_FD_183168 | JGI IMG/M metagenome (GOLD analysis project Ga0209986, IMG submission 183168) | Deep subsurface microbial communities from Black Sea to uncover new lineages of life (NeLLi) - Black_00105 metaG (SPAdes) (version 2) | ecosystem: Environmental > Aquatic > Marine > Oceanic >...
GATTGCTTCGAAGGAAAGAGGCACGTGCGCGGCCATCTGGTCACCGTCGAAGTCGGCGTTGAATGCAACGCAGACCAGAGGGTGGAGGCGGATCGCCTTCCCCTCCACCAGAACAGGCTGGAAGGCCTGGATCCCCAGACGGTGCAGTGTAGGTGCACGGTTCAGCAGGATAGGATGGTCCTTGATGATCTCCTCGAGGATGTCCCACACCTCGGGCTGTTCGCGTTCCACAAGCTTCTTGGCGCCCTTTATGGTCTGCACCAGTCCCTGCTCCTCGAGCTTGCGGATGATAAAGGGCTTATACAGCTCCAGCGCCATCAACTTGGGCATTCCGCACTGGTGCATCCTCAGCTCGGGCCCCACCACGATCACGGAACGTCCTGAGTAGTCGACCCGCTTGCCGAGCAGGTTCTGCCGGAAGCGCCCCTGCTTACCTTTGAGCAGGTCGCTCAGCGACTTCAATGCTCTGCTGCCGGTTCCACGGACCGCACGGCTCCGCCTCCCGTTGTCGAGAAGGGCGTCAACCGCTTCCTGCAGCATGCGCTTCTCGTTACGCAGGATCACCTCGGGGGCTTTGATATCAATAAGCTTCTTGAGACGGTTATTACGGTTGATGACCCTCCGGTACAGATCGTTCAGATCGCTCGTGGCGAAGCGACCTCCCTCCAGCGGCACGAGGGGACGCAGATCCGGCGGGATAACCGGCAGGACCTCCAGGATCATCCAGGCGGGATTGTTATTTGAGTGGCGGAACGCCTCGACCACCTTCAACCGCTTCAGCGCCTGCTTCTTCCGTTGCTGGCTCGTCTCGATTCGGGCCTGGGTACGCAGTTCGGCGCTCAGCTCATCGACGTCTAACGAATTGAGGAGCTCCTTTACGGCAGGCGCACCCATCTTGGCGGTGAAAGTCTTCTCCTCATCGTATTTGAGGCGGCTGTAGTCCTCCTCTGCAAGCAGGGTTCCTTTCACCAGCTCGGTTTCCCCGGGATCGAGCACAAGGTACGACTCGTAGTAAAGCACCCGCTCCAGATCGCGTACGGTGAGGTTCAGCAGATAGCCGATCGTGCTTGGAAGGCTCTTGAAATACCAGATGTGGGAAACCGGAACAGCCAACTCGATGTGCCCCATACGCTCGCGGCGGACACGCGACTGGGTGACCTCCACACCACATCGATCGCAGACGACTCCACGGTAACGGATCCTCTTGTACTTACCACAGTGGCACTCCCAGTCCTTGACAGGGCCGAAGATGCGCTCGCAGAAGAGCCCTTCTTTCTCTGGCTTGAAAGAGCGGTAGTTGATCGTCTCCGGCTTGTTGACCTCGCCGTACGACCAGGAACGGATGGTGTCGGAGCTTGCGAGCTGGATTGTCAGCGCGCTGAACTTCGGCGAGTGGATTTTCCCCCCTTTATACATAGTCACTTCAACTCACCTCCTCGCCGTTCTCGTCGTGGATAATTACATCCAGACCGAGGCTGTTCAGCTCCTTGACCAACACATTGAAGGATTCGGGGACCCCCGGCTCGGGCGGGTTCTCCCCCTTCACGATCGATTCGTAGATCCGGGAGCGGCCTGCCACATCATCGCTCTTGAAAGTGAGCATCTCCTGGAGCGTATACGCCGCCCCATACGCCTCCAGCGCCCACACCTCCATCTCACCGAACCGCTGTCCTCCAAACTGCGCCTTCCCACCCAGCGGCTGCTGGGTTACAAGGCTGTACGGCCCTATGGAGCGTGCGTGGATCTTGTCGTCAACAAGGTGAGAGAGCTTCATCATGTAGAGGTAACCGACCGTCACCTCATGATCTACAGGCTCACCTGTGCGGCCGTCCCACAGCTTGACCTTGCCGCCCTCCGGAAGCCCGGCATCCTTCAACATTTTCCGGATCTCATCCAGGGTGGCGCCCGCGAAAACCGGAGTGGCGACGTGCCTGTCCGCCTTTGCAGCTGCCCATCCCAGGTGGGTCTCCAGGATCTGGCCGATGTTCATCCGGCTCGGCACGCCCAGAGGATTGAGAACCATGTCGATCGGTGTGCCGTCCTCCATATAGGGCATATCCTCGATCGGTACGATCTTGCTGACAACACCCTTGTTGCCGTGGCGACCGGCCATCTTGTCACCTACAGATAATTTGCGCCTGCGCGCGACGTAGACCTTGACGAGCTGGTTCACACCGGGAGGCAGCTCGTCGCCGCGCTGGATCTTGTCTATCTCCAGCGCTTCCCGCTCCTCCATCTCCTTCAGCATCTGGTCGCAGAGCCGCATGGTCTCCACGACCTTCACGTTAATCTTGTCGTCGTCGGTCCACTTGCCGTCGACTGCATGGACTTCTCTGACGTCGAACGAGAAGCTCTTCAGCACATCCCCGATCCACTTGCTCTTCTGGACCTTGATCCGGTTGGTGCCGACGGTCCTTACGTCCCCGACTTTCCGATTCTTGAGGAGATCTGCGATGAACGTGTCGCGGTCCTTCTGCAGGATCGTCCGCCTGCGCTGGAACCGGTCCTTCGACTGGTCGATCTTCTTAACGTCTTCCTTCCGGGTCTTATCATCCCGCTCTTTACGGGAGAATATCTTCGTATCGATGACGATCCCGTTCATGCCGGGGGGCGCCTTGAGGCTGGCGTCCTTCACATCGCCCGCCTTCTCCCCGAAGATCGCCCTCAGCAGCCTCTCCTCCGGCGAGAGCTCGGTCTCTCCCTTAGGAGTGACCTTTCCGACCAGGACGTCGCCCGCCTCCACAAGCGCACCCATGCGCACGATTCCCCTCTCGTCCAGATTGCGTATGGCGCTGTCGCTCACGTTCGGGATCTCGTCAGTTATTTCCTCCGGGCCACGACGGGTATCGCGGACCTGGATCTCGAACTCCTCTATATGAATGGAAGTGTAGACATCGTCCCATACGAACCGTTCCGAGACAACGATTGCGTCCTCGAAGTTGTATCCATGCCAGGGCATGAAGGCGACCATTACGTTCTTGCCCAGGGCTAGCTCGCCTCCCTCGGTAGCCATGCCATCAGCGATCACATCACCCGCTTTGACCTTATCACCTACCCTCACTATCGGCTTCTGGTTGATGCAGGTGTTCTGGTTTGTCCGCTTGAACTTCACCAGACGATACTCGTCGATCTCGGAGACAGCGAAATCCTTCGATTTCTTCGACACGCGCTTGATGAGGATCACATCCCCTGTGACCTTTGTCACCGTGCCCGACTCCCGGGCGATCAGAACGACACCCGAGTCGCGGGCCGCACGCGCCTCCATACCGGTACCGACCAGGGGCGCCTCGGGGCGCAGCAGCGGAACGGCCTGGCGCTGCATGTTGGATCCCATCAACGCACGGTTTGCGTCGTCGTGCTCCAGAAATGGAATAAGCCCCGCTGCCACACTGACCAGCTGTGTGGGGGAGACGTCCATATACTGAACCTCTTCCTGCTTGACCACCGGATAGTCATCCCGGACACGAGCCTTGATAAACTCATTCAGGAACCGGCCATTGCGGTCCAGAGGCGCATTCGCCTGGGCGATGATGAACGGATCCTCGCGGTCAGCTGTCAGGTACTCGATGGTGTCGGTGACCTTACCGTTCTCGACCTTCCTGTACGGGGTTTCGATGAAGCCAAAGGGGTTGATACGAGCATGCGTGGCCAGTGACGAGATGAGCCCGATGTTCGGACCCTCCGGAGTTTCGATCGGGCATATCCGCCCGTAATGGGTGTGGTGCACATCGCGCACCTCGAAACCGGCCCGCTCTCTGGTAAGTCCGCCAGGTCCGAGCGCTGAAAGGCGTCGCTTGTGCGTCAGCTCGGCGAGCGGGTTGGTCTGGTCCATGAACTGGCTGAGCTGGCTCGAGCCGAAGAAGGCGTTGATGACCGCAGAGACGGTGCGGGCATTAACCAGCTCCTGCGGAGTGAGCGAATCACTGTCACGCAGGCTCATCCGCTCCTTGATAGTGCGGGCCATGCGCGAGAGGCCCACACTGAATTGGTTGGAGAGGAGTTCACCTACGGTCCTCGCACGGCGGTTGCCCAGGTGGTCGATATCGTCCACATCGCCCTGGGTGTTGCGCAGCCTGAGAAGCTCGGCGACGATGGCAATAAAGTCTTTCTTATCCAGTACCCGCTTATCAATCGGAACATCCAGTTCCAGGCGGTTGTTCATGCGGTAGCGGCCCACTTCGCCCAGGTCGTACCGTTTAGGGCTGAAGAAGAGCCGCTCGAGCAGCTGTCTGGCAGTATCAACGTTGGGTGGATCACCCGGACGCAGCAGGTTGTATATCCGGTAGAGCGCTTCCTCAGTATTGTGGGTCGGGTCCTTGGCCATGGCGTTCTCGATAACGGGCGCTTCACGTCTGCTGTCGTCAGAGACGATAACCGTCACCTTCTTTATTTTCCGGCTGGTTATTTCTGAAAGTTCATCCTCTTCGATCACGCACCCCGCCTCGTACAGGATCTCTCCTGTCTCCTTATCTACAATGGGCTCCGCCAGATGCCTGCCTATTGCTTTCTCATCCGCCTTGATCTCTACAGTCTCGTAGAAGAGTTGTATGATCTCCTCATTCGTGCTGAAGCCGATGGCTCTGAGCAGGACAGTGACCGGGAGTTTTCGGCGGCGGTCGATGTGGACGTACATGATGTCCGCCACATCGTGGGAGAACTCCAGCCATGAGCCGCGGAACGGAATGATCCGCGCCGAGTAGAGTCTTTTACCGTTCGGGTGGATGGTCTCGTCGAAGAATACGCCGGGAGAACGGTGGAGCTGTGTAACGATCACACGTTCCGCGCCATTGACGATGAATGTTCCCCGATCGGTGAGAAGGGGAAGCTCGCCCAGATAGGTGCTCTGTTCGATTATATCCTTTACCCTCTTCTCATCACTATCCGGATCGCGGATTATCAGCCGCAAGCGTGACTTCAGGCTCGCGGCATAGGTCATGTTGCGATCCTTGCACTCGTCTACGGTATATTTCGGTTGGCCTATCGAATAGTCGATGAATTCCAGTGTGAAGTTCCCGTGCACATCGGTTACCGGGAAGATTTCCTGAAAGACTGCCTGCAGGCCCTGGTTGTTGCGCTTGGAAGGAGAGACTGCAGCCTGGAGGAATGACTCGTACGATTTGAGCTGCACGGCCAGCAGGTTCGGCATATCCACCGGTGAGGTGAGCTTTTCGAAACTGTGCCGTCTGATTGTGCCTGTTCTCATAGCCAACGGGCATCACTCCTTTGTCGAAGACAAAAACAGCACGTCCCATCCGGGCGCCGCCTGATCGACATCCAAAAGGAGTGCTACTCGGTTCCGCAGACGTCCACGTAGGTGCGGCTTACTTGATCTCGACAGTGCCACCCACTTCCTCAATCTGCTTCTTGACGGTCTCGGCCTCTTCCTTCGGAACGCTTTCCTTGATCGGCTTGGGCGAGTTGTCCACCAGATCCTTGGCCTCCTTGAGCCCCAGGCTGGTGAGCGCACGCACCACCTTGATCACCTGAATCTTGTTCTCACCGATCTCAGTGAGGATCGCGTCGAACTCCGTCTGCTCTTCCTCGGCGGCAGCACCCGGCCCAGCGGCGATGGCACCGGCGGCGACCACCATAGGGGCCTGAGCCGAAACGCCGAACTTCTCCTCCAGGGCGGACACCAGGTCCGCAAGTTCCATCACCGTCAGACCTTCGATCGACTCGACGATGCTTACAAGCTTGTCAGCCATTGTTTCTCCTCATAATTCCCCGCTGTGATGGGGCATTGCTGTTTACAGTACTAAGTATTCGGGTCCGGTTCGGTTCCCTCACCTGACTCGATCTCTTCCTTCGAAGTTTCTTCCTCCGCTTCCCGTTTGCTGCGGAGGTCTTCCAGCGCATAGACCAGGTTGCGCGGTAAACCGGAAAGAGCTGTGACCAGACCCCGCAAGGGGTAGGCGAACATATAAAGGATCCTGGCAATCAGTTCATCACGACCCGGAAGCGTGGCCAGTCGCCTGAAGGTATCGGCCCCGATAGCCTCGCCCTGCAGCAGCCCTCTCTTGAATTCGAGGAAGTCCCCTTCCCTCTTATGATCTTCCTGAAACTCCTTGATGACCTTCGCGGGGGCCACAGGGTCTTCCATACCGACTGCCATGGCCGTGGGCCCTTCCAGATCCGCGATCCACTCCTCCAGACCCACCCCTCCGGCCGCTCTCTTGAGCAGGTTGTTCTTCACAACCGTGTACTCGACGCCCGCCTCACGGAACCGGAGGCGCAGTGCATTCATCTTCTCGACATCGATTCCGCGAAAGTCGGTCAGGTAAATACCAACCGCCTCACTCAGTACGTTCTTCAGGCGTTCGACTTCCTCGACCTTCTCCGGCCTGGGAGGGCGTTCGGTCCCGGCCAGCTCCTCCGTGTGTGTCAGTTCAAACTCGGCGACATTCATTTCCGGTTCGTCTCCGTGGAGCGGCTCATGTTATGAGAGCCTGTGCAGAGGCCCGGTCGACCTTCACGCCCGGGCTCATGGTCGTTGAAATAGTCAGACTGCGAACGTACTGGCCCTTTGCGGCCGCCGGCCTGGCCTGGACAATGGCACGATAAAAAGCCGTGAAATTGTCGGTCAGGGCATCGGCCGAAAAGCTCTTCTTTCCCAGTGGCGCATGTACGATCCCCGCCTTGTCGACCCGGAATTCAATCTTTCCGGCCTTCGCCTCATTTACGGCCTTACCGATGTCCATAGTGACGGTGCCAGACTTCGGATTCGGCATAAGGCCCCGTGGTCCCAGCAGCTTTCCGAGCTTGCCTACAAGACCCATCATATCGGGCGTGGTGATGCATACATCGAAATCGAACCAGCCACCGTTGATCTTCTCGATGATCTCTTCGCTTCCGACTATATCGGCGCCGGCTTCCTCCGCCTCGGTGGTCTTGGGCCCGCGGGCGATAACAACCACCGTGACCTGCTTGCCCAGCCCGTGGGGAAGGATGACCGTGCCACGGACCACCTGATCGGCATGTCTTGAATCGACACCCAGTCTGGCGGCCACTTCCACTGTTTCATCGAAGTCAGCACCCGGCATTGCCAGCAGCTTCTCGATAGCCTCCCCTACCAAATACTCCGTACCGCGCTCTATCAGCCCTACAGCCTGGCTGTAGCGCCTGGATACCTTAGGGGCCATTATTCATCCCCTCCCGGCGCGGATTCCGCGGCAGCCGCTTCACCTGTCGCTGCCTCACCAACGCCAGCAACCACCGGAGCCACCTCCTCCTCCCTCTTTGGTCGAGAGGCTTCGATCTCCTCGGCCGAGGCGATTTCACCCACCTCACCTTCCACGAGAACGCCCATACTGCGGGCTGTCCCGCGGATTATCGATTTGGCAGCTTCCAACGTGACTGCGTTCAGGTCAGGCATTTTTACCTGGGCGATCGACTCGATATCCTTTTCGCTGATGCGCCCGACTTTGACCCTGTTGGGTTCACCGGAGCCCTTCTCCAACGTGATCGCCTTTTTGATCAGCACCGCTGCGGGGGGAGTCTTGGTAATGAAGCTGAAGGAGCGGTCTGCAAAGACCATGATCTCGACAGGGATGATCGTGCCGTGGTCCTTATGGGTCCGGTCGTTGAAGGCCTTGCAGAATTCCATGATGTTGATCTGCGCGGGGCCCAGAGCCGTGCCTACGGGCGGTGCCGGCGTTGCCTGGCCTCCCGGGATCTGCAGTTTGATCTTTTGTATGACTTTCTTCACTTAGCTCAATCTCCCACGGTTAGTCGTGGTCCAGACGATTGCTAATCGAGTTTCCCGATGTACACTAATCGAGCGCCTCCACCTGAAGGAAGTCCAGCTCTACGGGCGTCGAGCGCCCGAAAATGCTGACCATCACCCTGACTTTGTTCTTGTCGGTGAATACCTGCTGTACGACGCCGTTGAAATCCTTGAAGGGCCCGTCGATGACCTTGACGGATTCTCCCTCGGTATAGGGGATGTCCAGGGTCTCACGGCCGCGGCTGCGGTCCACCTGGCCAAGGATGCGGTGCACTTCGCTCTCGGTCAGCGGCTGAGGCCTGCCCCCCGCCCCGACGAACGCCGTCACACCCGGTGTGTTCGTCACCATATGCTGGGCCTCGTCGCTCATCTCCATCTCGACCAGGAGGTATGACGGGAGGAACTTGCGCGTCTTTCTGCGGCGCTTGCCCTCCTTCATCTCCACAATCTCCTCGACCGGGATTAGAATCTGGCCGAACTGGTCCGTCAACCCGGAGTTGACAATCGCACTCTCGAGATGGACCTTCGCCTTCTTCTCGTGCCCGCTGTAGGTGTGAACTACATACCACTTCATTGCCATATTACGTCCGGATACCTTCCCGTTTACCTGAGCAGCAGTCTAACGAGCTGGTTCAACACCTGATCGACCAGAAAAACGAACAGTGCAAGAATCAGCGACACCACCAGCACCACGCTGGTCTGGCCCTTCAATTCCTCCCAGTTGGGCCAGGTCACCTTGTCGAATTCAGCCCTTACATCTTTCAGGTACTCACGGGTACTGTTGAACATTACTGAACCCGTCCTCTCACAAATGGAACCTGGCAGGCCTGGAGGGACTCGAACCCCCAACCGCCGGTTTTGGAGACCGGTGCTCTCCCAGTTGAGCTACAGGCCTTGGTACACCGTTCAGCAATTTCGCTGGCATCCAAGCGCCGATGCATTCCGGAGGGCCACCCACAGGTGACAACTCAGCGCGTCTCCTTGTGAATGGTATGCGTGCCGCAGAAGCGGCAGTATTTCTTATACTCTATCCGGTCTGGATGGAGCCGTTTGTTCTTCATCGTCGTATAGTTACGACGCTTGCACTGCTCACATGCCAGCGTAACCTGCTCGCGCACTGCCTATTGCCTACTCGCTGATCTCGGTGATGACGCCTGCGCCGACGGTGTGGCCGCCCTCGCGGATCGCGAACCGCAGCTCCTTCTCGAGCGCGATCGGTGTGATCAGCTCAACATCCATCGCTATGTTGTCACCAGGCATCACCATCTCTACCCCGCCGGGCAGCTGCACCTCGCCGGTGACATCGGTGGTACGGAAGTAAAACTGTGGACGGTAGCCGTTGAAGAAAGGCGTGTGACGACCACCCTCCTCCTTGGTCAGCACGTACACCTCTCCCTTGAACGACTTGTGAGGCTTGATGCTGGCAGGCTTGGCCAGCACCATCCCTCGTTCCAGCTCATCCTTGTCTATCCCGCGCAGAAGAACTCCCACGTTGTCTCCCGCCTGACCCTCGTCCAGGATCTTCCGGAACATCTCTACACCCGTCACCACCGTCTTGCGCGTCTCCTTGACACCCACTATCTCCACGTCGTCACCGACGTGTACAGCTCCACGCTCGATACGGCCCGTGCCCACCGTGCCGCGTCCCGTGATCGAGAACACATCCTCCACAGGCATCAGGAACGGCTTGTCCACGTCCCGCTCGGGCTGAGGTATGTAGTTGTCGAGCGCATCCAGCAGCTCGTCAATGCACTTCGTCTCCTCCACGTCCAGCTCACCGCTCTCCAGAGCCTTCAGCGCTGAACCCTTGATCACCGGTATCTCGTCGCCCGGAAACTCGTACTCGCTCAGAAGCTCCCTTACCTCCAGCTCCACCAGCTCCAGCAGCTCCTCGTCATCCACCATGTCCGTCTTGTTCAGAAACACGATGATCGAGGGCACTCCCACCTGACGGGCCAGCAGAATGTGCTCCCGCGTCTGAGGCATCGGCCCGTCGGCTGCACTGACCACCAGTACCGCCCCGTCCATCTGCGCCGCTCCCGTAATCATGTTCTTTATGTAGTCGGCGTGCCCGGGACAGTCCACGTGCGCATAATGACGTGCGTCGGTCTGGTACTCGATGTGCGCGGTAGCAATCGTTATCCCCCGTGCCTTCTCCTCAGGTGCCTTGTCGATCTCGTCGAATGATATGAAGTCCGCCAGACCGCGCTTGTTCTGCACCTCCGTGATGGCTGCCGTGAGCGTTGTCTTGCCGTGGTCCACGTGGCCGATCGTTCCCACGTTCACGTGAGGCTTCGTGCGCTCAAATTTCTCCTTAGCCATAATTCGGGATCCTCCTGCTACCCATTAAAGCTCTCCCGCATCGCCTGGGGGAGAGCCACTGGACGTGCGTCTAGAATCTCTCCTGATGTTCCTTTAAGACGCTACTATTTATTAAAGTGAAAAGTGGAGCCCACGACCGGGCTTGAACCGGTGACCTCGTCCTTACCAAGGACGTGCTCTACCCGCTGAGCTACGTGGGCACGGATTCAATCAGTCGTATTGGAGCTACCCCCGCCGGAAATTCCTTAACCTGATAAAAAACGAATCAATCATTATTATGTCAAGCCCTCACTTATCGCAAAAACGGTGCCATTTCGATTAAAAGAAGCGGATCCACTAATCTATCACAAATCTACTGTCTATGGAGCGGGAAACGGGATTCGAACCCGCGACCCTCAGCTTGGAAGGCTGACGCTCTAGCCAACTGAGCTATTCCCGCAAAAAACTGGTGGTGGGGGAAGGATTCGAACCTCCGAAGGCGTACGCCAGCAGATTTACAGTCTGCCCCGGTTGACCACTTCGGTACCCCACCACTTCGGCCTGCACACCTGACCGTCAAGTCGAAAGAACATACCATTATCAGACAACAAGTCCATCACCACAACTTCTAACGGAAAGGCTAGGATCATGGCGACCATGCCTAAGCGGTCGCTCTCTTTGTTTTTATGCAACGAAAGTCCGCGTGGTGTCGTTTAAATACTATGAAGATTGATGTTCCCCCGCGGTTTGAGAACCTGGGAGAGCAAGGTAACGGATGCCCAACCCGTGAGGAAAAAATGACGTTAAACGATCCGAACTGTATTCCAGGCTGTAATCCGACAATGATTCGCCGGACCGATATATCCCTATACGCATGCTCCTCCCTCACAGACCTGAACTCAAGTCAGCTTCGTTTGCTAGGTGAGTACTGGATCCTGGGAAGGGAACGTAGCGGGCGGTTCAGCTGCCGGCGCGGCAGACAGTTAGTGAATGTAGTCAGATAGAAGGTAACTGGAATTTATCCTGGAGCCGGCGGAGGGATTCGAACCCACGACCTGCTGATTACAAATCAGCCGCTCTGACCAACTGAGCTACGCCGGCTCAACGAACGGCTCAATCTACCGCTGCTGCACCTACCGTCAACAGACGTCTGGAATATACGCTCCCGCTAGATACGTTTCCACCTCGGTCCATCCGGGGTATCCTCGAGGATGATACCGGCCTCGCGCAGCTGATCGCGGATCTGGTCCGCCTTTTCCCACTCCTTCCGCCGGCGTGCCTCCTCTCGGGCATCGATCATGGCCTGGAGCTCAGCGGGCAGTGGTATATCTTCATCTTCCACCTTCAGCAGGTCGAGGACCGAGTCCATTCCATTCAGGGTTTCGAGGAGAACGGAAGCACCTTCAGCTCCCACTCCCTGCTCCAGGAGCGTATTGCCCTGCCGGACCAGCTCGAAGACCGCCGCCAGCCCTTCGGAGATATTCAGATCGGCGTCCATCGCAGCAGTGAATGCCTCCTGCGCTCTCTCTGCCACCTCCTGGGCTTCATCCTTATTTGCCTCTTCATACCCCTTTAACTTCTCCCCCGGGCTTGAATCATCCCCCACCCTTTCGGATCTGGACGACCGCTCCCTCCAAAGCATGGCCGCTTCGTTGAGACGGACGATACCCGCTTCGGCGCTTTCCAACCCTTCCATCCTGAAATTGAGCTGCTGGCGGTAGTGAGTGGCCATCAGCAGGTAGCGGACTGCAATCGGATCGGCTCCCTTTGATACCAGGTCCCTCAGTGTATAGAAGTTTCCAAGGCTCTTGCTCATCTTCCGGCCGTCGGCAAGAAGGTACTCGTTATGGAGCCAGAAGCGGGCAGGCACCTGCCCCGTAGCGCCTTCGGTCTGGGCGATCTCATTTTCATGATGAGGGAAGAGTAGATCGATCCCGCCGGTGTGGATATCGAAAGGATTACCCAGGTACTGCATGCTCATCGCCGAACACTCGAGGTGCCATCCAGGGCGGCCTTCCCCAAACGGCGATGGCCAGAAGACGTCCCCATCCTCCGGCTTTCGCGCCTTCCACAGCACGAAATCGCGGGCTTCCTCTTTCTCGTACTCGTCCGAGTCAACCCGGGCGCCGGAACGCAACCCCTTCAGATCAATCCGGCTCAGCTTCCCATAGCCGGAGAACTTGTCGACCGCATAATAGATGCTTCCTTTCGACTCGTACGTGAGACCCTTCTCCTGCAGGGATTCGACAAGCTCCAGCATCTGATCAATATGCCGGGTGGCCCTGGGGTATACGTGCGCCCGCTGGATGCGGAGCATATCGAGGTCCTCGAAGAAAGCCTCGATGAAGGGGGCCGTGTAATTTTTCAGGCTGACCCCGGCTTCTCGCGCACCATTGATGGTCTTGTCGTCAACGTCGGTAATGTTCATGACGTGGAAGACCTCGAATCCCCGGTATTCAAGATATCGGCGCAGGAGATCAGAAAAAACGTTGGCCCGCCAGTTCCCTATATGCGGATAGTCATATACAGTCGGACCGCAGGAGTAGATGCGCACCTTCCCCGGCTCCAGGGGCTCGAACGGCTCGATCTGCCGGCTGAGGCTGTTGTAGAAAGT
>Ga0209986_10004028_pt1 | contig 12633 bp, 11 predicted proteins | sample BlataG_FD_183168 | JGI IMG/M metagenome (GOLD analysis project Ga0209986, IMG submission 183168) | Deep subsurface microbial communities from Black Sea to uncover new lineages of life (NeLLi) - Black_00105 metaG (SPAdes) (version 2) | ecosystem: Environmental > Aquatic > Marine > Oceanic >...
CGATTATCGGGCAGGAAGCCAGAGAACAGGTCCTGGCGGACTATCACCGTTTGCCCGACTACCTGGTTGCCTGCGTCGGCGGTGGCAGTAACAGTATCGGACTCTTCCATCCCTTCTTTAATGATAGAGATGTTAAATTCATCGGTGTTGAGGCTGGGGGGCGGGGACTGGAAACCGGTGAACACTCGGCAGCCCTGCTCACCGGCAAGGCTGGCGTGCTGCACGGAACCAAGTCTTATATAATGGAGAACGAGCACGGTCAGATACTTGAGACCCACAGTATCGCTCCGGGACTGGACTACCCCGGGGTAGGTCCGGAACACAGCTACTACAAAGACACCGGGCGTGCCACCTATGTAGCCGTTACCGATGCCCAGGCACTGGAAGGCTTCAGGCTATTGTGCGATACTGAAGGCATAATCCCGGCACTTGAAAGTGCTCATGCTGTTGCACATACGCTCAAGATTGCCAAGGATATGTCAAAGGATAAGATAATTGTAGTAAATCTTTCTGGCCGGGGGGATAAGGATTTAGAGATCGTGGAGGGTTTGGTATGACCGTCATTCGACCAATAAGAGAAAAATTTAATGAGCTGAAACAGAAAAATGAGATAGCACTCATATTGTATATGACCGCGGGATTTCCTTCACTGAGCGAATCAATGAATAATCTTGTAGAGTTTGCAAAAAATGGTGCCGATATAATCGAGATAGGAGTACCGTTCTCTGACCCGGTTGCGGATGGGCCAACAATACAATATTCCTCTCAGATTGCGCTTTCAAATGGTGTAACACTAAGAGATATAATAAGTGAAATAAATAAAACAAAAATAGATATTCCATTGGTCATTATGTCATATTTGAACCCGGTACTTGCTTATGGTAACAAAGAAAGCTTGCTTAAGGATATGAAGGATGCCGGGATATCAGGTATTATTATTCCTGACCTTCCGGTGGAAGAATCTGAAGATTGGCCGTCGCTTTCAAAGGATCATAATATTGATGTTATATTTCTTGCTGCGCCCACATCTTCTGGCGAAAGAATAAGACTCATTGCGCAGCACTCTCGCGGATTTATATACTATGTAAGTATTGCAGGAACAACCGGAGTAAGAGATAAATTATCTTCGGGGCTTTCAGGATTTATTAAAAATATGAGACAGGCAACCGATAAACCCATTGCAGTTGGCTTTGGTATTTCATCGCCCGAACAGATAGTATCACTAAGGGAAGAAGTAGATGGGGTTATCATCGGGAGCAGGATAATTGAGGCCATGAGAAAGAAGGAAGATTTGAAAATAGTAGTAAGAAATTTAAAGGAAGCAACAAGGAGGTAATCATGCTGGTAGTAATGCATAGAGATGCTACCCAAGACCAGATTGATGAAGTTTGTAAGTTTATAAAAGAGATGGGACTTTCATCCCATCCAATACCCGGTACCCAGAGGGTGGCAATTGGAATAACCGGCAATAAGGAGATGGTTGATACAAATAGGATTGAAGGGTTCGATGGCGTGATAAATCTAATTCATGTTACACAGCCATACAAACTTACCAGCCGAGAAATGAAGCCAGAGAGTACGGTGATTAATGTCGGAGATGTAAAGGTTGGTGGTAAAGATATTGTGGTCATCGCAGGGCCGTGTGCAGTTGAATCTCGTGAGCAGACAACTGAAATTGCAAAAGCAATAAGTACTATGGGAGCGAATATGTTACGCGGCGGAGCATTTAAGCCAAGGACTTCGCCATATTCATTTCAAGGCTTAGGTGAGGAGGGATTGAAGATACTGGTGGAGGCACGAGAAAAAACCGGTTTACCGATTGTATCCGAAGCCCTGGATACTGATAACTTTGACCTTGTTGAAAAATATGTCGATGTTATTCAGATCGGCGCGAGAAATATGCAAAACTTCTCTCTGTTAAGGAAGGCCGGCCAGTCAAAAAAACCTGTACTCTTGAAAAGAGGTATGTCAGCTACTATTAAGGAATTTGTACTTGCCGCTGAATATATCATGTCAGAAAGAAATTATAATGTGATACTCTGTGAGCGGGGAATACGAACCTTTAGTGATCATACGAGATTTACTTTGGATATCAGTAGTATACCAGAACTAAGGCGAATCACCCATCTGCCAATAATTGTTGACCCGAGCCATGCCTCAGGAAGGAGGGATATGGTGTTGCCACTCTCAAGGGCAGCTATTGCGGCGGGTGCAGATGGCATCATAGTTGAGGTTCATCCAGATCCAGCAAAGGCATTATCAGATGGACCACAATCACTCACAATAGAGATGTTTGAAAAATTGATGCAAAAACTAGAAATTATTGCCAAAAGTATAGAAAGAAATATACAATAATAAAAGGAGGAAATAAATGATTATTACCATGTCGGTAGATGCATCAAATAAAGAGATAGAACGTGTTATAGAAAAGGTCAAGGGTTTTGGTTATAACACCAAACTATTTCAAGGAGAAAAGAAGACTGTAATTCACGTATGGGGTGTTACAGATAAGGAAAGACTCATGAAGAGGATAGAACCGCTTCCCGGGGTTGAAAAACTGATACCGATTTTACACCCCTTTAAACTTGCGAGCAGGGAATTTCATCCTGAAGATACAGTTGTTTCTATCGATGGCAGGTCGATTGGCGAAAAAGAGATTACAGTTATTGCGGGTCCTTGTGCGGTGGAATCTGAAGAAAACCTGTTAGAAATTGCTGCAATAATTAAGGAGGCAGGTGCAAAGTTCTTACGGGGTGGCGTTTTTAAACCAAGGACCTCACCGTACAGTTTCCAGGGGTTAGGAGAAAAAGGATTGGAAATTTTGGCAAGGGCGCGTGAGCGCACAGGACTCTTAATCGTTACCGAGGTTCTTTCTGAAATTGATGTTCCTCTTGTATCGCAATATGTCGATATTTTCCAGATTGGAACCAGAAATATGCAAAATTTTCCATTGCTTAAGACAGTTGGTAGATTCAAAAACCCGGTACTACTTAAAAGAGGGATGTCGGCAACAATGGAAGAGTGGTTGATGTCTGCTGAGTATATTTTATCTGAAGGAAACCCCAATGTCATACTATGTGAACGGGGGATTAGAACCTTTGAGAAGTATACAAGAAACACATTGGATATTAGTGCAGTTCCTGTAATTAATCATTTTAGCCACCTTCCTTTGTTTATCGACCCAAGCCATGCTGCAGGAGATTGGCGCTATGTTAGTGCCCTTGCAAAAGCTGGTATTGCTGCAGGCGCAGATGGTTTATTATTGGAAGTACATACTGATCCTACAGTAGCCCTTTCCGATGGTAAACAGTCTTTAAAACCTAAAAACTTCAATCAACTCATGAAAGAAATTAAAAAAATTGCCGAGGCAACAGGGAGAACCGTATGAAGAAAGTTTATTATCAGGGAGATAAGGGTTGTTTTAGTGAGATTGCAGCTTACAAATTTTTCGATAGTTCAATAAAAGGAGTCGGGGTTGCAACATTTGAGGATGTGTTCAAAACAGTGAAAAACAAAAAAAGTACGTATGGAATTATTCCTATAGAAAATACTTTAGCTGGAAGCATCCATCAAAATTATGATTCTCTTCTTAAATATGATCTCTGGATTGTGGGAGAAGTGAAGCTAAAGATTACATTTAATCTATTGGCACAAACAAAAGTAAGCCTGAAATCAATTAATGAAATCTGGTCTCATCCAGTGGCATTAAATCAGTGTAAAGAATTCCTTGCCCGTCACCCTAAATACAATATTGTGTCGGTCTATGACACAGCAGGAGCAGCAAAGATTCTTAAAAAAGAACGGAGATACGATGTAGGTATTCTTGCTGGACCCCAGGTTGCCAAGCTCTATGGGCTTAGAACACTTAAAAAGGAGATTGAAAATAATCCCCAAAATTTTACACGATTCCTTATACTTTCATGTAAAAAGAAGATCTACAGTGGCAGACATGTAAAAACGTCTCTTGCCTTTGGCGTAAAAAATGCACCTGGCATACTCTTCAAGTGTCTTAGTGTTTTTGCATTAAGAAATGTTGATCTTGTAAAATTGGAATCCAGACCTATTATTGGTAAACCATGGGAATACCTCTTTTATATTGATCTTAAAGGAAGTTTTGAAGACGAAAATTGCCGGTACGCAGTGGATGCGTTCAGTGAGGTTGTTGCGTACTTAAAATTTTTGGGAAGTTACGAATTGAAATGGTGCTGACATGAAACTCTTATTGAGAAAATGCATTTCGCCAAAAGGTGAGATAAAGATGGGTGGTGACAAATCTATAACGCACCGGGGTTTAATAATCGGTGCCATTGCCCAGGGCAAAACTGTCGTTCATGGATATTCACGATGCGCAGATTGTATGGCGACCCTAGAGATTTTTAAGCAGCTGGGAATATCCATAAAAGAGTCAGGCCCCACCATTTCTATTGAAGGCAAAGGGTTAGACGGTTTTGTTGAACCAGATGATGTGCTCGACTGTAAAAATTCGGGAACAACCATGAGATTGCTTGCCGGAGTATTATCAGGTCAGAACTTCTTCTCGGTGCTTACTGGTGATAGTTCACTACGACAAAGACCAATGAATAGAATTATTAAACCATTAGATCAGATGGGTGCAGAAATACGCTCACGATGTGGTGGGTTTGCCCCGTTAGGCATCAAAGGCTGTAAATTGAAGTCAATAGATTATAAATTGCCTGTGGCTAGTGCCCAGGTGAAATCTGCTATCTTGCTTGCCGGCCTTTATGCTGATGAAGAAACCATTGTGGAAGAGCCTAAACTCACAAGGGATCATACAGAACGCATGTTTAACCTATTTGGTGCAAAGGTTGAGAAGAAAGATAAAAAAATAATCCTTAAGGAAAAGAACAAACTCAATGCGCAGCAATTAATCATCCCTGGTGATATCTCGTCAGCAGCATATTTTATTGCCCTTGCTTGTCTCGCTCCGGACAGTGAACTCTACTTAAAAGATATTGGTGTAAATCCTACCCGAACTGGTATTCTTGATGTATTAAAAATGATGGGTGCAGATATATCTGTTGTGAACACCAGAACTGTTTCAAATGAGCCGATTGCCGGCTTAATGATAAAATATTCCAAGCTAAGAACAAGAGAGATTTCAGGCCAGCTTATACCAAGGCTTATAGATGAAATGCCCATATTAGCGGTTGCTGCTACCCAGGCACAAGGTATTACCGTGGTCAAAGATGCAGCTGAATTACGGGTAAAGGAGACTGATAGAATCAGAGCGATAGTAGTGGGGCTTAGAAACATGGGTGCAAAAATAGAAGAAAAGAAAGATGGATTTGTTGTTGAGGGACCCACAAGACTCTATGGAGCTCAATGCAGTTCTTTTGGAGACCATAGGATTGCCATGGCCTTAACAATAGCCGGGTTTATAGCCGATGGACAAACGATAATTGATGGTGCTGAGTGTATATCCATTTCATTCCCCGAATTTATTACATTAGCAAAGACGGTGTGTGGTGAAGCCAACGTTACTATCCAAGATTAAATTCACTTGTAGAAGAATTCCACTGAAGTCCTCCCCGGTGGCGGTATTTGAAAAAATTTATGGCCAGAAGGGTTTCGGTTTTATCTACGAGTCATTGGAGAGTGTAGGAGAAAGAGGGAGATATTCATTCATTGGTGCACGACCTCTTATTCTGTTTAAGAGTAAACAGATGGACATAGAGATTGACTATGCTGGAAAGGTCCAACGGGAAAAGGCAAATCCTATGGACTCTTTAAGAAATATTGTAGCTGGGTTTAAAGAATTTCCTTCTCTTGAACCATTTTGCGGTGGTGCGGTTGGCTACATTGCCTACGATGCAGTGAGGTTTTTTGAGGATATTCCAGATAAGAATCCTGATGAGCTTAGAGTACCTGATACATATTTTATGTTTCCATCCGAAATTATTATCTTTGATCATAAGAAACAGGCGATAGATATTGTTGTTTATAATGGCGACAGCAAAAGAACGGATAAATTGATTAGTGAAATAGAGAAATCAGAAGAGATTTGTTTTAAACCTTCAGAAAAACAGATTAAACAATTTAGTTCAAACTTTACGAAGGACTCATTCTGCAAGGTTGTAAAAACCGCGAAGGAGTATATCTTTGCTGGTGATATATTCCAGGTTGTTCTTTCCCAGAGATTTGCATTTCCTATTGACACAGAACCAATTAACATATACAAGGCGCTACGGATTACAAACCCCTCACCATATATGTACTATCTAAGATTAGATAACCTATTCATTCTTGGTTCGTCTCCTGAGACATTGATCAAATTGGTGACTGGTACAGCAATAAGCAGACCATTGGCAGGAACAAAACCCAGGGGTGAAACCGAAGAACAGGACAGGCGTTTAGAATCAGAGCTTTTAAATGATGAAAAAGAATTGGCAGAACATGTTATGCTTGTTGACCTTGCCCGCAATGACCTCGGCAGAGTATGTGAGTATGGCAGTGTAAGGGTTACAGAACTCCTGAATACAGAAAGGTATTCCAAGGTAATGCATATTGTATCAAATGTTATAGGTGAATTGAATAAGGACAAGGATGCATTTGACCTCCTTGGCGCAACGTTTCCAGCAGGAACAGTCTCTGGTGCACCAAAGGTAAGGGCAATGGAGATAATTGATAAACTGGAACCTACAAAAAGGGGGATTTATGCCGGGGCAATTGGATATTTTGGGTTTGGCAGTAATATGGATTTGTGTATTGCCATAAGGACGATTGTAATAAAAAACAGGATAGCATATATACAAGGAGGTGCTGGTATTGTTGCCGATTCTATTCCGGAAAGGGAATACATTGAGACACTGAATAAAATCAAGGTATTGAACAAAGCAGTGGAGATTGCATCATGATATTGGTGATTGATAATTATGATTCTTTTGTATACAATCTCGTTCAGTATATGGGTGAATTAGGACAAGATGTATTGGTGCTGAGAAATGACAGGATAGATGTAGATGAGATTAGTAAAATGAAGCCTTCGTCAATAGTTATCTCGCCAGGTCCTCGTGTTCCTGAAAATGCAGGAATTAGCTGTGGGGTAATCGCTCGTTTTGCTGATAAGATTCCGATACTCGGGGTTTGTCTTGGTCATCAATGTATTGCTGCAGTTTTTGGGGGTCGGGTCATTAGGGCAAAAAGTGTGGTGCATGGTAAGGTATCAAAGATACACCATGATGGAGAGACTATTTACAAGGAGGTTGAAAATCCATTTATTGCAACAAGATATCATTCACTTGTTGTTGAGAAGAATAGTCTACCTGATTGCCTTAAGCTTACGGCATGGACAGAGGATGAATTGGTTATGGGAATTAGGCATAAAAATTTTAGGGTTGAAGGCATTCAATTCCATCCTGAATCGATATTGACTAAAAAAGGAAAATCTATACTAAATAACTTTATAAAAGGAGTATAAATTGAAGATTATACAGTATTCAGATATAAAAGACAATTTCTTTGATTCTACATACCTTACAGAGGATCCCTCGGTTCGTGCGATTGTCTCATATGTGTTAGAGAACAAGGATCGCGCATTAGTGGAATATACATTACACTACGAGGGCGTTCAGTTACAAGATATGAAAGTTACATCAGATGAGATAAAGAAGGCGTCTGCTGAAGTTGATAATAATACAATTGAAACATTAAAAAAGGCGAAGTCCAATATTGAAAAATTCTCAAAGGCACAGCTAGATCAGTTTAATAATTTCGAAATTGAAATTGTTCCCGGTGTTTTGGCTGGGCAAAAGGTGATTCCGTTAGCACGTGTCGGTATTTATGTTCCTGGTGGTAGATTTCCTCTTGTTTCTACGCTTCTCATGTGTGTGGTGCCAGCCAAGGTTGCGGGTGTAGGAGAGATTGCCATATGCTCACCACCTTCGCATGAAGGTACTATTCATCCCGTAATCCTTGCTGCCGCCGACCTGGTTGGTATAAATGAAATATATAAAGTTGGCGGTGCACAGGCAATTGCGGCAATGGCTTATGGTACAGAGACAATTAAAAAAGTAGATAAAATTATCGGACCAGGTAGTAAATATGTGACCCTGGCAAAGAAAGAGGTCTTTGGCACGGTGGGTATAGATTTTATTGCCGGACCAAGTGAGATAATGATTATAGCTGATGATACAGCAAATCCACGGGTTTTGACGGCTGATATTCTTGCTCAGGCAGAGCATGATACCAATGCTACTTGTATTCTCATAACAGATTCACCAAGCGTTGCCGAGAAAGTAAATGAAGAGGTTGAAGTACAACTGAAGGAGTTAAAAAATAAGGCTGTAGCACGACAATCTCTTAATATGAACGGGATGATTATTATTACAAATACTATTGATGAGGCAGTAGATTTGGCGAACAGAAGGGCTCCAGAGCACCTTGAATTGCAGATAAAAAATCCAGACCATTATGTTGAACGTTTTAAGAATTATGGTTCACTCTTTATCGGTGAATATTCTGCTGAGGCCCTGGGTGATTATAGTAGTGGATTGAACCATACGCTGCCAACCAATGGCGGTGCACGATATACAGGTGGATTGGGTGTTAAGGATTTTCTGAAGCTTCAGACAACCCTCAGGGTAACTAAACAAGGTCTTTGTGAAATTGGTCCGATTGCCAAGGCTTTTGGCGAAATTGAGGGCTTGAATGGTCATGCAAAATCTATTAGTATAAGACTAGACAGGTAATGAGTGAAATTGGGATTGCTATACTAAATATAAACACAAAAAAACGAGACGCACAATGATCAAAAAGATGTCCGATTGCTCAATCCATAAAAATTGCGGTCTTGTAGGTCTGATAATCTATTGCAATGGTAGTATACAATAATGATATCTTATGATAGGTACTAAGCTATTGCTTCTTTGACCTTCCTTTCTTCACATCATCAAATATTCTTAGAATCTTTTTCACATTTGGCTTAGTATTAGCAACCACAATAATCGTATCGTCGCCAGCAACAGTCCCTAATACCGTATCAAACTTGGCATTATCAATAAACTTTGCTACGCCTTGAGCTTCTCCAGGATACGTTTTTATGAGAATAAGATTACCTGTATGTTTTATGTCCACAACTAAATTCAAGAATTTATATCGAAATTCATCCGTGCTTACTGAACCAGTATCAGATGGTATTTGGTAAAAGATTTTGCCGAGTTCTTTAATAACTCTTATTACCCCCAATTCTCTGAGGTCTCTGGAGATAGTCGGTTGGTTGATTTTGATTCCTTTTTTAGATAACTCCCTGACTAATTCTGCCTGAGTGCTGATTTTGTTCGTTTCTATCAGGCGTTTTATTAAATCCTGCCGGTTCTTTTTCCCTATTCTCATAGGCTATTCTATGCAGAAACTATGGTATTGTCAATGCAATTGCACGTAATGTCAGCATGCCGAGAAAAATGGACGAGCAGTAAATTCACCCTTGACATTCTTCATCATTTGTGTATAATTATTCAGATTAGCTGAATAATTATTAAAAAGGGGGTTACTTATGATAAAGGTCGTTTTGGCTTATTCGGGTGGTCTCGATACCTCGATATTGATTAAGCTCATCAAAGAGAAATACAACGCGGAGGTAATCGCAGTCACCGTTGATGTTGGACAACATGAAGATCTCGATATTATCAAGGAGAAGGCTCTGTATACCGGTGCCCACAAGGCACTTCTCATAGATGCCAAAAAGGAATTCGTTCAGGACTATATTCTGCCATCACTTCAGGCAAATGCATTATACGAAAATGCGTATCCACTCGCAACTGCCCTTGCTCGACCACTTATGGCAAAAGTGCTTGTGGCAGTTGCACAAGAGTTCGGTGCAGATCACATTGCGCATGGGTGTACAGGAAAAGGGAATGATCAGGTACGATTTGAATCGGCAATTGCATATCTGGCTCCTTCAATGGAGATACTGGCTCCGATCCGTGAGTTCTCGCTCACCCGGGATTATGAAATCGAGTATGCAAAACAACACGGAATACCCATAACAGAAAACACAAATAAGTATTCAATAGATGAAAATATCTGGGGAAGGAGTATTGAATGCGGCAGTCTGGAAAATGCAGATTGCGAGCCTCCTGATGAGGTTTTTGCATGGACACAATCTCCGTTAAGCGCACCTAACTATACTGCCTATCTTGAGATTGAATTTGACGCTGGCATTCCAGTGGCATTGAACAGGAAAAAAATGGATCTACTTGCACTTATTAATGAACTTAACCGTGTAGGTGGATTACATGGTGTTGGACGAATCGACCACATAGAATCGCGTCTTGTTGGTATCAAATCGCGCGAAGTATACGAGGCTCCGGCAGCTGTAATTCTTCTGAAAGCGCATCATGATCTAGAGAAACTGATTCTCACCAAGGATGTCTTGCATTTTAAGCCGACTATTGAAAATTCATTTGCTGAACTTGTGTACAATGGCCTGTGGTTCTCGCCATTCCGCCTGGCCCTATCATCATTTGTCCATGAAACACAAAAGAATATTACAGGTACAGTCAAGGTAATGTTATATAAGGGTTCAGCCTATGTCATTGGTCGCTCATCCACAAAGAGTCTTTACGTGAAAGACCTTGCCACATATGAAGGAAAGGATCAGTTTGATTCACCCGCAGCAAAAGGATTCATTCATATATGGTCATTACCATACAAAGTGCATTCAATGATACACAACTTCGAAAAACAAACAAGCGACAAGGTTGAAGAGTATTTATGTACAAAAAAGGAGGTGTGAGAAAAATGTCTGGGATCTGGCAAAAAAGATTCAACAAAAGAGTTAACAAATATATATTGGACTTTACTTCATCAACTGACGATGATGAACGATTGGTACCCTATGATGTCACTGTGAGTTTGGCTCATGTAAAAATGTTAAGAAGACAGAATCTTTTATCAAACAGCGATGCGATAAAATTGGAGAAAGGTTTAAGGAGAATCATCTCGGAGTTCAAAAAAAGTGTGTTTAAACTCAACCCTGAATTTGAGGATGTTCATACGAATATTGAAATGAGGTTAAAGCAGATTGTTGGTAAAGCAGCAGACAAATTGCACACTGCTCGCAGCAGGAATGATCTCGTGGCTACAGATGTTAAACTTTACACAAGAGACATGATCGTGACAACCATGGGATGCCTGGTTGATTTACAGAAATCCATTATAAAAAATGCTCTCAGCAACTTTGGTGCAATAATCCCAGGTTACACGCATCTGCAGCAGGCACAGCCATTATTGTGGCCGTACTACTTGTTGTCCCATTTTTTCAGATTTCAAAGAGATCTCGAATGTCTGAAAGATGTTTTGAAAAGAGTGAACATATCACCTTTAGGTAGTTGCGCATTTGCAGGTACATCGCATGAAATCGATCCTGATTATACTGCATCATTACTCAATTTCGCCCGGTATACTGAAAATGGACTTGACGCAGTGACTGAACGAGACTATCTGGGTGAAAGTCTTTTCTACTTCAGTCAAATAGCATTGCACATTGCTGCTTTTGCTGAAGATATCATCATTTATAGCACAAAGGAATTTGACCTAATTGAACTTGATGACAGTATTACAACCGGGTCCAGCATCATGCCGCACAAAAAGAATCCTGATGTATGCGAACTTCTAAGGGCAAAAACAGGCAGTGCGATAGGAAGTCTTGTCTCGTTACTGACGATTTTAAAAGGCCTGCCGAGTTCATATAACCGTGATCTGCAGGAAACGAAAAAGATATTCTTTAATCAAGCAAATGAAACGATACAGTGTTTGAAAATAATGCGTGTGGTTGTTGACTCGATTAGTCTGAAGAAAAGCGATTGGGCAGATCGAGAAAACAGTATTTGTGCGGTAGATCTTGTGGACTATATGGTTAAAAACGGTTATGCATTTCGACAGGCATACAACATAATTACAGACTGTGTAAGAGAATCAAAAGGAAAGGTATATTGGTTCATTGAAATGTGTGCGGAAAGAATGAAGCTCAGACGCGATATAATTTCAGGAATAATAAAGCCAAGAAATTCAATTGCGACCAGAGTATCCAAAAATAGCACCGGCATCAAGCAAACTGAAGACGCGATTTCCAGGGCAAGGGAAATGGTGGTCAATAACGAACAAAATTTAATCCATATCCGAAAAACAAATTCGGAGATTGCAGCAGTTTAAAAGCAAGAAGATATCATGGATTTGGTCGAGAGTGTCACACAAAGGTGATATCCTATTATTTGTTCACATTTTGTGGGGTACGTATTATAAGATAGTTTTCCCGCACACGGAACGCGGGATGTTCATTGTTGTGATCACATCACAGAAGTGAACAACATTGGCATCGATTCCCTCCATACGACGTGGCGGGCAAGCACTACGTTCACTCGAACAATAAGTGGTTTTGTTGACATTGCGAGTCCTGAGCGTGTCGAGCGACGTGGCAATCTCAGATAGCTCTATGTCGAATGTCAAGGGCGTGTTGCCCAAATCGAATTCAGACATGCGGAATCCTAAAATGTCATTACGAGGAGTGAAACGACGAAGTAATCTCGTGAAATATAATGAGATTGTCCCGCTTTGCGAGGATTCTCGTGAAACGGAACCACACCCCGACCATTACAATTCTTAATGGTCGGGACT
>Ga0209986_10004029_pt1 | contig 12633 bp, 11 predicted proteins | sample BlataG_FD_183168 | JGI IMG/M metagenome (GOLD analysis project Ga0209986, IMG submission 183168) | Deep subsurface microbial communities from Black Sea to uncover new lineages of life (NeLLi) - Black_00105 metaG (SPAdes) (version 2) | ecosystem: Environmental > Aquatic > Marine > Oceanic >...
GCGAGGACTCTGGCTAATTTTCCAGCAGAGGGCATGTTCTCGCCCTCCAGAACCTATAACTAAAATCTTCATTTCCAAACCCTTCTTTTTTTATAATTCTGGCAAAAAATTTATACCTTTGATAAAAGTCTTATTTCTGCTTACTTTATTGACTTTTTTGCAAATTCTCTATAAACATATCAGCAAAATCAGGATAAGGAAAGATGCTTTTTATTGTTTTTGAAACGAGGGGAAGGGCTTCCTGGAGCGAAAGACAAAACTTCATCTGGAGAAATTTCTGTCGAAATCTTTTCACTTCCTCTTTAACTTTCTTGTTTCTGATAATAACCTCTGCAATTAATCCCGAAAGCACGTCAAAATCTTTCTCTCTCATTCCAAAACGGCTCATTTCCTGGACACCCATCCGGATACCGCTTGATTCAAGAAAAGTTTTATCATCGGGCAGGGCCTGATAATTGGTTAAGATGTTATTTTCTTCAAGCCGCCGAGCGACTTCCTGTCCTAATCCATAATCTTTAACTCTGATGAGAACCTGATGAGTTTCGGTAAAGCCATCTCCTTCATCTCCTTCCACTATAATTCCTTTATCTTTAAGACCTTTAGCAAAAGCCCTGCTGTTGCTTTGGACTTGTTTCTGGTACTCATCCTTGAATTCGTTCATTTCATAGGCAGTCATCAGCAGGGCGAGAAGGGTTCCCAGATGATGGTTGCTGGTCGAACCAGGGAAAGCACGGTTTTTAATATCAAGCCATAAAGGCCGCAAGGAAGTGCCCTTAGGGAAATTACCAGCAATTATTCCCCGTTGAGGACCAAAAAATGTCTTATGAGTACTTCCTGTGATTACATCAGCTCCTTCCTCCAAGGGTGCTTGAAAAGCTCCGTACAAACCTAAAACATGAGCCATATCATACATGACAACTGGCCTAACTTCCCAGTCCTTGATTATTTCAGATACAAACTTCACAGGCTCTTGATAGATAAACATGCTTTTGCCGAATATTATAAGCTCTGGTTTATGGCGCACCAAGATTTCTCTCAATAAATCAAGGTCAGGTTTGTAAGGATTTTCTTTAAGCACTGGAAAATTTATCACATTTTCTTTTCCTGTTTCAGGATTTTCTTCAACAAAATTAAAGAGGGCTCCCATAGGCTGAGAGCTGAGATGCCCTCCTTTGGTCAAATCGTTATTTATAACACACTTAATTCTTCGGAATGGCTTGCCTTCAGGACGGTTTCTATTTAAAAATCGCACCAGCCCTTTAAATACAACCTCATTAGCCATCTGGCCACTTATTAGCCTTAATTCTACCTCTGAACATCCAAAAATTTGAGCCAGCTCCTTTCTAGCTTCTTCTTCAACTTCCTTGATAAAATCTATGCCCTGATAAAAATAGATGTCCTCTCCTTTCATAGTCCTGTGCTCAGCATACCGACCTGATGGATCTGATATCTCACACATTTTTACTAAGATAGAAGGAGTTGTCTCAGATGGAATGAGGTTAATAGATTCTTTCTGCCTCCATATATTATTCCGTTCGATTTTTTCAGATAATGAAAAAATTTTCTCGTAAAATGAAGACATTTTTCTTGCTCCTCTCCAATCTATTTAAAATTTTCTTCCTCTAACTGGAAAATCTTATCAATTCTTCTTTGATGACGCCCTTCCTCAAAGTCAGTGTCAAGCCAGATCTTGATAATCTGAAGAGCTTCATCCAGAGGAATTATTCTGCCTCCCAGTGTCAAACAATTTGAATCATTATGCTTTCGACTCATTTCAGCCGAATACTCATCAAAGCATGGGGTAGCCCTTACTCTCCTGTATTTATTGGCCACAATGGCCATCCCCAAGCCTGTTCCGCAGATAAGAATCGCCCGCTCATATTCTCCTGAGGATACTTTCTTAATAGCCTTTTTACCATAATCTACATAATCGACTCCTCCATCGGGACCGCAACCAAAATCATTGTGCTTTATTCCCCTTTGCGAAAGATAACTTGAAATACCTTGTTTGAGCTCAAACCCAGCGTGATCCGAGGCTAAAGCAATTTTCATTCTTCCCTCCTTTCTAATACAAACACATTAAATGCCGTTACTTTGTCATTGCGAGCGACCAGCGGGAACGTGGCCACCCGACGACCTTTGTTTAAATAAAATTGTCGTTGCGAGGAGCACAGCGACGTGGCAATCTCACCTGTCTCATTCCTATGAGATTTCTTCGCCCCTCTGGGGCTCTCAATGACAGTAAAAAAATATTGTGCATCCTGTTCCGAGCAAATCGAAGGAATCTTTTTCACTCGCAATGACACTTTACTTAATGCGTTTGTATTACTACTGCAGCATTTTCAAAGTTAACCTTATGATCCGCATCAAGGATTTTCATATTATCTCTGTCGCTTTTGAGCAATCTTGAGTCAACATTATAACAAGATTCTAAAGGTAAACAGCGGGGTCAGGTCTCAACATTTGACATATATTTATTGGGCAGTTAATCTCTTTTTCTTTAATTAGCTAGACAAAAGAGAAAAAGATATGTCAAATGTTGAGACCTGACCCCAGAGCGTATCTTATCATGACCCCATACAAGATGGATGAGAACTATTTGTCTGGCTTTTCCTAATAAGCTTCATTGCTTGAGGCATAACTTCTATTGCTTTTAAAACCACAGGGTCTGTTTTTAGATAGACCTCTCTCCCTGCCTCTATTCCCCACAAAAAGGAAAATATTTCTCTTTCTAATTCTCTTTTTATTTTCTCTCGGGATTGAATAAAAGCTTTTGAATCAAATTTAATTTTTTTCTTTTCAAGATAGTCTTTAAAATCCGCAATGACTTCTGAGCCGACAACAAACTTTTTTCCAATGGCTATTCTGCCTTCAGAATATTCAAATGTTTCTTTATCCTTTCCAATAAAAATAAACCTTTTTGAAAGCGGGGTTTTATGATTGGCAAATTTCTTAGCGTAGGAGAAAAATGATCCTTTAAGCATCAGATCAGAGATAAGATGAGAAAAAGAGACCTTGACTTCAAAATCAGGAGAAATTCCTCCTTGACCAAGAACTTTCCTTCCCCCGGAAGTGAATCTCACTTCCCTTTTCCCCTCTGGTGCTTCCCTTTTCACTATATAATCTTCGAAGTGAGTATAGTCTCTCTGAATAGACCTGCCGCTTGGCGTTAAATATTTTCCTGTAGTTAAGGCAACTGCGGTATTAGATTTCAATGGAAAAATAGTTTGAACTAGCCCTTTACCCCAGGAATTCTCACCTACAATCAATCCCCTGTCGTTATCCTTTACAGCCCCGGCTACTATCTCAGATGCACTGGCACTTCCTTGATTGATCAGAATCACCAGGGGAAGATTTTCATACTGTTTATCTCGTTTCGCTCGAAATTCATTATCATATTCTTTTCTTCTCCCTTTAACGGAAACAATAAGAGTCCCTTTTAGAAGAAATTCATCGGATATTTCTATAGCTTGGAACAAGGGGCCACCGCTGTTAATCCTTAAATCAAGAATAAGCTTTTTTATACCTTTCTTAGATAAGACTTTTATTTTTTCTCTAAATTCACTGGCAGTGGTCTCGGCAAAATTACGGATAAAAATATAACCAATATCTTCCTGGAATAAAAAAGCATAGGGAACACTGTGCAGAGGAACTTCCCCCCTAACCACAGTCAGCTCTAAGGGTTTTTCCAATCCTTCACGAACTATAGTTATGTTGACTTTTGTCCCTTTTGGGCCTCTTAATTTTTGAACTGCTTCAAAGCTCGTTATAGGCTTGGTGCTCTTACCATTGATGTGGGATATAATATCCCCAGCCTGAATTCCTAATTTGTAGGCTGGCGTTCCTTCAATAGGAGAAATGACGACTAAACGATCCTCCTGCTTCTGAATCTGGATGCCTAATCCGTAAAATTTCCCCTTATATTCTTCTCTCATCCGAGCTAAATTGTCAGGGTCAAGAAAATAAGAATGAGGATCCAGGGTTTGAAGTAATCCCCTTATGGAGGAATAGGCAAGTTTTTCATAATCAATCTCGTTAAAATAATTATTCTCCATGATGGTAACAATTGTAGAGATTTTCTTAAAATATGAGTTCCAAACATCGTCATCCCTTGCAGGAACGATAATAAGGAAAAATCCTAAAAGAACAAAAATAAATATTTTTTTCTTCATGGCAACAATTTAGAATTTTTATACTACCAGAGGACTCAGGCCTTGTAAAGTCAATATTGACTTATGTAAGCATCTTTATTCCCGTTATTAGCCTGAACTATTCATAAAAAATGTCGATGTTTATTATAACAAAAACAATATCAGAGTTTTACCTTGATTTTGTGGTAAATCACTCTGAATACTTTGTTTTTTGTGTTCTTTCTATTAATAATCGACATTTTTTACCCTTGCGGCAACCTCGACTCGTGAATAATCCAGGTTAGTGAAGGACAAGCGAGGGGTAGGCGGTGAACAAGGTCGTATGAAGGCTGAGCAGGCACGGCTCCTCTGCGTGATAGAGAAAGGTTTTTTGGAATGGAAGAAGCGACCATTGAAGATTTAGCCTTCGTAGTTCGGCCTTCGAGGGAAGTCGACAGAGTCGACCTGCGAGTATGTTTGAACGGAGCGAGTTACGTAGCAGCCGAGAAGGACGAAAGGAGAATGGCGTTAAAAATCTGATTGGGAGCGAAGCCATTCCTAAAAACCTACCTAAAAGTTTTCGGATATCACGGAAAAAAGAGGCTTCCTTGACTTATCCCAAACGACGGGCTATATTTGCTAATGCCTTCTGATTGTGAAGTAGAAAATGTTTGGAAACATTGGCTTCCCGGAGTTACTAATCATCATGGCCATTGCCCTTATTATTTTTGGGCCTAAAAAGCTTCCTGAGGTAGGAAGGTCCATTGGAAGGGCACTCAGGGAATTCCGGAAAACCTCAGACGAAATCAAAGAAAAAATTGAAGAAGAAATTCAAGCTGAAGAATTCCGAGATATAAAAAAAGATATTGAAAAGGATATAGAAGACAGTGAGGAAGGTAAAAAAAATTCCTGACGATATGACCTTCCTTGAACATCTCGAAGAACTCAGGAAAAGAATATTCTATTCTTTCATCGCTCTCTTGGTTGTTGTCATCCCTTGCTGGCTCTTCAGCAAAGAAGTCTTTAATATTTTAGCCCAACCAGTCACAAAATATCTTCCCGAGGGACAAAAATTAGCCTACACAACTTTGACCGCTCCTTTTATGCTCTATATAAAAGTTTCTTTTTTAACTGCTATTTTCCTTACTTCTCCTTTCCTCTTTCTCCAGTTCTGGTATTTTGTCGCTCCCGGTCTTTTCCAGCGGGAAAAAAAATATGTTATTCCCTTTGTTATCTTTACCACTTTATTTTTTTCTCTTGGTGCAGTGTTCGGCTACTTTGTTGCCTTCCCTTTCGCCTGCAACTTTTTTCTCAAGATGGGAGCTGATTTTTTGCCTGTTATCACTGTTGATAAATATTTCAGCTTGGCTCTCAGGGTAATATTGGGAATTGCCTTGGTTTTTGAACTGCCTACTCTGGTGTTTTTCCTATCAAGAATGGGAGTTATTACCCCGCGATGGATGATAAAAAATTTCAAGTATGCAGTTCTGGTTATTTTCATTATTGCTGCCCTAATCACTCCAAGCCCTGATATGGTGAATCAAAGTATTATAGCTTTTCCTATGCTTGCCCTTTACGGCTTGAGCATTCTTATTGCCTTAATTTTCGGCAGGAAGAAAAAAAAGGAAAAAGAGAAGAAAGAAGAAGATTTAGCTGGATAGAATGAAGAATAAAAAGAAAGTTTTAATCCGTCGAGCTCCAGAATACAATATTGAGTCTATAAAAAAAATACTAAGAGAGGGCCTGGAAGAATTTGGACTTGGTTCAAAAGTCAGAGGCCAAATCACTATAAAACCAAATGTTGTCTTCGCCCATGCCAAAATCGCTCCATCAGCTTTCACCCGGCCTGAATTCCTCCAGGGTCTTTTTCAGGCCCTTGAGAAAGAAAAAAAAGACGATTCTAAAATCGTCATTGCGGAAAAGTGTGGAGTTGGGGTACCAACTTCAAGAATGTTTAGAAGAGCCGGCTACTATAAACTGAAAAAAAGCCACAGGATAAAATTTCTTCCTATAGAAGAAGCAAGAAAGAAGACAATTCCCCTGCTCAAGGGAAAAATTCATGAAAAAATAACAACCGCCAAAGAAATCGTAGACAGCGATTTACTCATCTATACACCCAAGCTAAAAAGCAATGTCTTGAGCCAGGGCTTGACTGGAGCCATTAAACTCAACATTGGCCTTCTTTTAGACAGGAAAAGAATGTGGAATCATAACTTTAATCTTGATGAGAAAATTGTAGATCTTTTAGAAATTGGTTCCCCTGATTTTATAGCCACAGACGCTATTGAAATCTCCATGGGAGGCAACCAGTTTACCCAACTTGGCCGGCATTTGGGCCTAATTATTATGGCTGACAATTCTCTCGCTCATGATGTTGTCTGTGCTCATATCTTTCATCTTGACCCCATCCGGATTAACCATCTCCGCTTGGCCCACGAGCGAGGTTACGGCCCCATTCACCTTGAAGATATAGAAATCAAAGGAGATATATCCCTTAAAGAAATCCAAGGGAAAACAAAAGACTGGAAAACAGGATTTGTTAAAGTAGATGAAGTGGACTGTAATATTAAAGTCCTCAGCGGCAATCCTTACTGTCATGGGGGATGTCACGGTATCTTCCTGGATTGGCTTTATATGATCAAAGACAGAAAGCCAAAGCTCTGGAAAAATCTACCGCCATGGACAGTTGTCATAGGAAAATATACGGGAGATGTCACAGCCGAGAGATTGATGATTATTGGCAACTGCTCTGAAATCCAAGGAGAAGTCAAAGCCCGAAGGCTAAGGAAAATCAAAGGCTGCCCGCCAAAACACAAGGACCTTGTCCTCTGGTTTTTCTTGAAAGCGGGCATTATGAACCCTCTTTTCAGGCTTGACCTGATCATAGATTCCTATCTATTTCTGTTTTTCTCCTGGATTAAGAGATTCTTGAAAGGCAGGTTTTAATAATCATGGACGGAAGACTACTTCTCAACAACCAAAGGATTGAGACTTTAGAGAAAATTAAATCCATAAATCCGGCAACCTTAAAGCCTGTAGGAGAAGCATGCCTGGCTTCCCCTGAGAACTGTCAGATGGCTGTTGAAACAGCTAAAACAGCATTTCCATTATGGAAGGAAATGCCCTTAGGAGAAAAGAAAAAAATTCTCCAGAAGGCAAAAAAAATTCTCCTTAGAAGGAGTGAAGAAGTTGCTCGTATTATAACTGAAGAAAAAGGCTCTCCTTTGCCTGAATCTTTATCCGTTGAAATATTTAGCATACTTGAGGACCTGGATTACTCCTCCCATAAGCTAAAAAAAACCTTACAGCCAATAAAAATGAAGCATCATATGTCCCTTTTTTATCATAAAAAAGGTTCATTCCAGTTTCAACCTTTGGGAGTGACCCTTATTATTTCGCCCTGGAATTTCCCATTTATGATCCCTTTTTGTGATGTTTTGAGTGCTCTGGTTGCAGGGAATACGGTTGTTCTCAGGCCATCAACATCTACTCCCCTCTCAGGGTTAATTGTTGGTGAAATTCTTTTGGAAGCTGGCCTTCCTCCTGGTGTTCTCAACGTCATTATTTGCAGGACTTCTCTGGCAGAAGATTTAATCTTAAACCCGGATGTCCAAACAATCATGTTTACAGGAAGCGTTCCTATTGGAAAAAAAATAATGGAATTGGCCAGTAGAAATTTAAATAACATCATCCTTGAGCTGGGTGGAAAAGACCCGATGATAGTTCTCAAGGATGCTGATTTAGAAAAAGCAAGCCGCGGCGCGGTCTGGGGGGCTTTTATGAATTGCGGCCAAAGCTGCGGTTCTGTGGAAAGAGTCTATGTTGCTAAAGAAATAACAGATGAATTTATCCAGAGAGTTTTAGACCTAACCAAAAAAATAAAAGTTGGCAATCCCTTAGAGCCTGGAAATGAAATGGGACCCTTAACCACATCCCAACAGCTAAAAAGTGTGGAGGAACATATCCAAGACGCTAAGCAAAAAGGTGCTCGGATATTATGGGGAGGAGAGAAGATAAAAGATTTACCAGGCTATTTTCTCCAGCCCACAGTATTATCTGAGGTCAACCACTCCATGAAAATTATGCAAGAGGAGACCTTTGGTCCAACTCTTCCGATAATGACTTATTCCAACCCGGAAGAGGCCATTTCTTTGGCTAACGATACCTGTTACGGGCTGACGGCCTCGGTATGGACAAAAAGCAAAAAAATGGCTTCCTGGATAGCCAATAAAATTGAAGCCGGAACTGTGACTGTTAACGACCACATGTATTCCTTTACTGAGCCAGGGGCTATCTGGGGAGGAATTAAGCTGAGTGGAATTGGCCGTAGCCATGGACCTTTCGGCCTACAGGAGTTGGTGAATATCAAGTTTACAAGTTTAGATTTCTTTAAAAAAAAGAACCAGTTGGGTTGGTATCCTTATAATACTACCTGGCGCAAGATTCTGGAAAAGGCTCTGGTCCTATTTTACCATGACCGATTAAAAGAAAAATTCAAAGCTTTATTTTCTCTGCTTTCCTATCTGCTAATAATAAGAAAAGGGAGTCCTCTTCAAAATTTCATAAAAAGTGTCCCCCGTCTTTTCAGAAAATGAAAAAGAAAACAAGGCTCATTGGATTAACAGGAACAAACGGAGCAGGAAAAGGAATGGTAGCCGTTTATCTTGTAAAAAAGGGATATAGCTACTTTTCCTTATCTGACTTGATTCGAGATGAATTAAGAAAAAAAGGCGAAGAAATAAACAGAAACAATCTCATAAAAATGGGAAATAAACTTAGAGAAAAATTGGGAGTTGACATTCTTGCCCGGCTGGTTATGGAAAATATCAAAAGAAAAGCTGTTATTGACAGCATCCGAAATCCAAAAGAAGTAGAGTACTTCAGGAAGCAAAAAAATTTCCTCCTCCTGGCCATTGACGCCCCAGTGAAAATAAGATACAAAAGAGCAAAAAAAAGAGGGAGAGAGGAATCAGCCTCAAATCTTCAAGAATTCATAAAAAAAGAATCAGAAGAAATGACAAATCAAGAGAAAGGACAACAATTACACAGTTGCATGAATATGGCAGACATTACTATCATCAACGATGGCACTCTAGAAGATTTATATCAAAAGCTGGAGGCTCTTATATGAAAACAAAAAGAATATCCAAGAATGAATACTATTTAGGAATTGCCAAGGAAGTCTCCCGGAGGAGCACCTGTTTTCGACGTTCTATCGGGGCCATCATTATTCGCGATGACCAAATCATTTCCACAGGATATGTAGGAGCACCAAGGAAAACTAGAGACAGCTTGGAACATGGTTTCTGCCTCCGAGATAAACTCAAAATCCCTCACGGTCAGCGCTACGAATTGTGTCGAAGCATTCACGCCGAACAGAATGTTATCATAAATGCTGCCAGAGCTGGAGTCAGCCTCTTGGGAGGCGACATGTACATCTACGGCAGTCATTACGGCAAAAATGAATCAATAAATGCCTTCCCCTGCTTTATATGCAAAAAAATGATTATTAATGCGGGTTTGAAACGAGTCATCTGCTCCACAGTCAAGGACAAAATAAAGATTTTCCTGGTCAAGAACTGGGTCAAGGAATGGCAGGAAGGAGATATTCTCGATGATACTTATCAGTATGGCAAGGATAAATAAATGAATTCACTCAGAAAGTTTATATTTTTACCTCTCCTTTTTACTCTTTTTATATTGAAGCCTTCGTCTTTTGCCGCTTCAACCCAAGAAAAATTATCAGCTTTGCCCTCTAAAAAAAGCTTACTTAAACTTTTAGGCATCAGCCCTTCTCCTGAATCCATTGATTATGTCCAGAATAAGACTCAATTTCAGCTCCACACCTTGCTTACCGAGCAACGGCATCAAAAAACCTGGATCTTAAGCGAAATTATCAAAAAAGATAACCAGGCGGGACTGGAGATGCTTTTCTCTGTGGATGAGGACATAGTAAAGCGCCTCGAAACTCTTGCTAAAGAAAAAAAATCTCTTGAGCAGCTTGTTGGGGCTATCGAGAAGACGCTCCTGACGAAACACAAAATATACATCTACGGCTGTGGAGCAACGGGTCGTCTGGCCAAACAGATGGAAAGTACTTTTTGGCGCCCGTTCTGGAAACAAGTAAAGGCAACGGGCAAGATCTGGTCCAAAATCAAGCCTCACCTTGCTGAACCCATTGAAGATCAGCTTATCGGAGAGATGACTGGTGGCGATCGCGCCCTAATCAGCTCCTTAGAGGGATTCGAAGACCTCCAGCTTATTGGACATCTTCAGCTTAATGACCGGAAAATAAAAAAAGGAGATGTGGTTATCTGTGTTACAGAAGGGGGAGAAACTTCTTCTGTTATTGGAACCATTTTAGCAGCTTTAGCCCAGTGGAAAAAAGATAATACCTATAATCCACATCAGTCTAAAAAGAAACTCTATTTTATTTACAACAACCCTGAAAAAAAGCTCCTCGCTTTTGATCGGAGCCGGAAAGTTCTTGAAGAAAAAGGTATCACCAAGATAAATTTGACCACAGGGCCTCAGGCTATAACTGGCTCTACTCGGATGCAGGCTACCACCATAGAAACTTTCGTTATTGGTCATGTCCTTCAGATAGCTCTTGAGCGAATATTCCAAAGATTTCTCTCCAAAAAAGAAATGGCAAAACTTGGTTTTAGCCATAAACTCAGTTTGGAAGAGAAGCTCGGAGAATTCTCATCCATCCTCCAAGAAGTGAAAAAACAGATCCTATCCATAGCCAAATTCACAGAACTCGAAACTTTTACTTACAGAACCGGGCATTTCTCCACTTATTTTGCCCAAAAAGGGCTGATTACTGTTTTTATTGACAGCACAGAGCGGAGTCCAACTTTCCGTCTTTTTCCTTTGGATACAGTAAAAGAACTAAAAAGAAAATGTTGGATTCAGGTCTGGACACCTGCTACAAGCCTTCAGAATGCCTGGCGAGCATTTCTCGGCCGCCGCTTCAGAGGACTTTCCCCAGAATTCTATAAAAAGCCATTTGAGGAAAAGATAGAGGATCCTTACCTTAAAAAGGCAGCCCTGGAGAGCCTTAAGCAGGCAGGAAATGAACAGCAGTTTCTTTATGACTTTTCTTTCTCTGAGTTTAATAAAAAAAACAGAGGCCCCAAAGAAGGCGATTTGGGAGTACTTGTCTCTCTGACGCCTGAAGAAAAGGAGTTTAACAAAGCCAGCTCATCTTTTCGAAAATTCATTGACCTTTTTTTAAAAAAAAGAGCGAGAGTAGTCCTAATTTTTATCACAAGTGAATCATCAAAGGAAATATCGAAATTTGTCTCTAAACTTCCTGACTTTGATGAGGAGAAACATTCTCTTTTAGTTTTGGAGATAAAAGATCAAAATGACCCTTTTAACCTCAACAAACAAATAGCCCTTAAAATTCTCCTTAACGCCCATTCAACGGCAGTTATGGCGCACCTGGGGAAAGTTATCGGAAACACCATGACTAATGTCAGCCCCAGCAACCTCAAGCTCATCGGCCGAGCTACATATCTCATCCAATCTTTTGTTAATGATGTCCTCAGCCGTCCCCAGTGGGTCAAGAGCTACGGCATCAGAAAATCTATTTCTTATGGCGAGGCCAATGCTGTTTTATTTGAATCAATAAGATATCTAAAAAATAAAAAAAAGGAAGCTGGTCAAACCGCTGAAGTTGCCCTTTCTATTATCCGCATTCTCGAATCCCTCCGCCTCAAAAAGAACATCTCTCAATATGAATCTTTAAGGCTTGTCAGAAAACAAAGACTAAGTCAATATCTTTCTAAATTCTGATAAATCCAAAAAAAGCACGATAGTAAGGCAATCCTCTTTTAAGGTGAGGAATCCCAAAAAAAAATCACCCCTTTTTTCATCTAAAAAGGCTATTGAATTTATTTATTGCCTATGTCAAATTTTTAACCTAAATTCAGATGAAGTTTAGTAAAAAGAGCCGGGCGTATAAAGGGAAAGGAAGCACCTTCTTTTTTACATTTAAAGCCGTTATTATTTTAATATTGATAATCCTGAATTTGTCAGTCAACATCCATGCCCAGGAACAAGATATTAGATTACGGCACATCTCCATTGAAGACGGACTTTCTCAAAGCTCAGTATACTGTATCTTACAGGACAGAAAAGGATTTATGTGGTTCGGGACACAGGATGGGCTGAATCAACACGACGGTTATAGCTTCACTATCTATAAACATGATTCTGATAACTCCAACAGTTTGAGTGATAATCATATTCCCTTCATTTATGAAGATCACTCGGGCATACTCTGGATTGGAACCTGGGGCGGCGGGCTCAATCGATTTGATTCCTCCACCAAGCGGTTTACCCATTACCAACACGACCTGAAAAACCCTTATAGCTTGAGTCATAATCAGGTTAGTTCCATCTATGAAGATAGCGCTGGAGTACTCTGGATTGGTACCTTTAACGGCCTCAACCGATTTAGCCGCATCACTAAACAATTTACCCGTTACCAACA
>Ga0209986_10004030_pt1 | contig 12633 bp, 8 predicted proteins | sample BlataG_FD_183168 | JGI IMG/M metagenome (GOLD analysis project Ga0209986, IMG submission 183168) | Deep subsurface microbial communities from Black Sea to uncover new lineages of life (NeLLi) - Black_00105 metaG (SPAdes) (version 2) | ecosystem: Environmental > Aquatic > Marine > Oceanic >...
TCCTCTATTACCTTAATGATCTATCTCTGGGTGAGATTTCTGATATCTTGGAAGTGCCGGAAGGTACGATTAAATCGCGTTTGTATTATGGTCGTTTAGCGTTGAAAAAGAGTCTCGGATTAGCTCTCTATGGAGAAGGCGAGAAGTTGCCAGAATTAAATTACGAAAGATCGTAATTGGTGCAAAATGAGCGACGACTTAAATTTTGATAGATACTTATCTCATAGTTTGAAGAACTGGTCCGCTGCGCACCGGGCTCCATGTGATGGGCGGGCGCGATTGTTGCGCGCCGCGGTATCTCCACCCCATAAAAGGGATCACTGGTATACCAGATTGTTGCAAACGTTGGGACCAGGTAGTTTTTCGTATCAACAAGCCTTCATTCTTGAGGATGGGTATTATATTAGACCTGCCCCGCAATCGCAGCTCTGGTATGCCCAGTTCTCCTCCTCATCCTGGCGATTTTTGTTATAATTAATCTTCAAAAAGAACCGGTTTTTAGATGTAGCTACAAAAATGCGGCTGTATTTTACGCTAACTGAACTTGTGACAATATTTGAATATGTGGAAAATTTGCCTAAAGACGATACTGCCGTTCATTTTACTTGTGATACTACTGACCTCTTGTAACTTAATATTTGCTCCAAAGGAAACACAAACTCAAACCGGGGAACTGCAAAACACTCCCGTATCCGCTTCAACTCCTACCTCTTCCCCAATCCCTCCCCGGGTGCTGACAATTTGTTTGGGCAGCGAACCTCAATCGCTCTTCTTGTACGGTGATTCGTCTACAGCAGCACGCAATGTCTGGGAAGCAATTTATGATGGACCTGTTGATGTGAGCAATTTTGAAAAGTCTGGGGTGATCTTGGAGCAACTGCCTTCGGGCGCAAATGGAGGCGTTTTTTTTGAACCTTTACAAGTTCAGGTGGGTAATTTAGTAGTGGATGCAGAAGGTAATATGGCTAATTTAAATGAAGGGGTTGTTTATCTGCCCAGCGGGTGCGGCGGCAAAACCTGTGCCTTAACTTACAGCGGTCAGGATCCCATCCAGGTGGATCAATTAGTGGTGCGTTTCAGATTGCAGCCGGGGATTTTATGGTCAGATGGAGAGCCGTTGACCGCCGCTGATTCCCAGTATTCCTACGAGGTCGCGGGGAACCTGTTCCCTAATGCGCGTTCCGAAGTCGTCGCCCATACTCAATCTTACACAGCCCTGGATTTAGAGACTGTGGAGTGGAGAGGTTTACCCGGATACCGCATGTCGGACTATGCGAGCACATTTTTTCCCCCACTGCCTCGCCACGCCTGGGGGGATATCCCGGCTCAGGAATTGTCCAACGCTGAAATTTCAAGCCGCACGCCTATTGGCTGGGGAGCATACAAGATCGAAGAATGGGTGCCTGGAGACCGCATCACGCTGAGCAAGAACCCGAACTATTTCAGAAGTAGTGAGGGGCTGCCTTACTTTGATGAACTCGTTTTTATATTCGTATCTGATACGAGCCAGGCATTGGAATTACTTAAGGTCGGTGAATGCGATTTCCTGGACGAGACGGCTGCCGGAGGGGCGCAGATCGCCGGGCTGCTCGATATTCAGAACTCAGAAGAGACCAGTGTTCATTTTATACCGGGCGCTGCCTGGGAGCACGCCGATTTCGGGATAAGTTCCACAGATGCTTCACTGCCGCCCATATTCCAGTTGAAGGGCACCCGCCAGGCGCTTGCCATGTGTATCAACCGCCAGCGGATGGCGGAAGAATTGTTTTTAGGTCAATCGGAAGTGGCGGACAGTTATGTGCATCCGTCCCACCCCCTGTATAACCCCGACGTCAGACATTATGATTTCGATCCAGCGGTCGCCTCGGCGCTGCTCGAATCGCTTGGTTGGCTGGATAGTGACGGCGACCCAAATACGCCCCGCCTGTCTCTGGGTGTACCCGAAGTCCCGGATGGCACACCTTTGACATTTACTTTTTTAACGACCGATGAAGACGAAAAGGTGAGGGCTGCCGAGATATTGCAGGACTCGCTCTCCGAATGCGGGGTCCAGGTCGAAGTGAACCCCATCCCCTCAGAGGCCTTATTTGCTCCTGGTCCAGATGGGCTGGTCTTTGGTCGTAAATTCTCGCTGGCGCAGTTCAACTGGGAAACGGCCCTCCAACCGCCTTGTTATCTGTATCTGACTTCGGAAATTCCAGGCTCCTATCCCGAACATCCAAAAGGCTGGGGCGGTGCGAATCCAAGCGGTTTCAGCAGCCCGGAATTTGATGCGGCTTGTAATCTGGCGCTTTCCTCTCTGGTTGATTCACCAGAACACCGTGATGCCCATTATTTAGCCCAGGCGATTTTTAGTGAAGAATTGCCGGTCGTTCCGCTTTACCTGCGACCAAGTTGGGTTGTGACGCGCTCGGATTTGTGCGGCGTCCAGGTTGACGCTTCGATGAAGAGTTCTTTATGGAATATCGAAGAATTCGATTATGGTGAGGGATGTAAATAATTGTCAGTTTGCAGGACTGGATGCCATCTTATCTTACATCGTCGTCTTTGATGACACATGGTGTATGAAATAAGAGTTAAATAATTGCAAGGTTGACCAGCGTTTAAAGCATGGTATATTTTAAGGGGTAAAAGAGAAGAAATGCACAGGTCACGAAAAAATTTTCGTCCAAAACCTTGCATCAAAAAAAGGATGTAGTCTTTATGAGGAGGTGCACTGGGAAAAATTTTCAAAATGACAAATCTGTTTCCATAGCAAGTAACAATGACCTACCAAACCTAATTAGATTCTATATATAGAGGAGAAAAAATGAATACTCGACATAAAGGGCTGATGTTCTTTAGCCTGATGATCATCCTCAGCATGGTGCTTGCTGCCTGTGCCCAGCCTGCGGCGGAGGTTGTAAAAACCGTAATCGTCACTGAAGTGGTTGAAATAGAAGGTGAGACCGTGATTCAAGAAAAGGTCATCACTGCAACCCCCGCGGCGGAAGAGGAAAAGCCTGAAGAAGTCGCTGGAGGACCTATTCCTGCTGACGGTATGATTCCCTGTCTGCCCCTGCCGGAGGTTGCCAGCATCAATCTGGAGCAGGTTGGTCTCGGCGGAGCGTCTGGTCCCACCATCGTCTCGGACGTGCCTGAGCGCACTTTTGTCCCCAACGCCGCCCTGCAGCAGGCGGGGACAGTCTATCGTGTGGGTGTCTTCGAAGACGTGACCACTCTCAACTTCTGGGCTTCCAACGGCCCGGACAACACGGTCTGGAACAGCTACATGCTTCCCAAGCCACTATCACTGTTCGGCCTGACCGACAAGTATTTCACTTTCGTGCCGCATCTTGCTGCGGTTCCAATTCCCGACCCACTGACTGAAGAGGGCGATTTTTGGGTGACTGAGGTACCCATGCGGCAGGACATAGTGTGGAGCGATGGTACGCCCCTCACTGCAAATGATGTAGCTTTCACCGCCAACGCGGTCCTGGATCTGGGCTTGATCTCGGGCAACTTCCAGCAGTGGTACGATGCCAACTACCTCGACCACCTGGAAGCCGTGGATGACTACACCGTCAAGATTGTCTACCACACCAAGCCTGGCTTGGCGCGTCATGAGTGGGGCACCTTGCAGGCTCCGGTTGTAACTGAGGCCTACTGGGCGCCGGTCGTAGAAGGAGCCATGGCGCCAATCACGGCTTTAGGCGACGACCCCAGCGATGAGGATTTGGCGGCTGCGCAGGCGGAGGCGCACGATATCCTGTTCGCCCATGAACCGGATGGTGAACCCACCGCGGGCGGCTTCGTGCTCTCTAAATGGGAGAAAGGCGCTTTCATTGATGAGACCAAGAATCCCGAATACCTGGATACCGGTCTGGCAGTCCAGCAGTGGTCGAACGGCGCTTACAAGGATAGCTCTGGTCTTGAGGCGGGTCCCGCACCGGAAGGTGACGTTGAGACCGAATACACAGTAGGTCCGAACGTAGACTCCGTCATATACAGTTACTACGGTTCGCAGGACGCCGCTATCCTGGCTTTGAAGAACGATGAGGTTGACTATGTGATCAACCCGCTTGGTTTGCAGCGTGGTCTGGCAGAGCAGATGAAGACGGACCCGAATCTGACCGTTATAGAGAACAGCGTCCAGGGTTTCCGCTACATGAGCTTCAACAACCGCCGCCGACCGATGAACGATTGCTCGTTCAGGCAGGCTGTGGCTGTGCTGATCGACAAGGAATTCGTGACTGGCACTATCCTGCAGAACGTGGCGTATCCGCTGTACACCTTCGTGCCTGAGGGCAATGCAGCCTTTTACTTCGACGACGTTCCGAAGCTCGGTCAGGGTCTGACCCGTGAAGAGCGCACCAACCTGGCTGTAGCGATCCTCGAGCAGGCTGGCTACACCTGGGAAGGCGATGTTAAGCCCACCTGGGATGAGGAAAACCGCCAGGTGACTCAAGCCGGTCACTTGCTTATGCCCGACGGCACTCCCGTACCGGAACTCAACATTCCGGCCCCCAGCCCCGGCTACGACCCGCTGCGCTCGACCTTCGCCATCTGGATCGAGACCTGGCTGAATGAATTCGGTGTTCCAGCTACGGCTCAACTGGCAGGATTCAACGTGATCGTCCCGATCATCTTCACCGAGCAGTCCTTCGATATGTACCTCCTGGGCTGGAGCCTGGGTCTCTTCCCAGACTACCTGTATGATTTCTTCTCCGAGGAGCAGGCAGCCGAGGACGGCAACAACGCCGGTGGTTATGTCAACCCCGAATTTGAGGAGTTAGGCAAAGCGATTCTGACATGTGAAACAATGGAATCCTGCAAGGAAATCTCGGACGAGATCCAACTCATGTTGTCGACCGAGGTGCCCTACGTGGTGCTGTTTGATTCGGCCATCATCGAAGGCTATCGCAGCGCTAATGTTGAATATCCCTTCACCGAGACACTCAGCGGCTTGCAGTACGCCCACCAATACGGTGGTCAAATGCAGTCGGTTGTAAATCTCAAATAACCAATAACACGCCCATGGGCAAAGTGTAAAAAAATGAGAGGGCAGATTGATCCTTGCCCTCTCATTCCCCAAAAATGAGTTAAAATCAAGGCGGCGTTTGCGCCCGTCATAGTTGAAATTCCAAACTGGTTCCCTGTTGAAACTTGTGATTGTCCCAAGGGACGGAGATAAACCATGAGACGTTATCTGCTCGTCCGCCTCGGTCAAAATGTATTAACATTTTTCTTATTCCTTACGATCGTGTTTATCCTGGTTGATGCCCAACCCGGGGACTACGGCAACCAGTTCTTGAACGATCCCCGGCTCACACCCGAACAGCGCCAGACTATTCGGGCTCAGATGGGATTGGACGAGCCGGTGTTAAAGCGTTATGTCACATGGATCTCGAACGCTGTCCAGGGTGATTTTGGGATCTCTTATTCCAATTATCCCAGACGGGTGTTGGACGTGATCGCAGAACGGGCGCCGAGGACGATCGTCTTATTCTTAAGCGCCATTTTCTTGTCTTACTATATTGGGTTTGCTACTGGAAAAATGCTCGCCTGGAGGCGGGGTGGGTGGGGGGAGTACAGTGCCACAGTTGGGGGAGTTGCGCTGTACACTGTCTTTTTACCATGGTTTGCCCTCATGATGATCTGGTTCTGGGCTTATAAAACGAAATTATTCCCAATTGGGAAGTTCTTAGACCCTGTCCTTTGGCGGGATGCACCTTTAGACGCCAATTACGTGTTCAACCGCATACTGCTCTCCGTGACGATTGCTTCCGTCCTACTGGTTGTCTGGCTGTTTGTTTCTCGAAAGCTAGATCCTGGAAAACGTACGCTGATGCAGTGGTCGGGAACGGTTGCCATCCTCCTGGGACTTGGCTTTTTTTGGTATTCATCTGGTGTGGCGCGCTACGCACTTGACATCCTGCAACACCTCGTCCTTCCAATCGTGACCCTGGCAACGGTCAATTTTGCCGGGACGATGCTTCTGACGCGCAATAGCATGTTGGAAACCATGCGAGAAGATTACATCATGGCAGCCCGGGCAAAGGGTCTGCCGGCGAAGGACATCCGCGACAAACACGCTGCCCGCAACGCCATGCTGCCTGTTGTGACCGCGTTTGTGCTGGCTGTGGCGTTCATCCTGGACGGTGGGGTGATCACTGAGACCATCTTTTCATGGCCCGGGATGGGTTTGACGCTGCTCAATGCCGCCCTGGTTGAAGATATCCCAATGGTGATCGGGGCTTTGGTGTTTACTGCTTTTTTGGCCCTCACAGCGCATTTGGTCGCGGATATCCTGTACGCGGTTTTGGATCCACGCATTCGCTATTAATAGCAAAAACGATGGAAATGAGGAATACATGGCTGAATTGACCCAATCACCAACTCCACCTGCAGAGTCATTAGAAACCCCATTATGGCAGGTGCGCCTGCGTTTGACGCTGAGGGGGATGCGAACCAACCTGGCGTTGTTTGCTGAAAATCCGATCGGTTTGATCGGTGTGGCGATCATCATTTTCTTCCTTTCACTTATTGTCATCCATCCTATTTTGATGAACACGGTTTGGGATCCAGTTGTATATAACCCGGTGGTCGGTTATGATCTGACAATCCCCTTTAATCCAGCGCCTCCTTCTGCCAGACATCTCCTGGGGACCGACCCGCTCGGGCGTGATGTGCTCAGCCAGTTGATGTGGAGTACGAGATCCGAATTTCTACTTGGCATCGTGGCTGCCTTGGTCACCGTGATAATCGCGACAACGATTGGGTCTATGGCAGCCTATTATGGCGGGGCGATCGATGCAGTGTTTATGCGTACGGCTGATATCTTCATTATGATGCCGTACATCACGATCTTGATCGTAATGGCTGCTCTGTTTGATCTAACCCTACCGCTCCTGGCGCTCATCCTGGGTATATTGGGCGGGTTTGGTGGGGCGACCATTATTATCAAGTCACAAGCATTGACGATCAAAGTACGCACTTACATCGAAGCTGCGCGCGTTGCTGGTGGTAGTAACGCTCATATTATCCTTAAGCATATTGTTCCCAACCTGCTGCCGCTGTCGTTCCTTTATATGATGTTCGCCGTGAATGGTGCCATCGCTTCGGAAGCCGTGCTTTCATTCTTCGGCTTGCTGAACGTTCGCATGTCATGGGGATTGATGATCTACACATCTTCCTATTCGGGATATTTGCTGGACTTTACGAAGTGGTGGCTGATCTTCCCGGCCAGTATAGCAATCAGCTCTCTATGCGCGGCTTTTTACCTTGTAGGTCGTGCCCTGGATGAAATTGTCAACCCGCGGCTGCGTAAACGCTAAGGAGCATCACTGTGACCGACAACGTTTTAAATGTAGAAAACCTGACAATGCACTACACTACTCGGGCGGGAGAAGTGTCGGCGGTAAACAATGTCTCATTTTCACTGGAGAAAGGCCAATCGATGGGTCTGGTGGGAGAATCGGGATGCGGTAAAACGTCGATAGCCATATCTTTACTGAAATTATTGCCGGACAACGCCGTAATCAAAGGGGGACATATCTACCTGAACAGCACTGATGTTGTACCATTGACAGAAGAGCAGATGTGCGACCTGCGCTGGGATAAGATTTCGATGGTATTTCAGGCAGCTATGAATGCCCTCGATCCGGTCTACAAAGTTGGAGACCAGATTATCGAGGCGATGGAGGTACACGGTCAAGTGACGACTTACGCCGCGGCGCGTGAACACGTCGCCAGCCTCTACGAACTGGTAGGGTTGGATCCGCCTTTGATGGACCAGTACCCTCATGAGTACAGTGGTGGTATGCGCCAGCGAGCCATCATCGCCATGGCTTTGGTCTGTTCACCGGATATCATCATAGCTGATGAACCTACAACCGCTCTGGATGTGATCGTACAGGATTCTTTGCTGCGCGAGCTTGTCGAACTGCAAGACAAACTCAACATGAGCATGATCTACATATCTCATGATGTTGCTGTTATCGCGGAAGTCACCGAACGGGTTGGAGTGATGTACGCCGGTAGGATGGCAGAATTCGCCAGCGGGACTGAAATCTTCAAACACCCGATGCACCCGTATACTTACGGGCTTTTGTCCGCTTTTCCAAGCATCGTCGGACCGAAGCGCGAATTGACCACCCTGCCGGGCGAGCCCCCAGACCTGATCAGTCCCCCACCTGGCTGCCGCTACCATCCCCGCTGTCCTTATGCTACAGAGATATGTTCGCATGAGGTTCCGGAATTCCGTGACATGGGTGGGGATCGCTTTGTGGCTTGCTGGCATCCTCTGGAGGGCAATTAATGACCGATCAACAACTAATTCACGAACCACTGGTCAAAGTCGAAGGTTTACACAAACTGTACCCCTTAGCGGGTGGTCTGTTCAAGAAAACGGAATACTTTATACACGCAGTGGATGGGATTAATTTCGATATTGCCGAGGGAGATAGCTTGGCATTGGTGGGTGAGTCCGGTTCTGGAAAGACCACCACCGGCAAACTGCTGGTGCGGCTAATTGATCCGACCGGCGGCGCTATTGTGATGCGCATCAACGGATATGAAAAGGATATTGCCGATTTGAAAGGCGGGGAGCTGAAGGGTTTCCGCCGTCACGTGCAGATGATCTTTCAGGACCCTTATGAGTCATTAAATCCACGGCGGACGATCTTCGACACAATCGCGGAACCTCTGACCGTCCAGGGTATTGGTAATGTCGCGGAGCGGGAGCAGTTGGTAGCCCATTATCTGGAGTCGGTGGGTTTGATCCCGCCTGTAACTTTCTTATTTCGCTATCCGCACGAACTGTCGGGAGGCCAGCGCCAGCGAGTGGCTATCGCCCGCGCCCTGATCGTAGTGCCGACCTTTGTCGTAGCGGATGAACCGACTTCCATGCTCGATGTATCCATTCGCACCGGCATCATGCACTTGATGCAGGACCTGGCTGATCAATTGGGCGTCACCTACCTGTACATCACGCACGACCTTGCGGTGGCGCGCTACATGTCCAATCGTCTGGCTGTCATGTATCTCGGCAAAATCGTCGAGTTGGGTGAAATGGAAGAGCTGCTATCTAATCCGCTGCACCCGTATACGAAGGCGCTTCTGTCGGCAGTGCCGGTGCCCGACCCGACGATCAAGCGCGGCATTCCTGATATCAGGGGAAGCATTGCCAAGCCGATCAACCCTCCGCCGCGCTGCCGTTTCTTCGACCGCTGCCCTATTTTAGAGAAAGTGTGCGAGGAAAATGACCACCCACCGTTGGATGACAAAGGAGTGGAGCATTACGCGGCTTGTTACCTGGTTTGAAAATACTAAAAATTTTTTCACGACAAAAGAGAAGGAAGACCAAGTGCCTTCTCTTTTATTTACATTTCACCAATGATGATTCACCGGCGATGATTCGCCGGTGAATCATCACAGATGACGATTTAATGCTGTCCGTTAGCACAGCTATGGATTAGCACAGCTATGGGTTAAGTATGGGTTAAGTATTGTCAGCCACGCAGTGCTTGTGTTACAATTCAATGCCCCGCTTTTTGGGCGTTTATAGGCGGTGACGCAGGTATTTATGGGGCGTGGTGCAACGGCAGCACAACGGTCTTTGGAACCGTTTATCCTGGTTCGAATCCAGGCGCCCCAGCCTGATTGCTCATTGTGGATTTTTTTGTGGACGAGTCTGACAGTCAAAACTCCAGCGAACCCTATCGAAGTACACACGACCCCGTGTGGCTGGAGTGGCGATTTAAATTCCTAACCGATTTCGATAGCTTGGTCGCAATTGGCAATTACATTCCCGAGATTAGACGAGTAACTGGTCGGAACAGCCTGCCAGTTTTTACTCGTCTTTTTAATTCCACAGGAGATCTATGAAGACGACCCCAGTAATCCTGGCCGCTGGCGAGGGCACGCGAATGCGCTCGGCTGTTCCGAAAGTAGTGCATCCATTGATGGGGAAAGCAATGATACAGTACTCATTAGATGCAGCTCTGGAGGTATGCGGCACTAAACCGGTAGTGGTTATCGGTCATGAGGTGGAGGAAATTCGAAGGATTGTGGGCGATAGGGCTGATTTCGTGGTTCAGGAACCCCAATTGGGTACCGGTCATGCTCTGCTCCAAACCGAACCGGTATTGGATGGGAAAACGGATCTGATCCTGGTCACGACCGCTGATATGCCCTTGCTAACAACGCAAACGCTGGCTCATCTGGTCGCAGCACAAGAATCGCATGCTGGTCCAATAACGATGTTAACGCTGATATCCGGCGAACCACGTGGCTTTGGGCGTGTGATACGAAATCCGGAAGGGCAGGTTCGGGAGGTTATTGAGGAAGCGCAGGCTGCTCCGGAGCAGCTTTCAATCCGTGAACTGAACGCCAGCGTTTACTGCTTCGCAGCAGATTGGCTGTGGGAAGGCTTGCGCCGCATACCGCTTTCACCCAAAGGCGAATATTACCTGACGGATCTGGTGGAGATCGCCGCTTCTGATGGGCTGTCTGTGCAGGCTGTGATTCTGGATGATCCTACCGAGGCAATCGGAATCAACACGCGCGTTCATCTATCTGAAGCAGAAGCTTTGCTGCGCGCTCGAATTAACAGGGGATGGATGTTAACCGGGGTGACCATTATCGATCCGGGACGAACTTATATCGAGACCGGGGTCACTATCGGACAGGATACAGAAATCTGGCCGGATACATATCTGCAAGGGGATACTACCGTTGGATGTGGATGTAAAGTTGGCCCAAACACTACGGTGCGGGACACCTCGATAGGCGACCGCTGTGTCGTGTTAACGTCTGTCCTGGAGGATGCTGAGGTAGAAGATGATGTCCGTATTGGACCCTACAGTCATCTGCGTAAAGGCGCCCACCTGGCCGAGGGCGTTCATATCGGTAATTTTGGAGAAGTGAAGAACTCCTATCTCGGACCTGGGACAAAGATGGGTCACTTTTCGTATGTGGGAGATGCCACGATTGGACCTGGTGTGAATATCGGAGCCGGGACCATAACATGTAATTTCGATGGTGAATGTAAAAGTCACACAGAGATCGGAGCAAATGTATTTCTAGGCAGCGACACTATGTTGGTCGCGCCGGTTAAACTTGGAGATGGGGCGCGCACCGGCGCCGGGTCAGTAGTCACCAAGAACGTACCACCCAACACACTGGTAGCCGGCATCCCTGCCCGGGCGATTCGTAAGCTGGATAAAAAATGAACGAAGAGATATATCTAATTTTTGGATTGATTTTACTTTTGGGTTTAGACCTTCTCCTGATTGGGACACGAACCAGCTACGAGCGGGTTAATCAAGCCCGTCTTCTTGGGCTGCGAGAGCAAATGGAAGACCAAGTCAACCGTACTTTGACTTTCTTGCCGTTATCGCTGCGCCTAAGAGCCACTTTGAACCTGTTATTGATGTTGGTGCGCTTATTCCTATCGGGTGGGGTTGTTTTGCTTTTGTGGCTTCAGGAAGTCAATTTATCTATATTGGCTTACGCAGGAGTGTTGCTATTATCAGCTCTGATCCTGTTTGGGCTTGAATGGACAGTTGAGAGGATGGTCTCCCGTGACCCCGAAATCTGGGCGATGCGGTTGAACATTTTCATGAGCCTGATTATTGCGCCGCTGTCCATTTTGCTTGCCCCCCTCGGAATTTCAGACCAGAGGCAGGAATCTGATGAAGCAGCGGTATCCGTCACAGAGGATGACCTGAAAACACTGGTGGACGCCAGCGAAGAAGAAGGGGGTATCGAACACGACGAACGGCGCATGATTTTCTCGATCTTTCAATTTGGGGACACATTGACGAGGGAGATCATGGTGCCTCGCATTGACGTGCTCACTATAGATGTGCACACCTCTTTACCCGATGCTGTAGATGCGTTTTTACAATCCGGTCATTCCAGGGTACCGGTTTATGAAGAAACGATAGATAACATTTTAGGTTTGCTTTATGCTAAGGATTTGCTGCGGGTGTGGCGGGAAGGTAATCACCTGGACTCGCTCCGCGATTTGCTGCGCCCGGCATATTTTGTGCCGGAAGCTAAAACGATTGATGAACTGCTCACAGAGATGCAGAGCCAGCGCGTACACATGGCGGTCGTTGTGGATGAATATGGCGGAATGGCAGGTCTTGTCACCCTTGAAGACATCATTGAAGAGATATTCGGCGAGATCCAGGACGAATATGATCAAGGGGAGCAATCCCCTTACCAGGTCACAAAAGACGGGGATTATCTATTCCTGGGAGGAGTTGATCTGGATGATTTCAATGATGTTATGGGATGCCGTCTACCAACCGATGAAGCCGATACACTGGCTGGACACATTTACAGCCAGCTTGGACACGTACCCAATGCTGGTGAAAGTGTGCAGAAAAACAATTTACTCCTGACTGTTGAGGAGGTCAGCGCTCAACGGATACAGACAGTCCGGGCTCAATGGCTGTCTCCAGATGCGCAGGAGGAAGAGGGCAATGATCGTAATAACAGATGATTTGAAAGAGAAGCTTGTCCAGGCGGCAATAGATGTTCGCCAATGGGCGTATGCCCCTTACTCAGAGTATCGAGTTGGAGCTGCGCTGTTGGCAGATTCGGGGGAAATTTACGATGGTGTTAATGTGGAAAATGCAGCTT
>Ga0209986_10004031_pt1 | contig 12632 bp, 19 predicted proteins | sample BlataG_FD_183168 | JGI IMG/M metagenome (GOLD analysis project Ga0209986, IMG submission 183168) | Deep subsurface microbial communities from Black Sea to uncover new lineages of life (NeLLi) - Black_00105 metaG (SPAdes) (version 2) | ecosystem: Environmental > Aquatic > Marine > Oceanic >...
TTCTTCTCAATCTCTCTGAATTTCATCATGGATTGGTCTGGAAAGGTATTCCCCCAGTCGCTGCATATGTACTCTGCCAGAGCAAATCGAAGGTATTCCAAGTAAAACGTATCAAAAGTAAGCGATAAGTCAGTAGTTAAATCAACACTATCAAACCCAAACTTACCCCATAGTTTCATTTGAAATACTTGGCTTGGAACGAAGTACAAATATACGGTACTACCTGCTAGGTCTCGCTCGACTCGGTAGCAGTACGGTAAACTTTGGATGGTATCAACCCGTGGTATTGCAAAGAATTCATCTCGGGTATTTTCTTGTAATGAAAAACGCACCGTTCCTAAGTTAAACGTTAGGCTGTCGGTGTAAACTAGATTCGGAATACTATAGGATTCTTGCCCTTGTACCGTATCAAAATCGTATTGTCTAAAATAGGGGATTAATCGTATATCGGAGCTTTTAAACCCAAGTAGCTGGTTCAGCAAGAAAAGCCCATCGGTAATTTGCTCGCCTGACACAGTTTGTAATCCACGCGCCACAATTTGAGACAAGTAATAAGATTTGGTAATCAGTTCTAGTGCTGTGTATGCCATGGGTAACTCCTTGGTGACGCCTGCATTACACAGGCGTCTGGATGTGCTTAGATGTTAAAGCCAAATCCTGCAACGTCAATTGCAACAGCATCTCCGCCACCAGCAGACCATAGATATTCAATCGATGGTGCGGCCGAGTTTAGGGAAGATAATACATATGCTGTATCACGCAACACAACAGCAGTTACTTGTGAGGTTGCTTGATATTGCGTACCAACAGCACCGTATGTTTTTAGTGTCAATGTACGGCTTGCAGCGGAAGGGGTCATTGCGAATTTAACCCAAACAGGTGTTAATTCTACAGCTGGTACGAATGTTGATAAATCAACAGCAGTATCAGTTGTAGCGGCACCGGCTGTGATTGCTGTAGCAATAGGCGCATCATACATAAATGTACGTTGTGAGCTATTACCAGCAGTCCAGTATCCTAAAAGGATGTCAGATGAACTATCACTAACAACATAACCAATCAATGCAAACGCACTGTATCCTAAAGGCATTGTTGGAGCTGTTGCTGACAATGAAACCATTGCGCTAATTGCTTGCTTGGAAACTGGATCTGCAACCAAATGAACAGCGTAAACGGTGCTTGCTGCAAATGTTCCTGTGTCAAGTCCACCTAAACCATTACCTGATACGTCTACGGCAATAGATGCGGAGCTTGTTAACTGATAAACACCTGTTGAATCTAAAATAGACCCAGCAGCGATATTGATGATGGTATCAGGTGCGGTACCGTCATTAGAGATTTGTAAACCGTTGGCATATGACCAAGGTTCTTGAGCAAACTGTACTGATGAAACTGGCATGATTATATCCTCATTTTAAGTTCTTATGATGCTCATCATGGTGGTATCTGCATAACCATCTTACCTCAAGTGGCTTGGCATAGTCATCATGGTGACCTTCTACTTTCATTTCTCCGCAAACTTCACAAGGCTCTTGTACAAGACGCCCTTTCCTTACAGCATACCGAGCTAACCCTCTAACTCTTCTTTTAAATCTTTCTTCCTCTGTAAAGAAAGGATGTTCTCTTTTCCACTTGGCTGATCGAGCATTCCCGCATTCCCTACAATAAGAAGGGTTCTTAGGCGCTCTCTCTTTTCCACAAGGACACAACCCGGTTTGATGCTTCTTGGTTATCCCCTTTGCCAAACGGGTTTCATTGTCCTTCTTCCGTCTGCAGGCATTGCAGTAGCCATAATCTTGGCGTTCCTTAATGCTTTTACAGTCATAACAGTAAAGACTTCGGCCAGAGCCATAAGCGGGAAGACCTTGTTCAATACGCTTCCTCGCTCGTTTTTCTTTATGTGCATTACTTTTACAAGTCTTGCATCTACTTTCATTGTCACGGCCTGGTTCTTTTTCTTTCTTGCATGTACTGCAATAAATACTTCTTCCCATATACGCACTCCTATGTTATTGGGGTACGTATATGGTATCATATTTTACAATGGTAGAACGATTCTCATACTATTCTCGGCTACAAGGCTGGATCCCCAAATTGCATCTCTAACATAGGCTCTATTATTAAGTCCGAACTGCGAACCAAAATAGTGTCTGATGGACGCACCAGAATCTGGATCGGTCATATTCACAGTAGTGAACGGACTTTCGTCTGGAAGGCGAGGCATTGCCAAATAGAATTGGTCACCGGACATCAAGCAACCAGCTCTGTGACTTGGTAATGGTGTAACAGTCATGCCAACAGCAATAGCATTATTTAAATTTTGGTTAGCATTTTGTGCTGAAACCAAACCAACGCCATTGATAGTTTGAACTGAAACTGTAACCGCACCAGCAACAGTAGCCGCATCAGCAATTGCACGAAACTGTACAGGCTGAGTTGACACTTCATGACCAATGAACGTTAGGAAGCGCATGTTTGGCTGTCCACTTACGCCGTCATTGAACTGGAATAAATCCCCAGCTTTAATAGCATCAGCATCTGTACCAGTAGTAGGCTCACTAAAAGTAATAGTGGTTACGTTTGCGCCAGTCGCATCATTGGTTGAAACAACGGTCATAATGTTATTAGGAGCAGCAGTGTTACCAATTGTTCCAGACACGTGAGTAGGTAGAAGATTTGATTCATACCAGTCAGTATTTGAAAACTTGCCCAATTCCCATGAGTTAGCTATGTCATTATTACGAGTAGTAGCAAACTGATTCAAGCCAGTTCCAACGATAGCCGGAATACTTGACACAGGTAAGATACCCATCATTTTATGAGTCGCAGCACCAAATGAATTGAAGTTAGCAACCGCTTGAGCTAATTGTGTGTAGCTGCTGATTGGTGTAACACCATCACCGTAAAAGCGGAAAGGGCCACTATCTACTTGAGCTGTAAGATAATTAGCGTTTTGAGGGTCATTAACTACAACACCAGATACAAAGTTCTTTAATATATCAGCTTCGATTTTAGAACCAAGCTCTTTCATAGCAGCCATACCAAATCTATCCATATAATCACGTACGTTGAATATGAATTGTTGATCAGTATAAGCAGCTGAAACGTTTTGTGCTTGTGAACAAGTTAAAGTCTGAACGCGCTGTGTGGAAGGCTGTTCAGTAATTTGTAAACCGGCATAAGAAATATAGCGAGGTGTGGTGTCAAAAGTAACACTGTCACCAAGGTTAGCGGTTAGGTCGTTAAAGTTTTTAAATTTTTTGTTAGCTTGTGAAATACCAACAAATGAATTCAATAGCCAAGCTAATTCAGCTTTTTGATATGTTTGTACGGTCTGTAAGACATTGACAGGCGTAGCCATAATAACACTCCAAATAAAGTAAGTTCGGAGATAACGCAGCAACGCCTATAGTTTTTTATCCTCGGAACATTTTCCGAAAATCATCAACCGACATTGAACCGTTATCCATTCCAGCGTTCATTGAAGGTTTAAGTTGACCCATTGGATCTCGAGCTTGAGCATCTTGAGCGACAGCCTTTTGGTTTTGCTTGATTGATGCACTCAAATCTTGCATTGCCTTTTGGGCTAACTTAGGTTGCGCATACATCAACGTTAATACATTACCCATTTTCATAGGGTTCTCCATTAATTCGTTCATAATATCCGCGGTGTTCTCCATGTTGTTCGCCAACTCAACAAGTGGCGCCATAGAGTTATAATCTAAGTCGTTCAGTTTTGCTTCTAGTTCAGGGTATTTCTCTGCCGCTGCCTGCATCTTGCCAACAAATGAATTAACCGTTTGCTCGGTTCTCATGTTGTTAACGTGATCTTGCAACAACTGAGGCGTTCTTTCCGCAATCATTCGCTCAATATCAGCCGCCGACATCTGTTGCATGCCGCCCATTTGTGACGGGGCCGCTTGCTGCTGCTGTGGCTCTGGTACGACCGGTGGTGCTACTTGTTCGTTTTGTGATTGCATGAGTGCCTCTTGTTTGCCTTTTTCAAAAGCCTTCTGACGTTCCCGCTCTACAATCTTTGACACAGTAGCTTTCGATAGCATGTCATTAGCAGTCTCACCTTGAGCTTCTAAAGCAGGAGTTACACCCTGTTCTACATTCTCTAAATCTTCAGTCATCTTAAACCTCATATCGACTTTTTTTCGGTGTCACCGTAAATAACAATGCATTACGTGCAAAGATTCGGCCAGGTTGTCGTTTGGCGACGTAGGGTACTTCTTATAGTGCAATTATTGGCTTATTTGTATCGAGTGTCAAGAGCAATCGTAACGCCCCAATACATTTTACTTGCGGCAAGACTTCTTCACTACTTTCTTTGCAGCTACTGCTTTTTTTGCAGGTGCTTTCTTAGCTGCGGCCTTCTTCTTTTCCATACCAACTTCACCATACGCAGCACCTTGTGCTCTTTTTGTGCTATAACCTGCGTCTTTCATAACTTCGATATTATGACGCATGCCTTTTCCTGTTGCTGCTTTCTTGCTTTTAATTAGTTTCATTTCTTTTTCCCCTTCGACAGTACTTTATTAGCCTTCGAATCAATCTTTTTCTTAGCTGAAGCCGACAGCTTACCCGCTTTTACCATCTGCGTTGCGCGAGCTTTTGCGTTTGCAGCGTGAGATTTGTCTGGCATCGGATACTTGCGCTCACCCGGCAAGCCAAACTCTTTTTTTGGCACGGCTTTTCGTGCCTTAGCTGTTAATGTAGCCATTACTTACTCTCCGGTGACTGGTAAAACCAAGTGCTCAACGTATCGAAACAACAAATCCAAATAACGCCGAACCTCTTTAGTGAACATATCCATAAGGTCATCACCGTACTTCGTAATGACCGCCTGTAGAATCGAAGCTAGCATACCAAAAATTAAGTTAGCCATAACGTTCTCCTAGGTTTCAACTTAAGTTTAGACCTGCGGAGACGTTCTAGCAAATCTACCTTTCTCGCCTATCGTATAGTTTTGATACTAATTCATTACGGTGAGCCGTTGTTGAACCAGTTGTGTGCTTGTACATCGTCTTCATTATCGCTTCGCGGCTATGTCCGTCACGCTCAAGCTTTGCAATTCCGCCGCGTTGCTCTAAATCGCGAATGGTTATTTTAGGTTTAGTCATAATTGTAGTCCTTATTGCTTTGTGACATTTTATGCTCAAGCTCACGCTCAGCCAATGTAGCTGAATGAGTTTTGATTTGTTGGTCATGCTCGCGGCTTCTTATTTCAGCAAGTTTTGCTGCGGTCTCCAAGCTGTGTACTTCAAGACTCGTCTGGCTCTCTTCCAATCGTACAGCACTGTCTATTTGAGCCTGAGAAATCTTAGCTTCTGCCTCCATAATTTTAGCATCGGCCAGTTCTTTTTCAGTCGCCATTTTAGCAATTTGGATTTGAGTATCAATCTCATCTTGTTTCGCCTGACTCTGAACCTTCATCATCTCAGCTTGCGCTTTAATCATTTGAGGGTCGTTTTGCATTGCTTGTTGTTGCATTTGCATAGCTTGTTGCTGTTGTTGTTTCTGCTGCTGTAACCACTCAGGGATTGCTTCTTGCAACTCGTCAGAACCATAAACCGTTAGATTCTTAATTAAAATCTTCAAGCCTTGCTCTGAATTCATGAACTTACCAAACTCTTCAGACACGCTCATCAACTGAATCATCTGTTGCAATGCTTGGTTTTTCTGAACCTGGAAGTTAACGCCCGCTTCAATCTGGCAATGAATGGCACGCTCATCATAATCAAGATACGGTCGACCGTCGCGGTTAATCTCGGAATACTCCGACTCACCGTGCAAATCAACGATAGGAATAGACCGCTCACCAACCAAGTATTTCGGCATCAAATCAACAATAATGTTTCCTATCTGCGTTAAGCCTTGCAGATAACCAACAACATAAGGCATCGCTGCAGAATTACCAACACTTGCTGATTCAATAACCGCTTTACCAGACAAGTCATTATCGTTTTTACCTAAGTTACTTGCGTAACTTCCCAATATCGCTTGCGTTGTTGGATCAGACATTTGAAACGCCATGCTTACTTCTTGAGGCAATGGCGGATTAACGACTTCTCTGATGGGATTAGGAATTGGCTTATCAGGATTATTCTCAGAGTACGCATTCACAACAACTGTTGTCGCACGCTGGATATCTGTAAACGCTTCCAAATAATCTTTTTCCTGCGGAATGGCCTCTTTCATCACAATGAACTTGTGTTGAATTAAGTTTTCCATGTAGTTCGCTGTACACATACCTGCAAAATTCTTTAAGTCTTGCGCACCTTTCGCATGATAAACATAAGGCCGCGTCATCTGATACGTTGTATTTGTCGAACCTTGTGTCAGAATCACACTATTGCCATCGATGAAAACGTGCGGCAAGTACGTGTAATCGGTTTCTTCGTATTCGAGGATTTGAGATTCAACCAGTTTATAACGACAAATGGTTTCAAGTTCTGTCATTCGAGGCTTGCCAACCGGAACAGGTAACTGTTCGATGAATTGCTGTTCTAGCCAATATAATTTAAGTTGCTCGTACTTTTTCTCAGTAATGACACGACCGTTAGCAAGCTTTAAAATCTTAACTTTTCTCTTTTTCTTTTCGTAGTAGTCAGCAAGCAGGACTATTTTTTGATTCTGATTGTCTTTGTATGACCAATTGAATCCCTCCATATCACGCGCAAATCCTAGTCCTGTAACCTGAACGTTCGGATAGTCTTTGTTAAATTCTTCTAACAACATCGGATACAGCTCAAAACTATACGCGCCATCACCTTTGTGACTTGCGCGAGCCATGGGGTCAAAGCCGCAAATAGTCGGGTCGAACACACGCGTTAAATAAATTTGTTGGTTAAAGCTCATAGGGCTTGAGTAGTCAGTCCACACCTTAGCAACGGAATAACCACCAGCTAGCAAATCTTTATAAATCTCATAGCTAAACGAGTTTTTATTTGCTTCATACATAATATGACGAACATGACCCTCAACAATATCAAGCACCTCAGTTGGTACCGGCACGCCTTCAGCAGGCGTAATAGAAATACTAGGCTCGTGCTTTGAGAATTCACCAAGCAACCGGCTAATGTACGCTTCAAGAATGTTGAACTCAAGGACTGGTCGTTGCAATTGAACAGCCAACGCTCTTTGCTGCGTGTTAATCGATTCTTTAAAGACGTATTTTTTAAAAGCATGGTAGCGTTTAACATTATCTTGGAAGTACAAATAAGATGTGGAGACGTTCTTTTTGATACGTACCAGTTGTTCACCAGCCGTTTTAGTCACTGCCATAATATAAGCTCCTAGCTCGCATTTGGTTCTTTTGGTTTTGCATGATTGTAACAGCAACGTTAGTATCTTGTTTAGTATTTACGTGCAATGTTTTATCGATTAGGGCCATTTTAATCGCATCAACTAGTGTATCGGCGATATCATCATGACGATGGGTATCATTCGCCGTAATCTTACTCATGTGATCTAAACACATCTTTGCATGCTTTGCACCGTGCGTAAACGATACTCGTTTTGACGCAATATATGGTTGGGATTCTAAAAATCGTTGGGTCTTACTACCACTTGCTCGCGTTCTGTCGATTTGTCGTATCTGTAAGCCACGCAACTCACCAAGTACAGACACAAGTGTAACCCCTGTGCTTTTCTTCTCGATAGCCGCAATCATTGGTGGCATGGGGTGGGACATACAGCCTTGCCAGAACTCTATAAACGCTGCTTTTAAATCTTTGGGTTCAATGCGTAACTCAACACTATCAAGCCAGTGTAAGCCCATTTCACCCGTTTTCTTTCCGAACGCTTCTATCTCATACATACCGAAAAAGCTAAACACGGTTGCGTCATTCCAGCTTTTGCTTGTTTCAGCTGTATCAGCTGTGATGAACGTTAGTAACATTTTTGGTTCTTCGTCCATCATTTCAAACCATTCGGGTTTAAACAGCGCGCCGCCTGCGGGGATTGGGTCTTGCATGTACTGTGATGAAAAAACGTAGGGGTCATGTTTTTGCTTTATGCGTAGCGATTCTAACGAGTTGACTTCGGGGTACATAGCGTTACCAGCCTCGTCAATACTTTTAAGTATGACCGTATCCCAGTGATACCCATCTTTGCCAGCCAACAAGTACGCAGCTAAGTCGTCTTCATGCAAACGTTGGCCAATAAAGATAAATGGTACGTTACTACCACGCGCTCGCTGTTGAATGGTTTCGCGATAGTTGTCTTGTACTGATAGCCGAATTGTATCGCTGTTTGCTTCGTCGGGCTTGATTGGATCATCTATTATCAAACCACCAGTAAATCTATCCATGCCTGGAAGACCGGCATCGTTACCAACGATAGACCCACCAGAACCAAATGCAGCCACCGCACCACCGGCTGTAGTCTGGAAAAACTCTTTACCTCGCGCGTCATGACGAATAGCTACATCAAACAAGTATTTGTAGTGCGGTAATTGAATGATACGTCTAACAGTTTCTGTGTGTTTAGCTGCTAACGATTTACTATAAGATATATAAAGATAACGAGAGTCGGGGTAACTTGCTAACGTCCACGCAATCCACATTGTTACAAGCGTTGATTTACCAGAGCCTGGGCTTACATTAATTAATAGCCTCTGGGTTTCAAGTTCAAGTCGTGCTGCGCGTGTTAATGCGCGCGCAATAGTTATTTGATGTGATTCACGGCCTTGCGGCTTGCTTATTATGAACTCACGAGACGTTAGCAACGGATAAAAATACTGACAAAAACGTATAAGCGAACCTTTCAGCTCGCTTGCTAGCTCTTCTTTATCTATATCTATATCGAGAGCCATTAACTACCGCCGTCAGTAATCTGATTTATGCTTCTCATCAAGCTTGGCGCGCAAGTCTTCAAGCTCTCGTTTAATCTTGTCGTTTTCCCACTCAAGTTCTTCAATAACATCTTTTTCACGCCATCTAGCGCGTGTTTTTAACCAGAATATTTGAGCTGATAAATCGTCTTGCATTACAGCTTTATTAAACAAGCCTCTGGCTACTTGCGCGTTTGCGTGAATAGCAGCTGTTTCTAGCTCTCTTTTGTAGTACTTGGCTAGTGTTTTCATATCAATATTCAAGTACGTAGATATTTGTTCGCGAGTATTCCCAAAGCTAACCAGCGCTTTCACTTCTATACGACTCTTTTCAGATGCTTCATAAGACAGAAACAAGCCGCCCTCATCACGCTCCGGCATTTTTTTACTCATGTTAATTCCTCCAGGTTGGCTGTCTTACCGCTATATTGTTCGTATCGCTTTATAATTACATCGCAGTATTTTGGGTCAAGCTCCATCATAAAGCATTTTCTTTTGAGTTTCTCGCAGGCTATTAGTGTTGAGCCTGAGCCGCCGAATAGGTCGAGTACTGATTTGCCTTTTGGGTCAAGCTCAGTAATACACCACTCGGCCAGGACAATTGGTTTTTGTGTTGGGTGAACTCTGCCTACACCTTGCTCTGAGCCTTTAATCATGCCCTTCCATAAATGCCTAAATATCCTCACCGATTCTTTTGTTGGATGCTTAACATAGGCTATTTCGCAATCAGAATTCATATCGCGCTGTTTTTCTTCAACGCGTTTATCCCATATCAACCAGCATGGCGAAGGAGGAAGTTTATGGGCATAATAATTCCCGCCCCAATAACATATAATATTAGATAAAGTTTCGCATATTGAGTAAGTAGCCAACGCGGTATCTATCGAATCGTCACCTATAATCTTGCTAAACTTATTCCCTTTGCATTTGCGGGTTCGACTCGGAAAATCTCGATCTGTTTCTTCATTGATACCGTAAGGCGGATCAGTAAACACCATATCAGCCTTCACGCCATCCATCAGTTTATCAACCGCATCAATGCTAGTGCTATCACCACACATCAACCGATGCTCACCAAGCAACCACACATCACCAAGTTTAGTAATCGGCTCCTCAGGCACATCAGGACATTCGTCCTCATCACAAAAAACTTCCGGGTCGTCATTGGGGAATATGTCGCACAACTCATCAAGGTCAAACCCTGTTAATGACAAATCAAAATCAGAATCTTTTAGCGCTTCAAACTCTTTACGAAGTACGTCAAAGTCCCAACCAGCATTCAAAGCCAACTTATTATCGGCAATCACATACGCAATCTTTTGCTCATGAGTAAGATGCGACAGCACTACACAAGGTATTTCTTCTAAACCAAGTTTAACCGCGGCATCATGACGACAATGACCCGCAATTATCACATTGTTTTCATCAATTAAAATAGGATTAGTAAAGCCAAACTCTTGAATAGAACGGACAACTTGCTCAATCTGAACATCCGAATGAGTGCGCGAATTATGCTCGTATTTCCTGATTAACTCGATCTTTTCTTTTTTATAAGAAGGATGCGTTTTAGTCATTCTGTTAGCTCGTTGGGCGAAACAGGTTCAACAACTTTCTTAACAGGCGTACGCACACGCTTACGCTTAATCACTGGCACCTCAACCTCAACAAACCCAATACCACAACAAACCGGACAATCTTTCAGTATATTGCCAAGTGCAATTATTTCTTTACGACCACAACAAGCATCACATCTAGTATATTTCATAGTACGCCTTCATCATCTTGATCCGCAACATCACTCGTGACAAATACGCATCAAGCATCTCTTTGTTGTTAACATCGTGAACGTATCGTTCGAATTCAAACATTTATTTATTCACAAAAATTGAGGATAACTTGGGTATAAGTGTACCAAACCCCCAGTCTATACGCAATTAACGCGATGCTCAAAATAAATCAGTCGTAATATTGACACCGCCAACAAGATGGCGTATAATTCTTTACATGCAATGACGCATATAATATATAAAAGGTGATTTAGATGAACAAATATCAACTATTCGCAGTAAACCATTACCTGTCAGACTACGACATCATATTAAAATTCGACGATATTCTTGCGGCCTTAGCTGACAACGACACCTCATCAGCAACGCTTGCCGAGGCGTATCAACATTTGACTTTAGAAGAAGCGGCTGATGACATTTATCAAATGGCTTGTGATTTGGAAAAGCTGTTATGAGCACAATACACACAGACTACGACATAGACCGCCGAGAATGGACAGCTATACACGATGGGTATGATGGCGGCATGATTGACTATGAAACGCCAAGTGACGATCCAATCGGGTTTGGTGATACCGAGCTTGAAGCGATTACTGACTTGTTGGAGCGTGGAGAATGAGCATACGAAACTACTTAACGCTGTCTAAAGTATCAGTTGATTCCATGGCATTAGGGAACGCCATCATAAGCCTTTCATTTGAAGATTCAGCAGAGACTACTATTTTAAAGCTAGATGAGCTTGAAGATTTGGAGTGTAAGCTTGTTGATATATCGCATGCTATCAGCATGTTTCGGCGTAGTGTTGTCATGCCGGAGGACGCGCAATGATACTAGCAACAGGCTGGCTATTAATGTATTCATTCGTAGCGCCATTAAACCCTGATTATAACTATCACGCAACGATGAAGTTTGAGCAGATAGAGCAATGTATAGAGCGTGGCAAGTCCGCGTGGTATCAGCGCTATCATAGCAACATACCGAAGTGGGTTGACGGTGACATGAGTGTTGTGTGCCGAAATCGGGAGAATACGTATGACTTTCGGGTGATTGTTTGTAACGATGCGGGGGTGTGTGGTGTTACTGCTTAAAGCTAATGAACGAACATCGGCTTGGCCAGGGTCACGGTCATGGTCAGGGTCATGGTCATGGTCAGGGTCATGGTCAAGGTCAGGGTCAGGGTCAAGGTCACGGTCAGGGTCACAGTCAGGGTTATGGTCACGGTCACGGTCGCGGTCAGGGTTCCGGTCAAAATCAAGGGTATGGTCACGGTCAAGTCAAACATAACTTAACTAAGGAAATAAAATGCAAGATATGAAAGTAAGTGAATTAATGACAGTAGTAAACGCGTTAAACAGCGGTTCAAAACAAGAAGATTGCAGTCCGTGGGTTGTAGGAAAGAAGTACTTTGTAAGGACGGTAACAATGCATATTGTTGGTGAGCTTGTAGCTATTACTGACAAAGAGCTACTAATGATAAATGCAAGCTGGGTTGCAGATTCTGGCCGTTTTAACAACGCATTAAAAACAGGTGTGCTTGATGAAGTAGAGCCATTCGTGAACGACGTTATTGTTAATCGTAATAGCGTCATTGATGCTACGGTTTGGGGTCATGCGTTGCCTGTTGAAGTTAATTAATGTTGTTGCTTAAGGCTAATGAACGAACATCGCCATGGCCAGGGTCACGGTCATGGTCAAGGTCTTGGCCAGGGATGTGGTCACGGGTAAGGTCGTGGTCAGGGTCACAGTCAGGGTTAGGGGCAAGGTCAGGGTCACGGTCAAGGTCGTGGTTCCGGTCAAAATCAAACTAAACGGGAAACAAAAGATGGATATTTTAGAACTAAAAGAACAAATCGATATCGCATGCAGGAACAATCCGCAGGGCTATGAACTACAGATTGGAAGCATGAAGTCATACATGTACAGATTCGAGCTTGAGCAAGTAATGCAGAACTGTAGGAACATCGCTTATGCGATTGATGTTGAGCTTAGCAAGCCAAACTTACAGG
>Ga0209986_10004032_pt1 | contig 12631 bp, 13 predicted proteins | sample BlataG_FD_183168 | JGI IMG/M metagenome (GOLD analysis project Ga0209986, IMG submission 183168) | Deep subsurface microbial communities from Black Sea to uncover new lineages of life (NeLLi) - Black_00105 metaG (SPAdes) (version 2) | ecosystem: Environmental > Aquatic > Marine > Oceanic >...
ACGCCGACTGACAATTTACAGAAGAGGTGTTGCTTTATCCCGAAGAATCCATTTCTCTGCATCTCGGGCGGTATGCATGACACCGACGATGAGAATTGCAGCAGCGGTCACGTCGTAAAAGATGACAAACGGAAACTGGCGTAATGGCCAATACCGAACACCGAACTGACCAGGCCCCCGGCAATCCGGATCACGAACCAGCCGCTCGACCGCTTCGGCAACACGTTTGACAAAAGCATCGGCAAGTGGCTTGCTTTGAGATTCATACCAGCTTGCGGCCCCCACCACATCGTCTGCAAACCTTGGGTGGTATCGTAGTGACTTCTTCATGTCGCATTGCATGCGGCCCGGATTCGCATCCAAGTATCATCGTGCGTCTCTCCGAGATGAACGTCTGCGATCATCTCGTCGCGTCGTCGTGCGGCTTCGCACACCGCCCATTCCGGTATCGGCAGCGGTTCGTTCGCCAACTCGTCCCAAATCCGCTCGACGAGTTGCAGCTTTTCGGCAACCGACAAGCGATGGACTGACTCTGCATAAACGTCCATTCTGTTGCTCCTTCGCGCGTTCTCGTAAGAAACGACTGCCACCAAAAAGTGTACAGAATGCCACTTCCCAGTCAACCCCTGTCGCCGATTCGGGCTGTCCGTGGAAAAAGCCATTGATCGCCCTTGCCGGCGTATGCGGGCGAACAACAGCCCACTTGGGCAACACCCAAAAACGCCGAGGGTTTTCGGGGTTGTCGGTCGCCGCATCCGAGCGGCGGCAGGCCATTTCCACAGTCTTCGGGCTGGCAACCTCAACCCGGCATCGCCCGGCCTTGCCTCAGTCACTCAAGCGGCACGCACAGCAGATCGCCCCGCGGGCTGTCGATGAAGCGGTCATACCCCAGCTGCCTGAGCATCGCCTCGAGCCCGGCGGCCCGGTCGTCATAGCCGGCCCGGTTCACATAGACCGCGGCAAAGCCCTTTTGCGTGAGCATCTCGATGGCCTGTCGGACGTTGGCCTCATAGAGCACGGTCGGCTGCTCGAGGTCACCCCGCTGCGCCCCGCGGAACAGCTGCCGCTCGACCTCCAGCTGCCAGCGAAGAGCCTCGCCACTGGCACCGCTGGAATAGTGCAGGTTGCGGCTGTAGAGGTAGGGCCGGGCATGGTGCGAGCTGGGAATCGTCGGCCGGGACGGGCCGCCGAGTACCGGCAGCTGGAACACCATTGGCTTCTTGCCAGCGGCCGCGACTGGCAGGGCCGCCTCCATCGCGTCCACGAAGGCCCGGTCCGAGTCGACCGCTTCGACAATCGCAGCCCGCTGCTCGGCGGTGGGTGTGCGGGGCAGCTGATCCCAGAGCACGAGGGCTGCGCTGGCAAGCGTTGCCGCGAGCGTGATTGCCTGCACGCGGCCCGGGCCCAGCGTTGTGGTCGCCCGCTGCTGCCAGGCGGTCAGCCGGGTTCCCGCATAGAGCAGGGCCAGCAGCAGCACCACGATGCTGTAGCGAATGGCGGTACGAAACAGCGTAAAGCCGGTGAAGGCGGCGATGATCGCGTTGAGCCCGCCGGTGGTGAACATGACGACAATCCAGAGCACCCACCAAGCCTCACTTGGCACATCCTCCGCCCGCCCTTCGACCAGGGCCCGCACGGCCACGCCCACCAGGAACAGCAGGCAGCCGATCCCGAGCAGGCCGAGGTAGCCCGAGCCCTCTTCGTCGTTGAGCACGGAGGCGGCCCGATGGTTGCGGCCGAAGAGGGCCAGGCCTGTTGAGTGGTGGGTGACCGGCGGAATGAACAGATCGACCAGCTTCAGGCCGTAGACGTCCATCCATTTATATTCCCGCTCGGCGATGAGCGGGCTGCCGCCGCTGCCGGCGGCTGCGACCGCCGGCCTTGGCCAAAAGCGGTGGGCGATCGTATCACCGGTGGACACGAGAAAGGCGAGCATCACCGTGGACACCACCAGTACCGCCGGCTTCAGCGCCGGCCACGCCTGCACCTGCCAGGCCCGCACGGCCCCACAGACCAGCACCAGTTGGCAGAACACGTTGGAGAAGTAGGGGTTTTGCAGGCCGGTGACAAAGCCGATGGCTGCCGCCTGCCAGAACCGCCGTGAACCAAAACGCAGGTCTGTGCCGGTGGCGATCCACTTCCAGACGAGAGGAAAGAAGGGCAGATGCCAGATGTATTGGCAGTTGATGTGGTGCGGCTGCTGGGCGAACTGGTAGGGGGCCAGCCCGAAGGCGAGTCCACCAACAAAGGCCCAGGGAGTGGCTATGCCAAACCCCCGGCGGGCGACCAGAAAGAAGGTCACCGAAGCGGCCAGATGCCCAACCAGCACCCCAAGGTTCCAGCCTGGAAAGAGGCCAAACAGACAGACGAGCACTCCGAATAAACCGGTCAAAAGGTCATCGACTGCAACTCCTGAGTTCCAGGCATAAGGCACGTACTCCCCAGCGGCAACGGCCATCGGGCCCCGGCACCAGCCGATGAAGTCGGCATAGACCGGCTCGAGGTAGGTCGTCGGATAGCCCCAGTCCTCCGCGGTCAGCTTGCCTTGGGCCACACACCAGCCGGTTGCTACGCAGAGAAGCAACGCTATCAAATTGAAAAAGCAACTCAGTCCTGCCCTTCGGATTGGTTTTTGGCCTCCGCTCATTGCGATCTTCATGCACATCTTGTCGCCAATCGTGTGCCTAGCCTAGAACCTTTTCATATACACTGCGGGTATCTTGCACGGTCTGCCACCACGAATATCTCGCTGCCCTCGCGCGACCCATTCTCACCAACTCCGCACAACGGACATCGTCAAAAACCACCCTCTCGATCGCCGCTGTCATCGATTCAACATAACTTGGATTAAAATATTCTGCAGCGCTGCCAGCCACTTCCCAAAAGCTACCAGCCTCACTCAAAATACAAGCACAGCCTGCGTCAAAAGCCTCAACAATCGGCAATCCAAATCCCTCCCAAAGCGACGGAAACACGAACGCAACTGCCCGCGCATAGGCAATTCTTAGATCAACTTCCTCGACATCCGCTTGCCAATATCGTTCGTTACCACCGGCGACGTGTATGAGCATTCTTTCCCGATCCGTAAATTTTCCACCTCCTGCGCAAAAAACGGCTAACCTCGGATCGCGGTGAAGAAGCGGCCTCATCGCATTAACAAATGCCGCAAAATTCTTATAGCCCCACCGGCTCCCGACATAAAGCACATACCGTTCCGGCAGCCGGCAACGGCTCGATTCAGGTCGCTTAGGGGTCGGGAGCAAACCCGCCAACGGGATCACTTCCACCTTGGCCGCACTGATACCGTAGAATTCGCATGCGTCTTTCTTGGTCGCCTCTGATATAGCAATCACACGAGCCGCAGACTTAACCAGCCGACGCTTGTTCTCAATCCACCTGCCTGTAACGAATCGTCCGTAAAGTGACTTTGTCGGGTATAGCCATGGAAACCGCTCTGGAATGCAATCCATAAGCGTGACGACAAACGGCGTGCGCACGTGCTGCAGGAAATAATCGTCATAGAATGTTGGGTGAAACAGATCGTACCCACCCGCCCTGAGCCGCCTCACCGAATTCATTCGATCAACAAGGTATCCCGCCAAAAACCTGCCTTTGCCCGGCAACCACCCGCCTCCAGGCAAGCTTCGCATTTCTCTCCCCCTTGATCGAAGGTACTCATTCTCGGAAAACAAAAGAGATAGCTCAACCTCGGTAGCCGGCAGTTGGCTCAGCCCCTCAACAAGCTCATCAAAATACCGACTGATCCCACCGTACCGCTGATAGCTAAACGCTTGATGGTCAAAGAGAATCTTCATAGCGTGGAGGATAACCTACAGCGCTTCAATTTGCGAAATGCGTGTATTAAATACCGGGAGTCCCCTTAGCTGCCGAATCCTTTCGCTACCTCCAAGGACCGAAAATTTCTCGTCCCGGTCACTCGACTCTCGAAAGCGCGACTCGTTATAGCCCTCCTCAATGGACACCGCCCGCACCCTCTCACAAAAAAGATCTCGTCGAACAAAAAAGGCATTGCAGCCAGTCGAATTTGTCCCAATAAACACATATCCACGCGATCGTGCCAACTCATCCAGGGCAGCAAGAGATGCGCCAAAATAAAGGTTCGAGCTGTGTGCATTCGACCGCGAAAAATTGCTGTCGTAGGGGACCGTCACCGCCCTATCGGCACCGAAGACGGAGTTATACTCGCACACAAGAATTCGTGGATGCAAACGCGCAATACCTTTAAGAACCCAATAATCGTTGCCGTCGATGTCGATTGACAAAAGACCAATGTCCGAGTCGAAGTTGCTCCATGCCTTAACTTCTTCAAAATTCCCTGCATCAATGTGAACAGCGACGGCGCTAAGTTGATACCGCCAAAAATACCAGCTATTCTGTATCGCTGCTATATTTCGCTCCGAAGAATCAACAACAAAGCCACGCCAGTTATCCTTCATCATTAAGAAACGGCAGTTTGATTCCCTGAAATCCTCTTCCCCGATTTCTCTAAATGTCCGATGTTTAATGCGCAACGTTCGGGTAAGGACTTGAATAATGCCGTCCTCTCCCCACTGCGAGAAAACCTGGTATTCCGCGTCTCGGAGTGTCTTAACACGTTCGAGGGAATGAACTGAGGCCTGTGTCAATCCTTGAGAAAACCGGATGCCATCGATCAACTCTGGAAGCCGTACGATAAGCCGAATCAATGACACCATTCGCCGCCAGCCTGCAACAACGCCGGTGATTCCCATTTTCAGAACCCTACGTGTGCGAATCGCAACCCATTACGACCAACCATGCACAAGACTTGTTCTCTTGCATTATGCATTCTCTCTCGGGTCCGACGCCACCGGAGTCACAGTCCGTGTTGATATACTCCACCTTACGTAAAAACCACGCCAAAGATATAGTGACTCGCCGCAGCTGCTCCTCGCGAGATAAAGTGGTGAGTCTGCGTTAGCATTTCTAATCGCTCTAAAACTTCGCCGGCGCGTATCTGCCATGTCTGATCCGACCCAGTTCTTTTCGATTGTTACCCCGTCGTTTAACCAAGGCGAGTTCATCCGCGGCACCCTCGACAGCATCATCCAGCAAACATCACGATACCGTTTTGAGTCTATTGTCTGCGACAACGAATCAATAGACGCGACAACAGATATCCTTGCCGACTTTGGCAACCGCATAAGGGTTATTCGGCAAAAGGACCAGGGTCAGGCAGACGCCATCAACAAAGGCTGGCATGCGTCCTCCGGCCGCTGGCTTGCGTGGCTCAACGCGGACGACCTCTACGACCCCGGTGCGCTTCAGGCGGTGGCCGACGCTGCAGCGGCGAATCCTGACGCCCGGTGGATCGTCGGCGAATTCCGCATTATCGACCGCGTCAGCCGACCGATCGGCTGGATTCATTCAAGCTACAAGAATTTTTTGCTACGGCACTACTCGTTTCCGTTGCTGGCGAGCGAGAATATCATACCGCAGATGTCCGTCTTCATCCGCCGCGATCTCTGGGAGGAGGTCGGCGACCTCCGCACCGATGACCAGCTCGCCTTTGACTACGAGTATTGGCTTCGGCTGGGGAAAATCTGCGACCCACTGATTCTCCCGCGCTGCCTCAGCGCCTTTCGTTATTACCGCGGCACCAAAACCGCCAGCAACCTGAAAGTACAATTCACACGCGAACTTGAATACGCCCGACAGCATGCACCGTCACACTCATGCGCCCTGCTGCTGCACCAGGTGAACTACTGGAAGACGCTGCTCTTGTACGACCTTGTCAAACGGGTCTAGTTCGACTTCCGTCGCGCACCCAGGTCCAAGTGGTCTGGCCGTAAATCGTGGTCAAGATTCGCCGCAACACGCCAGCCGGAAACCTTTCCGCTGGTGACACCCGATAATGCCACTCCATCAAGAGCCACTCGACGCCGGATGGCAGGCCCGCGTCAAGGACGTCCAACTCGCCACCCTCGATGTCCAACTTCAGCAGCGTTCTCCCCTCGACGAGCGACGCCACCGAAATCACGTCGGTGCGGCCCTCACCGCCGAATTCCATCGAATGCGTGACCGAATTTGGGCCCCTGATCAGCTGACCGTGTCCGTCCCGTGGGCCGATCGCCGCCAGCTTGCAGAGAATGTCGGACGCAAACGGCTGGCTGGTCAGAAATTGATACGTTTCGGGATCCGGTTCAATCGCAATGACTTTCGCGTCGGGACGGATCTGCTTCACCAGGAATGAAAACGTGCCGATGTTCGCGCCGGCATCGATGACAAGGTCGGCCGCAGCCACTGCTCGGCTTAAGAATCTGATGTCGTAGTCGCGGAACAGGTTAACGAGCACGCTGAGATCACAATCTCCCAGACGAACCCGAATGCGGCCACATCGCACAACCCGCCCCGGAAACACGCGACCGATTACTGGATGGACCAGATACAAGCAAAGAACGCCAAACCATGCCGGCCCGCAATAGCGAAAGCCAGCCAAGCCCGCGATGAACCCCCGCGCATAATCGACCGCCGCTGTTAGCACCGACACGGCAGAACAATCTAAGACCGACGGTCGATCGACAGGTTTTTTCATTGGCGTAGGCGTCTTTGCCCGCTCCGGCTGCTGCGTGCAGCGGACGCAGTTTGGAAGATCGGAGTATACTCAAGCCTATGCTTCACTCCTCTAAGCATCGCCCCGTTCCGATGTGCGATCATGCAGACCGCGCCAGTTCTTCTGCTCGGCTTTAATCGCCCGGAACTCCTGCGCGGGCTTATCGAAAACCTTCGCTCGATTCGCCCCGCGCGTGTCTATGTTGCAATCGATGGACCACGTCCTGCAGTACCAGCCGATCGAGTCGCCACCACGGAATGCCGAGAGGCCGTCGACTGCATCGACTGGCCTTGCGAAGTGATCACCAGATTTCGTGAGACGAATCTCGGCTGTGCCGGCGGGGTGAGCGATGCCATTTCCTGGTTCTTTGAGCAGGAAGAAGCAGGGATCATCCTCGAAGATGACGTGCGGGTTGATCCCAGCTTTTTCCCATTCTGCGCAGAGTTGTTGGCACGGTATCGTGACGTACCGAGGGTTTGCGCGATCTCCGGCTGCAACTTCGTTCCGGTCGGCCTTTGTGGATCGACCTTTGACTACCGCTACTCGTGGATCACCCACGTCTGGGGCTGGGCCACCTGGCGGCGGGCCTGGCGGGAATACCGGCACGACATGACCGATTGGCGGAACCGGCTTCCTTGGTCCTCGCTCGCACAGGCCTCGGGCAACTCGGCGGAGTCCATTCTCTTCTGGAACCTGATGTTTGAGCTGGTCGCACGGGAAATCATAGATTCGTGGGACTACCGCTTCATCTTTTCCGCGTTTCGAACAGCCAGCCTCACCATTACCTCAAACACCAACCTGGTGAGCAACGTCGGCTTCGGAGACGCGGCCACCCACACCCGCACTGCCCCCGCCGCATTGCCACCACCGCAGCCGATTCATTCGCCATTTCGCGGCCCACCGAACATTCATCCCGATCATGTTGCCGATCGCTGGGTGATGCGGCATGTGATGGGTGCGACGGCGGGCGGAATTGGTAGACAGGGCCTGCGGTTCCTCGGGCGGCAGCTCATGCAACGCCGGCGGTTACCCGAATGAGGAATTTGTGCGAAGTGACAATACAGCGTTCCGGTGCGGAACTGCCCGCCAGCAACCGGCACCCAGCGACTGCCGTCGCATATCGATGGGCAAGATAATGATGGCCATGAGTCAGCGGCACCTCTGGGCGCGCGTTATGAACCAAGGATCAACCCCACTGCTTCAGTCGGGTTTGCTGCTGACCGCGCTGGGCGTCACGACCGGGCTGCTCAACTACGCATTCCAACTGCTCATGGGCAGGCTGCTCACTGCGGACGATTTCCTAGCGTTCAACGCGATCGTTGCGACCAGCCTGGTTGTCGGGGCACCACTCGCGGCCGTGCAGACGGTTGCAACGCAGTACGTGGCCAGTGTCAGCACGGCCGTCGGGCTAGCCGGGGCGCGGCGGCTTTTCTGCCGCTGGATGGCCCGAGGCTGGCTTGTTGTTGCCGCAGCAGTACTGGCGACGGCTGCGTTAGCGCCGCAGCTCACGTCATTGCTCCGACTGCCCGACCACACGAGCCTCTGGATGTTGGTCACGATCGCGTGCGGCATGCTTCTGGCCTCGGTCAACGGCACATTCTTTCACGGCCTCCAATGGTTCGCCTGGCTGGGTGGCCTTCCGCTGACGACCACACTGCTGAAGATCGTGCTGTGCTCCCTGTTCGTCGGGTCGCTGGCGGGAGGCCTCCACGGCGCACTTGCGGGAGTCGTGGCCGCGACGGCTGTCGCGATCGCCGCGGGGTCATGGGCGATCTTTGCGCAGACGACCAGAGTGATCCGTTCCACGGAACGGCTTCCTCCGTTTCCCTACGCGCTGCTTCCACCGGTGATCGCGGGAACCTTTGGTCTGGTGAGCATGACGCAAATCGACCTTGTGCTCGTGAACCGCTATTTCGCCCCAACTGAGGCAAGTCAGTATGCGTTGGCGGCAGTGCTTGGCAAGGTCGTGCTCTACCTGCCGGCAGGCATGGCAGCAGCAATTCTTCCGATTGTTGCTGCAAGCCACAGCCGCGACCAAACCGGGCACCGGACTGCGGCGTCCGCCGTATTGCTGACGCTTCTTCTCAGCGGCTGCGTCGCCCTTGGCTTTTTTCTCGTCGGGCCGCGACTGGTCGACCTGCTCTACGGGCAAAAGTATGGGTCGGCTGGCGGACTGCTGTGCTTCTACGGCCCCGCGATGGTACCGATGGCGGCAGTGATTGTGATCCACAACTATATGGTCGCACAATCCCGCCGCGTATACTCATGGCTGATCGGCACGACTGCCGTTCTTGAAATTGCCGTTCTGGACGCATGGCACCCGTCGCTCGAAATGGTCTTGGGGATTATCGCGGCTCTCAACTCGGCGCTCGCTCTTTCGGGGATCTTCTTCTTAGGTGTGCCGCCACCGCGGACTTCCAAGCTGGCGAAGACTACGGGTACTACCTGATTACGATGAAATCGCTTTTCCGAACTTTTGTTGTGTCGCTTGAAAAAAGTCTCCCAAGCCCACTGTTCCGGCTGCTATACGGCTGTTACGCCAACCTGAAAAATCCATTTCAGCTGCTCGTTGGATACGGCCTGTGGCGCACCTGTTTTACTCACCGATCGGAAAACAGGTATCGTGATCCGATTCCTTGGTTTTCATACCCGGCGGTTGAATATCTTGACGGGCTCGATTTTTCGGAGTGTGCAGTCTTTGAATTCGGCAGCGGGAATTCAACCCTTTACTGGGCAAACCGCGCAAAGTCGGTCATAGCGATTGAACACGACCCGGCGTGGGCTAATCACCTGCAGCCGCTGCTTCCCAGCAATGCGACCGTCCGACAGGTTGACTGCCTTGATTTCTACGCATCGGCGGTTACCGTCACTGACCGGCGTTATGACATCATCATCATCGACGGGGCGGTCCGCCACGACTGTGCCCAAACGGCAATCGGCAAGCTGAACCCAGGTGGTTTCATCATTCTTGACGATGCCGACGATCATCCGAATGCAGCCGAGACGCTCCGGGCTGCCGATCTGATCGAAGTTGACTTCGCGGGTTTCAGTCCGATTGTAAGCTACACGAAGACAACCAGTTTCTTCCTCCACCCTGGATTTCGGCCAGTTGCACGGTTTCAACATATGCCGCACCACAGCACCTGCCATCCGAAAGCAAACGCACCGTGATCACGATGGCCCAACGGCCGAGCACGGCTCCATAATACAAGCCACAAGGGTGTAAGAATGAATCGCGTTGAGTGGGTTGCCCGAGCTGCAAGCCTGCCCGGCTATGGGTGGCTGCAGCGGTTTGTTCAAACCATTCGCTATCGTCGTTGGCTGCGCAATGGTCAACCGCTGCCCCCACCGAGTCGGGTCAAGCAAGAACAGCTCCGCTCGCTCGCTCGCGAGGCGGGTCTCACGACCCTTGTCGAAACCGGGACATTCTTCGGGGACATGCTTTACGCACTCCGTGCCGATTTTCGCACGCTCTACTCAATCGAACTGTCGCCGTCACTCCACCGGCACGCCCAAAGGCGGTTTCGCCGCCACCACCACATTCATCTCGTCCAGGGCGACAGCGGCGAACAACTCCGCGCTGTCCTCACAAAACTCAACACACCAACACTCTTTTGGCTTGACGGCCATTATTCGGGCGCGGGAACGGCCCACGGGACTGAAGCAACACCTCTTGTTCGTGAACTCGACGCAATACTTGCATGCCCCGTTCCCTGCGTGATCGCGATCGATGACGCGCGATTGTTTGACGCTGATGTCGCTTATCCTTCACTCCAAATGCTGACCGATTGGGCCGTCGCGCACCAGTTTTATACGCATTTTAAGCAGCCCTGTGACATGGTCATTCTGACCAAAAATCCCGCTGCGTTACCACAATGAAAAGACACCGATCGGTTCTGGTTCGGTTTGCGATCGCATCATACAGGTGGTTGAACGCCTTTGGGGTTGACCCGCGTCAGACCTTTCTCGCTCTGCGAGGTCTTGCCGGATTTATTCGAGACGCGTGGAGGTTTTGCTATGAGCCAACCGTCCCTGGGTTTCACTTTGCGCGCGGAACAGTTTACCCTTGCCTGACAGATCGGCACGCCGCTGCGGGTACTGCCGGCGGCAGCTACTTCCATCAAGACATCTGGGCTGCCCGTCATATTTTTCATAAGTCGCCGCGCCGGCATATCGACGTCGGGTCCCGCGTTGACGGATTCGTAGCTCACGTGGCATGTTTTAGGAAAATCGAAATTCTCGATATTCGACCACTCGACACACTTGATGCGAATATCCAATTTCGTCAGGCCGACGTTATGGCTCACATTTCTCCGGAACACCAAGGCTGTTGCGACTCTCTTTCCTGCCTACACGCACTTGAGCACTTTGGTCTTGGTCGTTACGGTGATCCGGTACGCAGCGACGGTTTTCTGCGAGGTTGGGACAATCTTTTCCAAATCCTAGAGGCCGATGGAACACTTTACTTCTCAGTGCCGCTCGGCCCCTCGCGAATAGAATTCAACGCGCACCGCGTGTTTTCGACCAAGCAGCTACGACGACTTATCGAGGGTCGCTATGACATTCACGAGTTTGCGTATGTTGACGACACAGGAAAACTTCACAGAGGCCGATCTTTATATGAGCCGGACGCCGATCATGAATTTGGCTGTCTGTTTGGCTGCGCTTTGTTAGCACTTCAAAAGCGCACGGCGTGTTCCGAGACCCCCACGTAAACCAAAGGGCAATGGTCGTAACTTGGATTACCAAAACATCGCTTGCCCGCAGTGCGTATGATTCCGCGCGTCCAAAAGTGCGTTTTCCATCATCGGTTCAGCGGCGACAGCCGATGGGCCATCTGCGCAACACAACAACGGGGTATCACCGAGGAACGCCGCCCAAGCCGCGAATGTGCTTGGAACGCTTACGACCAAATCGCACATTCCGAGTTGGCAGAATGATTCCATGAAGTGCCCGCTGCCTTTGGTTCCTGTCGCCCACTGAATGTTCGGGTGTGAAAAAAGGTGAGGATCCTGCGACTCATCGCTGCTAACCAAAATGACGGTATCCTCGCCAAATCGCTCCCATAAAGCATCAATGATTTCACGATACTCGAGGGAGGTCCGAAAATATCGCCCGCCAAACCAACCGCGATAATCCGTCTGCCGCATGAGAAGTCCGATCACCCGTGGGTGTTGCTGTCTCAGTTTCGCCATGAACTCATGACTCGGCTTGCGGAATTGTGGGGCAGGCTGCAGGAACGACCGGATTGCCTGGGCATTCCGTTCAAAAGCGGCCCAATTTCGCAACTTCCAACCCGCCAACAGCACCCATGAGTGTTCGGTGAGCATTCGACGCACGGACCGATCACCTAGGTCAGCAACGTCTTCACTGAAATTAATCCTGCGGCGGTGTGCGAGAAAATGCATGAGATGAGCAATCCCACGTGACAACGGTGGGACGAACCGCTGTGGGGTGCCGGCGTAGACGGCTTGCGTCAAACGGCCAACCGACTCGTACTTGCTTCTTGTCGGCGGATAAACGCAAAGCGGATTTCGCTCAGTCCCCGCACAAAGCTTTGCATAAGGCCAAAAGCTAAAGTTGCAGACCGATAGCTCGGGGCACTCTTCAATCATTGCTATGAGATGCCCAAACAACATCAGCTGATTTGCGAAACGGCCGCCGCCATGCGTGAAGACGATCCGGTGCTGAACCGTGTGATTACTCCCAGGTCTCATGGTTTTGAGAATAAATCCTGTTTCAGGCTGCTGATCCCTTGCCTTCTGTGCGCGGAAAAGAGTCCGCCGCCACGATCCTCCCATCGTATCACCTCAAAGCACCGTGCTGCTCAACGCGATGCCGAAGCTCCGGATGGAGCCGAGCGCGACCCGCTTCCGGGAGAACTTTGGGGTCAGGTCTTGAGTTTTAACTTTTCAGAGAACTTTGGGGTCAGGTCTTGAGTTTTAACTTTTCGGCGATCAGTTCCTTTGTCTGCCGACCTGGATCACGGCTGTTTGCTAGCCTGCTGGTCAACGGCGGGGGGTTCCAGCGTACGCCGGG
>Ga0209986_10004033_pt1 | contig 12631 bp, 20 predicted proteins | sample BlataG_FD_183168 | JGI IMG/M metagenome (GOLD analysis project Ga0209986, IMG submission 183168) | Deep subsurface microbial communities from Black Sea to uncover new lineages of life (NeLLi) - Black_00105 metaG (SPAdes) (version 2) | ecosystem: Environmental > Aquatic > Marine > Oceanic >...
CATTTTTTTCTTTCCTTCTTTTTGCAGACCTTCTTCCATTCAACTCGTTGTTCTGCATATCAGACTCACGCGCCTTGTATTCGCCGTTCGACCACGCGATCTTGCATAGTGATCGGATACGCCGAACAAGGGCGTCATCATCAATGTCGATGGTCTCTGCAATCCCCTCGTCCTGCCACCAGCGGTGGAATGCAGAACAAGTTGCTCCACTCGTATTCCGGTGGGCGCGTTTTTCCCTGTCCATGCGTGTTTCCATAGCCTGAGCCTCCATGAAGATGTTCACGTCATTCCCCTTTCTGCCCACCGGAAACGGTGAGCATGTCGTTCGGTGCAACTGGAAGTGGACACCATTTTGGTATGCGCGACGGTAACAGAATCTCCCGGCGTATCTTGTCGCAGTACCAGTTTATTTCGGAGCAATGCGGACAGTCGCAGCAACGCCTAATTTCAATAAGCCGCACCGAACAAGCGGATGGACAAGCGGATTCACGTTATTGTTGTTGTTGGGCAGTATGCGAATCATGCCGAACGCTCCGATCATCTCGGCTTGTTCCTTTGCCTTTTCTGGTGACGTGAATGTTCCAGCCGACTTCACCCACCTCCCATGTTCTCGCCACTCCAATGTCCACCGTCTGCCCAACAAGGCAGTGGAGTCTACCTTCGTTCCGCTTCGCTTCACTTCGGAGCCTCACTTTCTGCGTTGCGCTAATCTATTGTCTAACGTTTACCGTTCTATTATACATTATTTTGATATTTTTTCTCATTTATTGCTCAAGGCTGCCGTATCTAGATCGGCTGCCTCGCGCATAAAACAATCATGTCGCGCTTGTTGCATCTCCCTCGATAGACTCCCATCGCAATCATACACCAATGCCCCCGCTGCGAGGTGCCGTTTGTGATCCGCCTGCGCTCGCAACTCTGCCGCGTGCTCTGCCTGTGAAGCCTCCGGATATTTCGTTCGCCATTCTGCCAATCGCCGACGCGCCTCGGCGCGTTGCGACATCGCCCGCATCATTTGGTCATCGTCCGTGTCGTGGTGCTCGGACCTGGACGCCGACGCATAGAGCTGGTTGATTGCCTCGCGCTCTACCACTTCCGGGTGTGCCGCTCGATATTCCATTGCGGCTCTTTTTTCCGCTGCCCTTTCTTCGTTCGCATCCACCAACACTAGACCGCTAGGATTGACTCCCATCCGGGCGTACATTGTCGCCGGAATTTTGTCCCACGCTTTTGCTCGCACAAGTTTCGCCGCCTCTTCTTTTGGCAATGCGCCGCTCGCAGCACAATCAAGAATTGGCATTCCCTTATACCACACGGTCCCGTCATGTCGTATTTCGGCAGGTGGCAGTCGCAACGTCACCTCGCCATCGCGCTTGCATATTACGGTTGCTGTTTTGATTGTATTTTTCCTTTCTTATATCTCGCCTGTTTTCACAAATTTAATAAGAGGATTGCATATCATTTCAATGTTGTCCATACGTCTTCGTTCATTGCTCTCCACCAATAAGCTTTCGTTACGTTAGATATATCGAAATGCTGTCCCACATAAAGAATTTTATCGTAAAATTCCTTAGCTTCATCTTCGAGCCCAAAGAACCTGAGACAACGAACGATACGGGTAATTCTAAGGAGATTATGATTAAATTCCTTACACCATTCTCTCTGAATATCTCTATCCCAACGATCTTGATGTATGCCATAAAATTTTTGCATACGATCTTGAGCCTTACGTAGATTCTGCTTAATAGCCGTATTGTTCTTGGCAGCTTCGACAGTCTCTTTTGTAAGGATGGGATAGGTTTGGGCGAACTTGGACTCTTCGTGGAGAGGAAACATCCATTGAACTTGATCGTGGCATTCTTCCATAACTTTATCCGAGTATGTAATGATCTCTTCAAAAGTTCTATCCTTATAGTCTTTGCCTTTGCCCTCTAGAAAGTCAATAATGGTTTGTTTATCTGTGATAATCATTTGGCAACTCCCGCTTGACTATGTATTTTTGTCCATCACTCTTTGGCTTTCAAATGCTGCTAGGGCAAATACTGCATCTTCTTTAACGGGGAAAAACCAATAAGTCAATTTCTGTCTTTTCCATTAGTCTGCTTCCTTTCTTTCTAACGTTCACCTGTATTCTAACGTTACCACTTGTTCATCATGCCAAGGACTAACGTAGTACTCTTCGCCATCTCGAATGACAGGCTGTTGCTCGAAGTTTTCTCCAATGCCATCTGCCCATTGACACTGAGTATAATCAATAAGTTCCGCTTCTTCTTCAGGGGTCAATTTTCTTGTAACGTCATAAGCCGTGGTAGCTATCAATTCTTTCTTTTCGGAATCATAAACAAACTTAAGATAACCGCCGCTAATAACATCTAAAGGAAGATCCAAGCCCATATAGTCAGAAAAACATGCCTGACCATATATCCCATGAAAAAGCTTCAAATCTATCGCTTCCACTGGATAACAGTCTGCATCGTCGTTTTTTCGAATAATAGCTTTGCCTTTGACAATAGCTAGCATTTATAACACTCTATAGGCTTTTTTGACTTTTTCAATCATGTTTTTGTCGCCAATTGCCTTACTGGGGTTGTCACTAAGCTTAACTACGGGCTTATTATTGCAATGTATCGCTTTGATAACAATATTGAGCCGAGTGGGATGAGGCGAAGTTGCGAGGGGCTTCAGCGAACAATCATTCGTAAGATCAGTACCAATGCCAAAGCTTACGCCAATAAGTCCTGTAAACTCTCGATAGATCCTCAACGCTTCAGGAATGTCAAGTCCATCACTAAAGACTAGGCTTTTCGTTTTAGGATCAATATTCATACCTTTGTAATGTTTGATTGCCTTATAACCAAATTCAATAGGATCTCCGCTGTCATGTCTTAGTCCTTCAAAAGCATTTGAAAGAATTGTGCCAAAATCTCTAAAGAATGCATCGGTAGTAAAAGTATCCGTAAGGACAATACCAAGATCGTTATCATATTCCATGAGCCATGTATACATCGCTTTTTTCTGAGCATTCTTAACATCCGCTACTAACGAAAGATGGGCCGAAAACCACTCATGAGCAACGGTTCCAATTGGCTTAAGACCAGTTTCCATGGCCAATGCAACATTCGAAGTGCCTATAATGTTGTGGCATTTCTCTACGAGGTTTTTGACGACTATATTCTGCCAATCTTTCGAGAAACGCCTGCGGGTGCCAAATTCAGCAAACTTGAAATTAGGATACGGTTTCAGCATTTCTATCTTTTCATTAAGCCTGTCATAGCCAATCTCGCAACATTCAACCCTATTGTTATCCTTAGTGGTAAGATGGCTAAAGTAAAGCTCATTTACAATAGCCAAAATCGGAACTTCCCACAAAATGTTGTCAACCCATTTGCCATCTATACCTATAAGAAGATTCCCATTCCATGTACCAACATTAACTTGTCCCCGGTCAAAACGATATTCGGTAAGATAGTCCAGATAATCAGAAGTTAAAAACGGACACGAAAGAAGAAGATAATTTCTTTCTTCGGGAGTCAAGCAAAGATTCTTCATCGCATCTACTTGTTCCCGAATTTCGTCTGCCAAAAACCCAAGTTTAACGTCCTTGTTGCGACATCTAAATTCATAACCAACTGCTACTTCAGGGTATTGGTGCAAAACGCATTGCTGCATGGTAAACTTGTAAAGATCCGAGTCTAATACCGAAGTAATAATTTGATTGTTCATTGCATATCTCCCATTCGATTAATACAATAATACCAAAAAGGAACCCTCATTGCAAGATATATTTGTCGTATAATTTTACGTACTTTTGGGGCAATCTATCATAATGGTTATATAAAGTGGTTGGCATTGCATCAACAATTTCGGGTATGGTATAAGGTTCTTTCCCAACCTTATACCATACCCGTCTCAAAAGAACATAGTTGTGAAAATAAATGTATGCATTAGCCCCCTGAATATAACGAGCGATATTAATGGGCAATCTAAATTTCTTTATTAATCTAGCTGCTCGTCTTTCACAATCCAATTCAACATTTCTAGTTAAACGTACATATTTTTTTATATTTTTGGGAGAAAAACTTTGACCCTTGATCCATGCAAATATCTTTTCGCTAGTATCATTTCCCCTTAGCATTGAGTTTTTCCATACTTTGCGCTGATCTTTATGTTGACCAAAATGACCAAATTCATGAACCAACAAAGGAAGCCATTCGTTCCTAGATTTTTTGACCGCACAAACAAGAGCAAGATTGTCTTCGTCAAAATATCCATTTACCCTAGTTCTATATTCTACCACAAGAAATTCAGAATCTGCCATAATGAATTTAACATTTACTTTCTCGCATTCCCTTTTGACATGATTAATAAATTTCCTGATAGAATTCTTTTTTACGCATGTCATGTTTGCCCCTTTTCATGTGGACCAAGGAGAGGATTTACTTTACTCCTCTCCTTGCGAAATCAGAATTATAGAGCCATTATCTATAGACTGTTTTAACAAATCATTAAGAACACGGTCTTGGTTAGAAATTTCAATATATGCAAATCTCCATCCCTCGTTTTTAGCTTCTATTTCTTTCATTTTATTTTCTAATTCTAGCAACATTGGTTCGATCCATACATGTTTGCGGCCAGCCAAAATATCTTCAATGCCCAAGGAACCAATGTAAGACTCTATGTCTATCCTTCCATTCTTCATCAAATCTAAAATATCAGGATCTTTTCTGCCGCAGTGGGGACATACATCTCCGCTTTTAATGGCAATAATAAAACTTGAGCTTGAGCTATTACTTACGAATCCATTTCTTGTTTTCACAATGTTACCTCTTCTATTGTTGTTGTTGGCATCGGTGTTGGTTATTGCCTGTTGGCGGTAATGAGTCCAGCGTCCTTCAACCGCCTGACCCACTCCGCCACCCATGTTGCTACGCAGACGCTTACCCAGTCGCCGTCCGGCAGGATGGACGTTTCGTCGATCCGTTGCAGGTCGGCAAATAACTCCGCCAACAAAGCCTTCGAGCGAGAAGCCGCTTCAGACTTTAAGACGATCTCGGGGTATCTGTTGTTGAATTGTGATGCTGGCCTCATCGGTGATCCTTTCTCGCCAGCGGCTCAAGGCCAGCGTTGGTTCATGTTCTGCTCTGCGCAAAATAGCGTCAGTATTCATTTTTTGTCATCCATAATAACACCTTTACCTTTACAGTGTTTGCATTCTTTTAGTGGTTCATTAATATAATTCATAAGTTCTTTCAAGTATTTACGTATATTTTCCCCTAGTTCTTCTTCATTGTTACCCACAAATGGTTCTATCACGGTATAACCCTTATAGTTAGATTCAGCGTGTGTCATTTCAAATATGTCTACTTCTCTAGTGTCCTTATATCCTTTTTTATACTTAGGTTTTCTACGTGAATGAAATGCATTGACATTGAAAGTATATTCGATTTCTTCGGCTAATGGAATAACTTTCTTGACTGTAAAGCAAAAATTGTAATCGGATGTCACTTTGGCATATTTTCCATCAATATTTTCTAATACGTGTCTTCTAATTATATCATATGTTTGCTTGCTAGTCAATTTGCAAGGTCTAGTTGGCAAAATCAAGTCGGGAAATACCAATCGATCTAACAACTGGTGTCTTGCTTCGTTTTCTGTTATTTCTGTTTCGCCATCACTTTTCCCATACCCCTTATATACCGGAAACGAAAAGCCCTTATACTCATCTACTTCATCAATTTTTATTTGAGCAACGATTTCAAATTTAACTTCTTCCATAATATTAGGTTGTGGGTCAGACACTTCTTTATAAAGAGATCTCAAGTGACTATATTCTTCTTTGAAATTCCAATCGCAATCTTCGTATTTAGCAACATCTTCTCTTTTGAATACCTTAGGAAATTTTTTAGATTCAATTTCAACATCAATCAGTTCGTATCTGTGATTAATATTAGGTTGCTTTACTTCTTTTTCTATCTTGTTTGGCATCTTATCAACAATATACCAGTGAGGATTAAAAGAAGGTTTAGGTTGTTGTCCATCAAAGAAATAAGGTTCTAAGGAATGGTGAGTCCAACGATCTTTAGAAGAATGTTTTTTAACAAAAACTTTATCTTTTGTTTCAATAATTTCCAGATCGAATTCATTCATGATTTTATTATCCTTTATTTTTCAATTAGTATGACAGAAATCAGCAAAATATCAATAGCGCACTAATCATGGTGCAGTTTGTCGTCGTTCCGCCGAAAATTGATCTTCGCCGGGAGCGGGTCAATCTTGTAGGTATTGCCGAGGTGAAACTTGACGAGATATTCGTTGCCCTCCGCATCCTTCATCACTTTGCCTTCGTCGGGGATGCTCGCATTGTTGCACCTAGCGTTGCACCCAGCCAACAAAAGCATGGACACTACGGCAACAAGTACTGCGATTTTGCTTGCGTTCTTCATGATATCTTACCTCCTTGGTTGTTTTGTTGCCGACCATTTGTTGCCGACCATCAAGGAACGATCCACTCTAACTCTGGAATTTAGTCCCAAAGAGAGAAGGAAAATTCCTTCTACTCGTAGATTCAAACATTTGATAACACCTTAACATGGAAATCCGTGCAAAATGAACTAGACTTTATAAATGATACATTCTCTTGCGCCATGAGGATTATGAATGTTGGCCGTAATCTTCTTTCTAAAATCTTGAATCCGAGAATCATTCCATACGTCTGCCATAAAATCTTCGGACTTTTTAACATCCACGCCACATCTCCATCATAACAAGACTGACATAATGTGTAATCAATTTGAGTAAATTGGTTATATGTAACGCAGCATTCCTCACAAACTGGTTCATCGCAATCTTGGCAATAATAATCAGTTAAGCTTCCGCACATATGGCATTTCAAACTGTCACTCATTCAGTCTCTGTTACCTTTTGTCGTTTTGTCACCAAAGTTTACCTTGCTAATTTTGCTCCCCTTAAGAATTTTAGATACACGATTAACTACTTTCATTGGAACACATACAAAACCAATCTCAACCTTTTCTCCAGATTGAACTCCAGATTGAACAGCCTCGTAAGATTTTATATTGGAAGCAAGTTCGTCTGCTATAACATCACAAAATAAATCTCCGAACTCATTATCCTCACATGCCACACTTAGTCCCCCATTAAGAATGTCTCTTGAAATTTCTTTGTCAGCAACCAAGCTTACTCTTAATGCAATTTTGGCAATATTTAATGACTCGATATCCACCATAATCATTTTCTATTCTCCTTTTTGTTACCTTTTGTCGGTTTGTAACCAAATTCAGGAAGGACATATTTCTTGTAAGTTGATGAACCTAATCCGCAAACCCAAAACTTAAGTTCTCCGTTTTTGTTCTTCCAATAAATCTTGTATCCTCTGTCAACGGGCAATGCTAATTTTTTGCCATCAATTGAGTCCGAAACATTTACCTCTTCTATCTTTTCGACTGCAACATCTTCGTCTATAGAAGGACGTTCATAATCTTTTTCTTTTATGAGAGATTCAAATGATATTGTCTTCATTTTAGTTACCTTCTGTCGGTTTATCTCTAAACTTATTCACCTATGTAGTATTCCCCATCTCCATTGGACTTCATTACGCCAATTTCGCCCAGTTCAACATCTTCCTCTTCTTTAAAAAGCTTGTCCCTAACTTCTTTAGGATAGTCAAGGTATTCAATTAGCTTATAACCATTATTCAGGTCTGGAAGGTTACTGTCGGACTCTTCCCTGTAAAATCTAAGGTCTGCTGAACCATCTCCATCTACAGATATTTTTATATCTCTATTACAGCCTAATGTTTGACATTTACTGATATGTCGAACTATAGCCTCAAAAGCTTGCATATCCTCAGAATCACCTACAACTACATATTTTGCGAATATTTTACTCATTTTATTTTTCCTTATTTTCGTTACCTTCTGTCGTTTTGTCACTAAACTTCTTTTTGTTTTTGATATACTTCATACCCCAGTCACCGCCATTTTTCTTCATAACATTAAAGACCAATCTTTGTGAACAAGCGTAACAAGAGAACATCCCCTGCGTTCCGTAATCATGTATCAATTTACCGTTTCTTTCGAATCCACCAAAAACATGATGAAGGCTAACAGGTTCTCCGCTGGTGCAGTTTGGGCATATTATAGGGCTTCCATCCTCTTTGAAATATTCTTTTATGACAAATCTCGACTTGAATTTCTCGTAAATTTCGTCCGACATTCCTATATCAGCTAGTGGATTCATTTCGTTGCCTTTTGTTAACAAGGATATCCATCATGCAATTCTACATTATCTCTATAACTATAAAATGAACCACAAACGTTAAATAGTTCAGATTCACATTTCCCATCTTGTTCCATTGCTGTTGGACATCTATAAATATCCCCAATCACTTTACCATCCTGATGAGCCGCTAATCTTCCAAATACATCGTCATGAACTAATTCTTCTCCGCAATATGGGCAATTCATTTTTTGTTACCTTCTGTCGTTTTGTCACTAATAAAATATAGACGAATCTTGTTTTAACTTTACATATTTTCCAGCATAATTCGTATTAAGTTTCTTTTCTATTGTGTGCTTGGTTCCTCCAGCTCCCTCTTCTTTAAAAGATTTATTCCATAGCTTAAATTCTTTAAGAATTTCTTTTTTATTATCTTCGTTAATGTGACACTCATAAAATTTAATATGGTCCAAATTTCTATAAAATTGTAAATCCCAATGATCCCTAGCCCAAATAACAATAATTTCTTTATCAACTATTTCAAATCCAACAAAAAAAGAATTGGCCGCCAAGTTGCCATGAAATAATCTCCATCTTTTTTTAATTTGATCATACACTTTTTCACAATTTTCAATATTCATTTTTGTTACCTTCTGTCGGTTTGTCTCTAAACTACAAATGGATTAACAACAGACATTAAACTCATTTTATTTATTCCACATAAAAAGCTAAAACTGGTAACTCTTCTTTTTCTTGGGGTGTTTCCGCTTGACTTTGGCAGGGAGTTTCCTTATCCTCTTCCTCTTTGATTTTTTGCCGCCAATTTTGACAATCAGTATCGCTACCACAACACGGAAGAGAATAATTACCACTTAATGCAAAAGGACAGAAAATTCCATAATTGGGGCATTCATTCATTTTGACCTGCTTACAAAATTGCTCGGTTGTTAAATTTTTCCTAAACGATAAATTTTTGTCTTTACGTTTAAAAGAAGTAATAGAAAACGGAACCTTTATGCGAATAAACTTTTGCCCTTTTCCCAATGGTTTCCAAAAAAGAGCATTGTATTTCTTGTCAGTGATATACAATCCATATGCTTCTGGAAATTTAGCTTTTCCAAAAGGATCGTAGTACTCATATACTTTATAGGGTTGATTCGGCATTCTTTGCTATAAACCTTCCTTGACTATATCGTATTTTCTCCCATCCAAGCGCATCAAAAATTTCCTTCTGAAGCACCAACATATCTTCTTTGGTTTTCGCAAAACTATCTTTGGCAGGATAAAGCTCTACCATAATAGTACAGTCAGGCGCAGATATTCTTTTAATGTCTTTGATCAGTTGGCGGCGTTCTTTCTTACTAAGGAACATCATAAGATAGTTACAAAGAATAATATCGGCCCGACGAGTTACAGGAAGGGGTTGTTTGCCTAATGTCGCTTCCTTTCCATAATCATCTACCATATCTAGAGACACAACCCGATGCCCTCTCTTTTTCATAAATCGAGAATTGCGCCCATTGCCACATCCTAAATCAACAACAAAACCTTTTCCTTTCCCAAAATGCTTATAGTTTTGCTTAAGATAAGGCGTAGGGGTTTTCCTTCCGCAACGAACACAATACTTATCATTAAGATATTTTCTGCTCATTTATTTATTCCCTTCCTCTTAGATTTTATAAATGATACATTCTCTTGCACCATGAGGATTATGAATGTTGGCCGTAATCTTCTTTCTAAAATCTTGAATCCGAGAATCATTCCATACGTCTGCTATAAAATCTTCGGACTTTTTAACATCCACGCCACATTCCCATCCCTTAACCTCCTCACAAAAGCTACAAGGATAACATAACCCTCTAGCGTCAACGTACCAACTAAAACATGTTGACTCGCAAGGTTCTCCTACTTCCTTGAAACGCTCATAGTCGGCATGGTCTGCAATTGCGTCAAAAAACTTACGACAACCACAACTGTCAAAGCCGAAACTAATCCCCTTTTCTAACGACAAATTAACCAACATAGAATACTGATCTTGAGTTAAGGGAGTAAACTTAACGCCTCGTCCCTTTTGTTTAAGAGATAGCATAACGATAGCATTCATTCCTTTTAATCTCTCATCAGTAACCATGTCATTAATAGTTTCAACACAGCCTTCCAAAGTTTCTTGAGAAATCATGTAATGTATATTTACTTGAGACATACCTCTAGAAACAAGCTTCTGGACTGTATCGTAACAAGAGTCCTTGCACTCGTACCGGCTAACTGCGACAGCACCCATAACGTCGGCCAACTTATCTGCCACTTCTTCCGAAACATCAGCAACAGTAATATTGGGAACAATTCCTATCTCCCTACAATACTTTGCCATCTTCCACAAGTCAGGATTAGAAGTCGCAGTAGAATCGGCACCAAACGCAACTTGAGTTAGGCAAAGAGGAACCTTGTCTATAATCTCTTTAAACGTTTCAAACGACATATTGATACCCTGAGGAGTATTGCTCTTATAACAAAAAGAGCAGGGTTTTCTAATCCATGAGCCATCCTTATTTTTGGATAAAGAGCCACTGCATTTGGTTGTTATTTCGATATCTGCTATTTCAGGACCAATAGGGGAATACATTGGATCATCTTCATAAGTTGCGCCCCATCGCCTGAATTCTCCGTCACGCTTAGAGAAATAGTAATTGTAATCAGGGCCGACAACTATCTTATGATACTTCCCGTCATATATGATGTAGGTTTTTCCACCTATAACATATTCATATTTTTGGCCTTCAGACAAATCCTTTTCGACACCAAAAACAAGATTCGTTACTGCTAATGCCTTTAGTTTCTCTTTTTGGAGAGAAACTGGTCCCAGTTTATCCCAAAAAGCCTTCGTAATAATTTTTAAGACGGGAATTGGAATAGTTGCCTTAGCCATCTCTCCAAGCCTCCTCGTAAGTACTGCATTTTAGGTCTACTTCCAAAAAAGACCTCAAGGATTCTTCTACGTTCTCTTTAAATTGTGCGCCTGTTTCGTTGTCTCTAATCTCACTCCAATTACGCCCTATATATAGGTCTCCATCGGGACCATAATTTATAGAAAAACTATCTCCTAAGCAAAGCCTCAAGAATCTTTCGCTATTACATTGCAAAAAGTGTTCAACGATTTCCATCTCATTTTCGTCCAATTCTTCAATCCTCTTCAACATCTCTAGTTGGGCCTTATTCCGTTTTGCCCAGTAGTGTTCGTTTTTCAACATCTCATCAATTTTTGAGATCAAATTGGCAAGACCAGTTTTCTTAATAGCATTTACCAAAGAGATCTTATCGAATGAGTTTAAGTTAATTCCATAAATACAAAAACTAGTAGTGCTGCTATTGCTTACAAATCCTTGTCGTTGTTTCATTTTTTCTCCTTTTGATCTTTCTTGAATATATCATACTGTTTTTTGTAATTCAAGTAAATATCATCTTTTTGTTTTTTTATACCTATTTTAAGGCCATATTCCTTACAAATGGCCTTAAAATCCTTAGGGGTAAGCTTATTCCTGCTAATTAAAGCCTCTATAACCTCTATATACAAAGGCAAATGATCCTTCAAAATATTGGTGGTTCGAACGATAGAGTCTTGAATAATTTTTTCTATTAAGTCATTTGTTCCTTCCAAGTCTGTGTTAGAAAGTTCCGTATCATTGTCTGAACTGATCCATGATTTAACTCGATCCATACCTATTTGCCTCACCATTCTAGCGGCGTCAGAAGTAGCCTCTCTAAGATCGCATTGACCACCCCATGTACGATTGGCCTCTCCAAAAATTAATCTCTCCCCTTCTGCGCCAGCCAACCAAACGCAAATCTTATCCTGCATCATAGTCTTGGCTCCGCAAATAGCATGAGTACAAATAAACCCTTCTATTTTATGGGTAGCTGGAGTAGAAACTATTTGAGGAGGAGAAAGCTTAAATAATATAGCGTATACAACTGCATGGGCTGCTTCATGAACGGCTGTTAGAATTTTACGATCTAGATTCTTATTGCGTTCTGACTTAAGGCTATCTAAAACACCTTTATATGAATAACGTATCAAATGACCTTGAATATCGGCGCAAATTGCATTATTCCGGTAACTAATTTTCAAAGAAGATCCCTTTTGGATCAATGCTTGCAATAAAAACTTAGGCATTAAACTTTCAAGAATTTCAGAAATAGTGGAAAAAACGGGGCGAACACCTTGGGTTGGGTATACACCATTGTCGTAGATTAATTGTCGAATAGAGGAATCTACTTCAACACTTATTCCATGATTGTTTTGGACTCTACGGGTAATTTCGGCTACCTTTCTTTCAATAATAACCTCATATGTCCTTTGGCTTAAAGATGGATAAATAACATGGGTATTTCCAAA
>Ga0209986_10004034_pt1 | contig 12628 bp, 15 predicted proteins | sample BlataG_FD_183168 | JGI IMG/M metagenome (GOLD analysis project Ga0209986, IMG submission 183168) | Deep subsurface microbial communities from Black Sea to uncover new lineages of life (NeLLi) - Black_00105 metaG (SPAdes) (version 2) | ecosystem: Environmental > Aquatic > Marine > Oceanic >...
GTAGATGTGCTAGTTTATTATGTATGTGAGCTTGAACTGTGAATAGGGATGGTGAAAAGCTTATTAAATCGGGGTTTCAGCGAGTAGTGTCTTCGGGAGGAGTGATTTTCAGAGTGGTTAATGGCCAGTTTGAGGTGGCTTTGATTTCCAGTAGGAGGGTTTGGTGTTTACCTAAAGGTTTTATTGAACAAGGGGAAACAGCTGAACAGACGGCTCTGAGAGAGGTTAGGGAGGAAACGGGTTTGGAGGGTGAAATTGTTGAGAAGATTGACGAAATCAACTACAGTTTCATTAGAGGAAAGCAATATCTCAAGACTGTTCATTTCTTTCTTCTAAAATACGTTAGGGGTTCTGTAATTGATCATGATTTTGAAGCTGACAAAGTTCAATGGTTTTCCATCTCAGAAGCTCTTCAAAACTTAACCTATGTCAATGAACGAAAAACTCTGGGAAAAGCGGAAGAGATTCTGAAACAGGAAAGCAACCGTTGGTTAGGTTAGCGAACAACTTTTATTTTTGTTCTTGAGATTTCCTATAGTTAATGAGCCTCGGTAGCTCAGCGGTTAGAGCAACGGCCTTGTATATAAGGCAAAGAAAGCCGTAGGTCGCGAGTTCAAATCTCGCCCGAGGCTCCTCACCGAGTCTTTCTGGCTTATTGAGCACAAGAAAACAGCGCGCACCAGAAGTGAATGTACATGTCCTAGAAGAACAGCTATTGCATCTTCTGAAACTGTGTTTAAGCATTTCAGGAATAGATTCTCATCAAACACCCAGAGGTAGGGATATGCCCCCACTTCATATGATTCCAGCGTTATATGTTCAACAAACATTCTGTTATGGAGATCACACAAGTACACTGGACTTCTTTCTTCAACAAGCTACGTCAATCACTATGGCATATGCAGTTTCTCTCATCGGTTTTTCATGGTCGGTTTTATCCCTACAATGGCTTTCACAGCGAAAACACTTTGTCATGCTTGAATATTAATAATTAATGACACCAGCAGACTATCCAGCCTAACTTGAAGCAATCATGCTCATGACGGAAGCAAGTTTTTATGTTGAACTCGATAATTAGCAAAGGATAGTGAAATTTCTTGCGTGAGTTTGTGTTATATTCGCGTAGGGGTAGAACAGAATCAAATTTCACGAGTCTACGCGAGGCTGGTAGATTGGATATTGTGCATGAATGTGTTGAAGCAAGTCTTTTTCTTTCTCACAGAATCCGCAGAAACGTTGTTTTTCATGCCTTACTAAGTGGTCCACCCTCTCCGCCATTACACTTAAAGGTTGATGGAGCAACCCTCAAAGATGTACTAACAGATCAAGAGACTTGGAAAGAAATTCTGCAGAATGTTTTATCTGGAAAATCTCATCCAGGTATAACTGTTGACAAAACTAGTTTTGAAGCCTTGTTGAAGTTTAAAGCAGATGTATCATCGATTTACGTTCTTAAAGAACGTGGAAAAGACATTTTTGAGGTTGATATTGACGACCATCCTGTTTTCGTTTTAGGAGACCACATTGGATTGCCGAGAAAAGCTGAAGGATTTGCTTTACGCTATGGCGAAAAGGTTTCTCTTGGAAGACAGCTTTACTTGGCAGCTTCATGCATAAACATCGTAAATTACCTGTTGGATAGGAGAGCTGCAATTTAGAACCAAAGCACGAGCGCAACGAGTTTTATATTTTGCGCGCGCATCTTCTAAGATACTCGGCTCAACTGCTGAGTTTGTCTTCTCAAAATGCTAAAAGCGCCAACGCAATGATGTTACAATTGAAGATGTGGAAAGAGTCAACAAACTCTTCAGGGATGTCTCTGAAACCACACAGCACCTTAAAAAAATACGAAGATAAAATGGTGCTTCACTGATACGCTGTGTACGTATACCTAATTCTAATTCAAGCATAAGAACCTTTTAATCTTCACCCTTCTTTTCTTTGAGTTGTGATCGTTATGCCCGAGCGTAGGAGTAAACATGAACTAGAGAGCCGTGTCGAATTAGACGCTGAAGAGTTAGGGTTCGTCTTAGAACCGACACAGATTGAAGTTGGCTCAGGATACACAATTTCCGTAGACTATGACGAAAATGAAAAACCCATAATTGACTTGAAAACTTATGGAGAAGTTGATATATCCAAAATAGAAAGAGAGATTAAACGAGTTTTTCCGAACGCTCAAATCCGACAGCTAAATCAAACGAAATCAGTAACTATTGTTAAAAAGCGTAGACGCAGACGCCCCATCAAAAAGAAATGATCTAGCACAGTTTTCACCCAGAAATCTAAAACACGAACTGAGATTAAAAAAAAAGCAACTAATCCCTCATAAAACTTTTCCTATGAAGAAACCGAAACTAACATGTAACCTGAAGTTTTTCAGCTGGAAACTCTGTGGAATCGATTGGTTTTTAATCACATTCCGTGCGCGATTCTTCTGTTTCCGACAGCTTTTCAAAGCTTTCCAGAGTAATTGTGAAAGGCTTTGGCTCCATCCTCTGTGATCTCAATAGCGTGCGCTGAATCGTTGGATAACTGGTTAGGTCAGACATGAGGCGGTCAACTATGTGGTTTGCTTCTCAATTAGAACTTGACGTTTTTGAAGTGCTCCCAGCCCCGCGACTCGATCATGCGCCTTTTCCCATCGATTTCTAAGAGAACTTGTTTTTCAGCGATAACCTTTCCAATTTGCAAGAGTTTTCCACCAATATTTTCTACAGCTTTTTCTGCTTTCTTCCAAAGCTTAGGTTTTATCGTTAGGACGAGTTCGTATTCTTCTCCTCCATAAAGCGTCAACTCCAGCTTGTTTAGCTTGTTGATTTCCGCGAATCTTTCTACCTCTTTGGCTGATGGAAGATTATTAATTAGGAAGCCAACGTTACTTGCCTTCGCGATCTCATGAAGGCTCCATGCTAGGCCGTCACTTGAATCTATGGAGGCTGTAACGGCTTTGGTTTGACTTAAGGCTAAGCCTTCTTCTAATCGGGCATGAGGCATCAAAACCGATTCGACAAGAGTTTTGGCAATTTTCTCCGGTGCGTTGAAGTTTTCAGTTAAGATCTTCAGGCCAGAGGCTGTTTTTCCAAAAAAACCCGTCACTGCAACCAGATCTCCTGATCTTGCTCCACTCCTCAACATTAACGAGTTATCCTTAGCTGTTCCAAAAAGCGCAATGCTGATCACTAGGTCTGAGGCTTCATTCGTATCTCCACCGATGATGTATGCGTCATATTCACGTGCCCCAGCATTCAAGCCTTTTCCAATTTGTTCAGCATTCTCGTTTGTTGCGAGCTTTTTAGGAAGTCCAAGGGAAACAAGCATAGCTGTTGGTTTCACGCCTTTCGCAGCGAAATCGCTAATGTTCATGACAACGGCTTTGCGAGAAGCCTGCCAGAGACTCATATTCGGCGGAACATCAGTCTTATCTACAAGCATATCCGTCTTCAACACAATAAGATGCCCCCTCCCAATTTCCACAGCGGAGACGTCATCACCGAAGGGAACAGGCATTCTAGGCATCATATCCAAATTTTCCCAAATCGTATCGATAATATCACGTTCACCGAAACGTCTAGAAACGGACATTCTTCCACCTGAGACGTTAGAATATTCTCGTCCACGTTTAAAAGTTAACACCATCTACGTTTCAGAATGTCAGTTTGACTGAGAGATTCAAAAAGGGGAATGGATGTGTTAAGCATTGGAAGATTTGTTAAAAGTGTTGTTGAGTCAGTTGGATTGGTGTGCTAGACGTAGTACATGCTTGGGATTTGGAAAACTATACAGCCCAATGTATTGATTGAAATAATCACGCATAAGATTAATGCTACATGATGTGGAAATGCTTAGAGCAGAAGGTATGAAAAAATAATCAAGTGTCGATGATTTTATCCTGAAAAAAGCTATAAAACCTTGGGAAAAATCGGGTTCAAGGTTGTAAAATAGAATGGGGCGCGAAAAAATTCTAACTTCACCTGTTGTTTTCCGAACATTTAAAATCTGCTTTTGTTCCTTCATTAAACACATATGCCTCGGTAGCTCAGTCTGGTAGAGCGGCGGCCTCGTAAGCCGCAGGCCCCGGGATCAAAGCCCGGCCGAGGCTTTCGATCAAGCTTGATTCTGAATAAATAAGAATCTTTATTTCCTGTCAAGCAACAATTGGCGAGTCTATTCTAAGCTTCTTGAGCTTGCTTGGTTGTATCGCAGCGGCAGATTTGAAATGTTTCATCATTTTTTCCGTGATTGAGGTTTCCATTGAATTGTTGGATTGCTATTGATCTAGGCATTTGGAATATTTAGGAGCTTGCTGGCTTCTGTTGTCTGCAAATGGCGGGGAATCTTCGGTTTTGTGGTTGATTGTTCTGTATTTTTGTTGTACGTGTAAACAGAAATGTTTATTAAATATTAAGATTAGCGATACATAGTAGAAGTAAACTCCAAAAAGGGATGAGTCATGCAACTACACTCTCACAAGGAAAAACTAAAATGTCCATACAACGGGTGTGGAAAAACCTTTGATAAGCCAACGGTCTTAACCGACATTTCTACGATGCCTAGGGAAAACTACTATGCTTGTCCCTTCTGCAACTCAAAAATAGACATACTAGTAGAAAACATGAAAATCGTGGATATTAAGGCAACTGAATATCCAAAAGTTTTCGACTCGCCAGCAAAGTGCGCTCGATATTTAGGCTTCTTAAACTCAATACCAAAGGAGGCACCCATCCCGGATGAATGCCTAATCTGCCCGAAAGTGCTTCAGTGCGGTGTCAGAAGAAGGCGATAATTCCTATTTTTGCCTAAAAGAATATTCCGAATCCGCCGCTAAAGTTTCTAATTTGCATGGGAGTTCAAGGGGCTGGCTGCGCACGTTTAGATGCTGAATTTTAGTTAAGGTTTTTATGATTAATGGCAAATTATCTTTGAGGGTGTCTAGACTACGTATTTGGGGCTGTCGGCTAGCTTGGTCTAGGCTCTTAGCCTCGGGCGCTAGGGACCCCGGTTCAAATCCGGGCAGCCCCATGAAGATTTTCGAGTAGTAGGTTTGCTCATTCAGTTTCTTCGTTGCCGTTGCCGTCATAAGTTTGGTATGAGTGATCACAGTTTTGTTAACAGTTTCCGAAGGAAGAATTAGAACAAGCACTAATCATCTTCATATTGCTTTGATTGACTGCTGGGTTAGCTTCACGATCTTTGTAACTTTTGGTGAATGAGGATTTTATATTGAAAATTGTTTGTAAACTGGATGTCCTTTAAACCGTAGTGTCGTTTCTGATTTTTCTACGGTTCCACTTGGCAGTCTCATGCAAATTGAGCTGACAATGGCTCCATTTGGAATGAAACGTACGCCATCTAATAACTCGCCTTTCGTTACGCCGGAGGCTGCAAAAACTAGTTCGTTGCCCTTTGCCAGCTCGTTTTCATCATAGGTTCTATCGACATCAACACCTTCCGCTCTCAGCCTGTCCAAACGGTTAGCATCATCCTTCTTATCTTTCCAAACCTTCACAAGCATAGTGCCACCTAGGCATTTTACAGCAGTCGCAGCAATGGTGGCTTCAGGTCCAGCCCCAGCACCCACAAGAAGATCAATCCCTGAGCTGGGGTCACATGTTACAACCGCCCCTGCAATGTCACCGTCAGGAATCAGAATTATTCTTACACCTAGCTTTCTCAGTTTTTTCAGAATCTCCAGATGTCTTTCACGCTCTAACATTATGACGGTGAAGTTTTGAAGAAGCACATTCTTTGCCTGAGCCACTGCACGGACAATCTGTTCAATGGACATATCTAGGGAAATCTTGCTGATTGAATGGTGATCAGTTGCTACTTTGAAGTAGTATCCGTCATCTGGGAGTACTTGAAAACAGCCAGCAGGTGCACAGGCGAGAGCAGAAATGGCGTCTTTTCTGCCTTTGGAAGAAGCTGTTGACCCGTCAACAGGATCTACTACAAACTCGACTTTGGGGCCTTTTCCTGTTCCAACTTTTTCTCTATTCATAAATGCTGGCGCATTGTCTTTAGGTCCTTCACACGAAATGATTTCACCGTCAACATCGGTTTGGGCTAGCACTGCTCTTGAAAACTCAACAGCCTTTTCGTCTATCAAGTTTGGGTTTCCTTGACCGATGTGGAATGCAGCTCCAACAGCTGCAGCAGTAGTAATTCTAGTTAAGGAAGGTGCTAAAGCTCTAAGAGAAACCAAGTTCACATGCTCCTGACAGGTTAATAACGTTGGCTACTTGTAAATCCTTTTCGGCTTTCCCAGAATCCTCTGATTTAACTCTTCGATGCCTAGTCCATGCTTCTTTGGAAGGGTCCGCATTGAATTTTTAACTTTTGTACCTCCTTTTTTAGCAAGCTTGTCTTTCAGCAAAAGGTCAGAGTCCAAGTCTGCGTATTGTATATTTTTGACAGCTGCTGCCAAGTGGGTTGCTGCTGCTATGCCTATTTCCGATTCACTCATACATCCAATCATGCACGGTATTCCAGCAGCTTCAGCAATACTGGCGATTTTCTTGCCTTTTAGTATTCCTCCGCTTTTCATCAGCTTAATGTTTATCAAGTCTGCTGCTTCTGCTTTGATCAAGCGTAAAGCGTCTTCGGGGGAATGCACGCTTTCATCAGCCATGATGGGTATTGGCGAGTGCTTCCTAACTTTTGCCAAGTCTTTCAGGTTTTTTGCTGGAACTGGTTGTTCGGCGAATTGGATGTTAAATCGTTCCGTCTTGTTAAGAACATTTATGGCTTGCTTGGGTGTCCATCCCTGATTTGCATCAATTCTGATTTCTATTTCGTTGTCTACTGCTTTGCGAATGGATTTGATGCGTTCAACATCTTCGACGGGATCTGTTCCAACCTTCACTTTTAGGGCTTTGAAGCCTTTCTTAACGGCTTTGACGGCGTCTTTGGCCATTTCTTTTGGAGATTTGATGCTTAGGGTTATGTCTGTTAGGACTTCTGTGCGGTAGCCGCCTATTAGCATGAAAAGTGGTTTTCTAGCGGTTTTCCCTAAGATGTCATGTAGCGCCATGTCTATGGTTGCCTTTGCAGCTGGATTCTGCTTAACAGTTGAGTCCATGAGTTCAATGTTCTGCTCGATTCTTAGGGGAGACATGCCAATAAGTTTAGGTGCAATTTTGTCTAAGGTTTCAATGACTGTTTTGGGGTTTTCATTTGTCACTCTCTGCGAAGGCGATGATTCACCCCAGCCAACCACCTCGTAGTCTGTGAGTATTTTGACCACTATGTTGTGGCTTTCAATACTAGTTCCGGGTGCAATTTTGAAAGGTTCCTTGTAGCGTAAAACAACCGAGTAGACTTCAATTTGTTGGATTCCCAATTTGCGAACACCAAGAAACACGTTTTTATGTGTTCTACGGAAAAACTTTACTGCAGTTATTCGGCTGTTTTTCTTTTGCGTCTTCTTAGTCCCTTAAACCTCAGCTTTGCTGTCAGGATTTTCTCGGTGCCAAACAGTTTCGCTGCAACATAAAGCACTGCGACGGTAAAGATTGACACGTATATGATGCCTATGACAGCTGTTAGGTAGTCGCCGGTGAAAGCTACTTTGGACGCTATCATTGGATGTGTGAATGGTATTGCAAGTAAGACAATCATCAGAGGAAATGGTAAGGCGTAGATGTCAGTGAACATCATGAAAATCATTGGGAAAATCAACAGCATTGACAGGGGCCCTACTAATGCTTGGGCGCCTTTCACATCTTCCGCGAAAATGGATATTGAAACTGTTAATGCCAATCCTGAAATCAGTGACACGAAGAGTGAGGCTCCAAGAAGTAAGTATGATATTGGTGTTGGTGCTAATCCTATTGTTGCAAGGTCTACCCCGATTTCGGTTGGCAGGGCGCTTGTGAAAGAATTCATGTAGTAATTGAAGCCTAGCATGTAGACAATCGCTCCGACAACTGCTACAAGAATGGAACCCGTTAGTTTTCCAGCTAGAATTGTGAATCTGTTGATGGGCAGTGTTAACAGAGTTTCCAGTGTTTTTTCCTCCTTCTCTGAAGCAACGGAAGTAGCTGCAAGCTGCATCGCAAACATTAGTAACATCATTATGCCTATGGGCATGCCTATGGACTGCGACATAACTAGCCCAAAAAGCACGTCTGGACTTATGGGAATGTTCTTTCCTTTGATGATTGATTCTTGGTGTGCAATAAACGGGTTTGGAGCTAGCCGTCTCTTGAAGCTCTCTATGAAGGCGTATATAACCGAGGAACTGGCTGATTCAGTTATGCCTCCACCTCTGAACACTGTGTAGACATTCATTTCAGCTGTCATGTCATGGGTAATATTGTAGCTGAAGCCTTGAGGTATAATTATGAGCGCGGTAGCGTTTGATTCTTGAGCATAAACTGCGGCTTCATCCAAGTTTGCAGTTTTAATTTCATCAACTGTGATGCTTCGGTTTTCCAAAAAGTCTTTGAAAATCTGGCTGATGCTGCCGTTGGCGTCATGATCCATAATGATTATCGAAATGTTTTTCATGCTTTCTTCTGTTGCTTCCATTGAAGTTTGAACTGCGAATCCCATTAGGGGAAACACTACTAACGGGACGATTATCATGCCTAGGAGGAGTGTTGGATTTCTAACTAGCTCCTTAACTTCCTTGACAATAATGTTGAATAAGTCTCTAAGCAAAACCAACCACCTTTGAAAACACTTCTTCAAGATTCGATGCTTTTGCCTTTTTCTTAAGTTCTGTTGGAGAGCCTTCAGCTACTATTTTGCCTTTGTTTATGAGAGCCACTTTGCTGCATAGATACTCCACTTCAAGCATGTTGTGACTTGACAGAAGCACGGTAACTCCTTCTTGCTCCACGTATTGCTTTATGATTCCTCTAACATGAACGGAATGAAGAACATCTAATCCGCTGGTTGGTTCATCCAACAGTGCAAGTCGAGGCTTGGTCATGAGGGCTCTTGCAACGAGAAGACGTCTTTTCATACCTTTGCTGTACGTTTTCACCTTATCTTTAAGACGTTTTTCTAGCCCAGAAATCTTTGATGCAACCTCTACAGTTTCTCTAACTATCTTTTTGTCTTCAATGGTGAATTTGGCCATAAACTTCAGGTACTCATGGCCTGACAAGTTTTTGTAGGCTCCCGCTTCTTCAGGAAGATAGCTTATAAGCCTGCGGATCTCAGCGGCTTGGCTGACGACGTCACGGCCTAGAACTTTCACTGAACCTGAAGTAGGTTTTAGCAATGTTGAGATAATCCTAAGTGCAGTTGTTTTCCCAGCTCCATTCGGACCGATAAGACCGAAAATTTCTCCGCTCTTAACAACAAAGCTTAAACCATCCAAAGCATGAACGTCACCGAAAATTTTAACCACGTCAGCTGCTTCAATAGTCAAACTCAATGCTATAGACCTCGAAGGCGTTAACATTTCATTTGATAGTTAAAGGTTATGGTTTATCCTAATGTCCATTATCATCTTAAAGGATTGTCATGCATTGCTGGAACTACTGATTCTACAGCATTTTAGGGCGTTGATGTTGGCATTCGACCCCGGTATCCTTTGTAGCAGGGGGCATGAGAATGTTCAAAAACTTCTTGTCTACCATAAAGAACCCCGGTGTTTTTGTTATCCCACTGATTTTCCCTTGACTGCGAGGTTAATATAAACACGATGAATGCTCCTAGGATGATGATTACCGCGAGAGCCAGGGCTAGCTCGAATTTTCTGTTCATAATTCAACCTCCACAATATTATATGTTGAAAGCGGCAAATAAGGTTTTATTTGTTGGAAGTTTTCTCATGAAAAAATGTTTCTAGTGGGCCCGGTGGGAGTTGAACCCACGATCTTCGCCGCTTCCTCCAGAATGTTCACTGTGTGAGGGCGACGTCCTAACCAACTAGACCACGGGCCCTCTATATAATCATTCATAACCTATTTTTGTGGTTACCCCTCATAATCTTTGCTGTTTTTCAGAAAAATAAAGTAAAATGCTTCATCTCTGACGAGAACATGGAAAAATTAGATAGATAAAGAGTAAATGACTTGGTGGTTTAGTTTGCTTGGAAAGCCATAAGCAAACTACTCTTCTTTCACGGTTATACCTCTTATCTCCTTGACCCATGGGATGGAAACAGCGTCTTCATGGAACCAGTTGTACAGCTCCTGCACTATCTTTTCGTTTCTTTCTTCTACACTTTCATCAACTAATTCCACCATAATTACCGCCATCTTCTTCATTTACACCACTTCACACACAAGAATATGCCTAACCCTCCTCTCTTTCTTAAGGGATGTTTCCCACTCTGATGTATCACAAGCTAGGATTCCGAATCTGATATTACCAAATAATACTCAACAAGATTTCTGCATGAGACATAGCCAACTAAACCCAAGATACAAGAATTCTTCTTCGTCTTTAGAATACAAACCCGCACACCTCATTCCAGAGCGAAATTCAGAAAACTTAAAAACACTCTACTCCATTTTCAATCTAGAGCCGAGGTAGCTCAGCCTGGGAGAGCGCCCGGCTGAAGACCGGGTTGTCGCCGGTTCAAACCCGGCCCTCGGCATCACTGCTTCAAAAGAAGCTCCATCAATATTCTATCGGTGTGTGTTCCGTCAGCGAATTTTATATCTCTGGCGAATCTGCCACATTCTCCATATCCACATTTCTTGTAGACGCGAAAAGCTCGCTTGTTTATAGCGTAGACGGAAAGCTGAAGAATCTCAAATCCACGCTTCCTTGCAATTTCGGTAAATGTGTTCGTTAGCGTTGTTCCCAATCCTAAGTTGCGATAGCCGTCTCGAATGAAGACCCCGAATCCTGCAACATGCGATCGTTTGTCGGTGTGGGGATGGATGCTTGCACCACCAACGATGTTATCGTCAACTCTTGCAACTAAGTAAACCATTCCCTCTTTTGTGCCACGCTCAAACCATCTTCTCTCCTCTTCCATATCCGTTATCTCATTGTTCATAAAGAGATATTTCTCCTCGCGGATGACGCTGTTAAGCGCTTCTACAAGCTCGGGTAAATCGCTTTCCTTGAGCCAGTCAAGCGTTGCAGTTCGTCCGTCCTTCAGCTTAACCGTTTTGTAGACCATTTTAAGATTCAGCCTTCCAAAAAGATTCGAAAAGAAGTAAATAAATTTATGTGGTTCATAGAAAAAACGGGGTTTTGTGGGAGATAACCATAGTATTGCTGGGTCTTTGAAGCAAATGATATACACCTAAGGAAAAGTGGAACACTGATATAACTAGTATAGTATAGTTGGAAGTCCCTTCCACAAGTCATTAGAACAAGTGCTCCAGTATAATGGTTTGATGGACTCGATCAAGCTAATCCTAGTTCCAGAAAATAGGCCATCTGATCAGCAGAAACAAGGCATCATTGGATTACAGAGACAGTGTTTTGGTGATGTGGATCCCCTAGAAGCTGAGGAATGTTTCTGTGCTGAGAGCTTTGCTAGAATCCTTGCATATAGCAATGAAGAAGTTGTTGGTTGTTTAACACTGCATAAGAGGAAGATAGAGTTTGATGGGAGAAATGTCTTTGTTGGAGGAGCCGTAGGAGCTTGCGTAGCAGAACACATGAGAGGAAAAGGCATTGGCACTAAAATGATGAAGAAAGGGTTAGAAATCTTGAAAGAAGAAGGATGTGATGTTGTCTGTCTTAATGCAGATCCAATAAACCGTAAAGTTGCTTTTGAATTATACAAGAAGCTGGGGTTTAAATTAGTGGGTAGAAAAATCTCTTTTGAAGATATTCATGGCAACATAAGACATGATACTGGAACAATGTTCAAACCACTACGGTCCCAAGAACTGTTCAATCATATAATGAACAGCAAAAAGACATTTCACTACGGCAAAGGCTACTGGTAGCAACTATGCTTAACGCGTTAACTTGTCGAAATGTTTCCTATACTTTCTTTTTATGGAAGGAGGGAGATTTTTATAGTATTTCCTTTGCCAACCCTTAGGCATCTTGAAGAAGTCTCCATGCAATATTCCTCTACAGTTTCTACTTCCACACTTACATTCTTCTTCCCAGAATCCTCTACCTGCAAACTGGTCTACTGAGGTGGCAGCATAGTCATGTGTCAATTCCTCTCCTTTCTTGATATCTCTTAATGCATAGACATCCTTGATTGCTATGGTTTTCATTTTGACAAAACAGTTTGGATCACAGGAATGGTTCATATAAGATGCTGGAGAATGGTTGACAACATATTTACCATGCCCCACATAATCAGAATGATCACCATCTAAACCTAGGTTCCCCTCTATTTCCTTCACTGTATACCTCTTCAACTTGGTCAAATCAACATGAAAAAAATGTTCTCCTCTTTTAAAATCTTCTAGAGCAAAAACACCTAGCCCTTTATCCTTTGTCTTCTTGACTATGTAATCTTTCATTGCATCTCATAAAACATAATCAACACAATCACAATTAAACTATTTACCCAAAAGAGTTTCTTCCACAAAAAAACTGCAGATGCTTAATGTGTTCAAGAATGATCTAGTCGCAGGGAAAAAGCAACAAAGTTCACGGATTTTTCCGTGTCTGAACAGTGTACTAACTCAAAGAGCAAATAGTGGATACCGATTGCAAGAAAAAAGAGAAAGTGCGGGAGATA
>Ga0209986_10004037_pt1 | contig 12623 bp, 8 predicted proteins | sample BlataG_FD_183168 | JGI IMG/M metagenome (GOLD analysis project Ga0209986, IMG submission 183168) | Deep subsurface microbial communities from Black Sea to uncover new lineages of life (NeLLi) - Black_00105 metaG (SPAdes) (version 2) | ecosystem: Environmental > Aquatic > Marine > Oceanic >...
CGCGCCAGCGAATAAAAAAGTCTGGTGATACATAGCGCGATGTCGCTCCCGAGTAACGCCATCCAGGTTTGGGGTCTAGTTGCATGATAATCTCTTTTGCCTTGGCAAAGCGCGCAACGTCTATATTGAGTTTTTTTATTATCTCTCTAGGATGGTTTTCTTTGAGGTTTATCAGGTGGTCTTTTACAAGGATATACTCTACTGAATCCTCGTCATGGCCAAGGTGGCAAAGTTGCACTAATAGTGGTTCTTTGGTATCACGCCAGGCGCAGCCCACGGGCTCAAAGTGTTGAATTTTTTTCAGGACACGTAAAATATCCTCAAACGCTAACTTCTCACCACTGATTTCTTCAGGTGATACAGTAAGGTGGCCATCATCTTCAATGTTTGATATGATTATTCCAGCGATTTCCATATCCTGTTCATTGAAAACTGCTTTTGCCTGCCGCATAAGGATATCGTACAGTTTCTCGTCTGGCGCGGGTACATTGTCGAAAGGGTCAAGCTGGCGCTCTTCTTTTCCGAAATTTATTGTCGTATCCTCGGCAAAGAGTTCAAGGAGACTTACGTCAACACTTTCGCTCTCCTCCTTGGATTCTTCAGCCGGGTTTTCTTCACCAGGGTCATCAGTTTCCGCGCTTGGCTCCTGGAGTGTTTCTTCAAGCAGCGGATTGGTCTCGACCTCATGACGCAAGTAGTTTTCCAATTCAAGGTTAGGTATTTGAATGAGCTTGAGATAATAGATGAGTGTCGGCAACATATATTGCCTGAGTTCTGGACGATATTGAAGTTCGTGCCGGTATTTGTTCATACTTTCTACCTATATATAATTATAGTAAGAACCAATCTATTGTCAAGGTAGATAATGCACCGGTTCTTATTCTAAAACAAGGATCGAAACCGATGAACAATTTAGCGTCACGTTATCTTCAGTCAAACCACACGCTGAGACTCGATGTTTGCCCGGTGATAGCTGCCAGGTGATATGATAGGGTTTAGAGACCGTACCGATGATCGAATCATTGACAAACCAAGAGATTTGTTTTAATGGACAGGACGTACTAACATGGAAGGTTAGCACCTGATATTCATTGCGCAGGATAGGGTCTATTTTGAAGATATCGCCGTCGTCAGGGAATGATATAACGATGTCCTTTTGAATGTCTTGGTTAGGACGTCCATGCTCACTCGTATGCAAATGAGCATGTAATGGCTCGGCGCTTGTATGATAGCGACATATCGACTCAGGTTCAGTGCCTTGTATGAATATCTCGGTTATGGTATTGTCGCAATGAGCGCTCGCGAGTTCACCTGATTCAGTACATATGACGTTGATTATTACTTTGTCGGGTTTGGGATACTTGATTGACGCCGTAGTGCGATGGAGGAGGAGCACGATGTCCCGGAAAATAGGTCCGGCGCCAGTAATACCGGATACATGATGCATGGGGTTGCCATCGAAATTTCCGACCCATACACCAACGAGATATTTATCGGTAAAGCCAATACACCAATTGTCTTTAAAATCTTTCGATGTTCCAGTCTTTGCGGCGCAGAAAAAAGGTAAGTTTAAAGGACTGTATAAACCGAATGCTGGACTCCGGGCATTGTTGTCGTTCAATATATCCATTATAATATAAGCCACTTCAGGTTCGAATATTTTCAGCGATCTCGGGCGTAGCCCAAGATCTATTGTATCGACACTGAACAATATCTGTTCGGTCAGGAAGCGACCATAATGGGTAAAGACTGAATAAGCGCGGGTTAGTTCTTTCAAGGTGACTTCGCCATTGCCAAGGGTCAGGCCTAAGCCATAGTGAACCGCTGATTTATCAAGGCTTTCAAAACCAAGTTGAAGGCAGCGGTCAAGGAGCATTTCCGGACCCAGCTCACTACATACCCTGACCGCTGGTATATTATAAGAGCAAGCCAGGGCAGTTCGCAAACGTACCATACCGTGGTATTTTTCATCGTAGTTGCGCGGCATGTAGTCGCCGCCAAAGGTTTTCTCAAAGGTTGGCATATCAGGGATCAAAGTGGCAGCAGTGCAGTTGTTTTCCAAGGCGAGGGCATAGGTGAATGGTTTTAGTGCGGAGCCGGGTTGTCTCAATGCTCTCACGCCGTCTACTTCGCCGTCAATGAGCGGATCAAAGAAATCGACCGAGCCAACATAGACTAATACTTCCATGGTGCGATTGTCAAAAACTATGGCGGCAGCATTGGTTACATTAGCGTTGGTCAACCGGTCGATGTTATTTTTTAGAATGAGTTCAATTTCTTTCTGCAAACGGATGTCCAGGGTCGTTTTGACAGTGCTCACATCTTGCCACATGTTCTTGTTGAGTTTGACAAGTACGTGCTCGCAAAAATGAGGTGCAAGAAAGTTACTCTCTTTTGGTATCAGGAAAACTGGTTGCTTCAGTCCATTCTGGTATTCATTTGAATCAATGATACCGTATTGTAGAAGACTGACCAGGATTTTTTCCTGGCGATCCTTTATCCGCTTTGGATATCGGTAGGGGTTGTAAAATGAAGGTGCTTGCGGTATCCCGGCGAGAAACGCCGCTTCGGTGATCGACAGGTCACGGGCTGGTTTGCGCAGGTAGAGATAGGCAGCTGCCTCAACCCCATAGGTCTGATTACCATAAGGTGCATAGTTGAAATATAACTCAAGGATTTCTTCTTTGCTTAATTTTAGCTCAAGGTTGAGCGCAATAAAAGCTTCGATGAGTTTATAGACAAGGTTACGTGAGGGGGAATTAATTAGATTACGGGCAAGCTGTTGGCTGATTGTTGAGCCGCCGGATACCACACCACCGTGTAGGAAATTCTGGACCAGGGATCTGAATGCAGCAAGCGGATCAATCCCTTTATGCAGAAAGAATCTTTTGTCTTCGCTCACCACCGTTGTCTTAATAAGCCAGGGCGATATTTTGTCGAGCGTACAGTACCGGCTTGTGGCATCCTGACTGGAGAGTACTTCGCGCAATATGACATTGTTGCGGTCGAGAATCCTTATTGAAGCCATTTCATGATACGCTAAAATTTGGTGCCGGGTTGGCAGGATAAAAGTAATTATTGAGATGAGGGAGAGGATTAGTGAAATTAATACTATCTTGCGTTCAGTCATTGGGATATGGGGTCAAATCTCGACATTGGACATTCCCCTTAACCTTTTTTCTGGATTGCCACAGCTGATTTTCTGCATGTATCTATGTCCAATGTCGAGATTTGACCCCAAAAGAAGGTTATTAAATCTTGAAGATATCGTTGATTTCTTTTTTTGTTATGGGACCGACTGCCGCGATTGTATAGTTTTCCCGGTCCAGGTACTGAGTAATGAGGTCATTTACGTGCTGTTCATTGATTGCACGAATCATTTTGATAACATCATCCACCAAAGTGGTTTTCTTGAAGTTCAACATTTCCCTACCCAGCCGAAGCATACGATTTGTCGAACTTTCCAGGCTCAACAGCAAATTACCTGACAGGTATGTTTTGGCAAGTTCAATCTCTTCTTTGTGAAAGCCATTTTTCTGGAGGTCGGTGAAAATCGTCTTCAGTTGTCTGGCAACGCGCTTAAGGTTAGCTTTATCACAGACAAAATAGAACCCGGTTATACCACAGTCACTGTAAAAGTCGAGGAACGATTGTACATTGTAGACAAGACCCTCTTTCTCACGTAACCCCTGAAACAAGCGAGACGACATGCCGCCACCAAAAGCAGTATTCATTATTGAGAAACGGTATCTTAATGGTGATGTGAAGGCAACGCCAGGCAGACCGAAAACAACATGGACCTGGGTGATATCTTTTCTGCGCTGGACAATAGTCGTACCGCATTGGCTTTTCGGTTTTCGCCGCTTTGCCTTGACCGCGCGTAGCCGTCCGAATCTGTCAGCGGCTAGTTTTTGGATTTTCTTTTGATTGAAATTGCCGCTGATTGCGATTACGATATCTTTGGTCAACAGCTTCCGATAATGCTTTTTCGTTTTCCTTATGTCGATTCGCTTAACCGACTCTTTAGTTCCTGCAATCGTACGTCCCATCGCATGATCTGGGAAAAGAGCTTTGAAAAACAGGTCAAAGACATAGTCACCAGGGTCTTCGTTGTTTGATTTCATTTCTTCGAGGATTACCGATTTCTCTTTGGTTAGTTCGTCTTTAGCGATCTTGGATTCCAATAGCAGCTCAGCAATGAGATTGAAGACATCGGTTATGTGTTCTGATAAGAATTTGGTTATGATGACCAGATTCTCTTTTGTTGTATAGGCGTCGAACGCGCCGCCAAGTCCCTCAATGAATTTAACAATGTCGAGCGACGATTTGTTTGATGTCCCTTTGAAAAGCATGTGCTCGATAAGGTGCGAGATACCGTTGTCGAGCAGAGATTCGTCGCGTGAACCACAATTAATGAAAAGACCCAATGAGAACGAATAATATTTTGGGAGTTGTTCAGTAACGAGTGATATTGAAGGAGAGACTTTCCAGCGGGTTATTTTATTCCTTGCGGATGAGATTTATCCTCCCTTGTTCGTCGATCTTGAGCACCTTGACGACAATCTCATCGCCCACGCTGACGACATCCTGGACCTTGTTCACGCGCTGCTTCGAGAGTTTGGAGATGTGGACGAGCCCTTCCTTGCCGGGTAGGATTTCCACGAAGGCACCAAAATCCATTATTCTCTTAACCTTGCCGGTATATGTTTTACCGACTTCGGCTTCTTCGACGATCGATTGAACAATGTCTCGTGCCTGGTCAACTTTGTGGGCATCAACACCTGATATTGTGACTTTGCCATCATCGTCGATATCAATAGTTACTTCCAGGTCAGCGATTATTTTTCTTATTGTTTTGCCGCCCGGACCGATTACTTCACCGATTTTTGCTTTGGGAACTGAGAAGACGATGTTTTTAGGTGCGTATTTTGAAATTTCGCTGCGCGCGGTCATTATCGTGCTATTCATCATTTTCATTATCTCTAAACGGGCTTGTTTTGCCTGGGTTAAGGCTTGGGCGATTATATCTAGCGCCAGACCGCGTATCTTCAAATCAAGCTGTATTACGGTAATGCCGTCTTTTGTTCCAGCAACCTTGAAATCCATGTCACCGTAGTGGTCCTCGTCGCCGAGTATGTCGGTAAGCAGCACGTAACGATTTTCTTCTTTGACCAGACCTATGGAAATACCTGCTACTGCGGTTTTGATAGGCACGCCGGCATCCATTAGAGATAACGATGCACCACAGACCGTTGCCATGGATGATGAACCGTTTGACTCCAGGATATTGGAAACGACGCGAATCGTATAGGGGAATGTTTCATCGCCAGGCAGAACTGGCCGAATGGCTCTTTCGGCAAGAGCGCCGTGACCGATTTCCCGACGGCCAACGCCACGTAGTGGTCTGACTTCGCCGACAGAAAAAGGTGGGAAGTTATAGTGGAGCATGAATGACTTAAATCCTTCACCGTATATTGCATCTATTCTTTGTGCGTCGCTCGCCGTGCCCAGGGTTGTGACCGCAAGACTTTGCGTTTGACCGCGCGTGAAAATCGCTGAGCCATGGGGGCGCGGCAGGAGACCGATTTCACAGGAGATTGGTCTGATTTCAGTCAAGGCGCGACCATCAATGCGCTTCTGTTCTTCCAGGACGTGCTGACGCATCTTTTTACCTAAGACATCATCGACCACCCGCTGGATCTTCTTCTCGATTTCCTCATCACGGTCTTGGAGCTTTTCTGCGGTTGTTTTGACAAGTTGATAGATCGCTTGCTGTCTTGCTTTTTTCTCTTGGAATGCATACACCTGGTCAATGTCATTGCCCAATGCCTGTCTTATTTCATTGAACAGTGCTTCGTCGACAAAAGGGTTGGTCATATCGATTTTTTCATTACCGACTTTTTCCTGAATCTGCTCTTCGATTTCGATTATGCGCCTGATTTCTGGCTGTGCACATTTGATCGCCTCTACGACTTCTTGTTCAGAACATTCGTTTGCACATCCTTCGATCATTACTATATTGTCTTTGGTTCCGGCAATTACCAGATTGAGAGTGCCGCTATCCTGCTGGCTTATACCCGGGTTGATTATGTATGAGCCGTTTTTCAGTCCGACTTTGACTGCGGCGAGTGGTGTTGTGAAAGGAATCTCCGAAATCAATAGCGCGGTCGATGCACCAATTAAGCCCAAAGTGTCAGTTTCGTATTCAGTGTCTGATGACAAGAGGTGAATGATTATCTGAACTTCATTACGGAAATGTTCGGGAAAGAGCGTACGCAAAGGACGATCAATAAGGCGTGAAGTCAGAATTTCATTTTCTGAAGGTCTTCCTTCACGTTTAAAAAAACCACCAGGTATTTTACCGGCGGCAAAGAGAAGCTCGCGATAATCAACGGTCAGTGGCAGAAAATCAACACTTTCGTTAATCTCCCTTTTATAGGTCACGCTAACCAGGAGAACGATTTCGCCACAGGAAACCATACAACTACCCGCCGCCTGTTTTGCGACGTGACCAGTTTCAATACGCAGCTGTTTGTCACCCAGGGTTAATTCTGCAGAATACAATCTAACCCCTTAAATGCAGATTTTCAATAATTTTCAAATACCTGTTTCTATCTTTTTTCATCAGATAATTCAGATGGCGACGACGGTCGTTCACCATCTTGATAAGCCCTTGCCTTGAATGTTTGTCCTTGGGGAATTCCTTAAGGTGCTCGGTCAGTATCTTGATCCGTTCGGTAAGGATTGCAATCTGAACCTCAGGTGAACCCGTATCTTTCGGATGTCTTTTGAAGCTTCCTATGATACCCTGTTTTTTGTCTTTATCTAAAGCCATTCTCAATACTCCTTTCTCATTAAAGTAATTATCCACATATTTTCAAAAAAGTCAAGAGTCCGTTCACCCCATCCCTCTCCCTTTTTAAGGGAGAGGGTAAGGGTGAGGGTTTCCTAAAATGTCTATTAAGCAATCTGTCCAAGTTTCTATCCGCTGTTTTCATTTCAAGTATTTACGTGAGTCCCTCTTGACCCAGAGGGTTTGCGCAGTATAATCCAATGTGTCTAACAAGAGGCTTGCCTATACACTTACTACGGTCTACAGCATAGTCATCGGGGTTTTCCTGTTCAGACTAGCGCTCGGGCCTCAGACTATTACCATCTATGCTTCACTGATCTGGGCATTGCTCTACCCGGTAATTCTGCTGAGGTACTTCAGTACGACAATCGTCTTCACTATGCTCTATCTGGTTATTTGGTCTTACATAACCCTCAAGAATATCTTTGTTTACAAATATTCAGCACTCAGTACATGTCTTTGGACCGCAGTCTGGATAGTATTAGTAGCGGCACCTTTTATCCCCTTTGGAATTCATTATTTCTCTTTGTTGAGATACAGCTTTCAGATATACTCAAACCTTGTGCGTATCATTCCGTTTGCCAGTTTCCTTATTGTCCTGGTTATGGTTAATTACTTTTACTTCAGACAAAGGCTGTCGACTTCAATACTCTGGGCAATGGGTTTGTCCATGGCGACTATCTTCATAATTACCCTGTCTGATTTGCTGCCCGTCCTGACAAGTCAACCTTTTTTCTATATTCTCCAATACCGCGTGTCATTCATCAATGCGGTTGTAATTAAAATACCGATAATTGCTCAATTATTATTCATTTGTGGGGCTTGTCTCGTGTTTGTTGTTCTTGACAAAAACTTCATCGCTGAGACAAGAAAGAAAGGTGTGGCATTCAGGTTAATTTTGCCAAGTGGTGTCACGATCGTAATGCTGCTGTTTATGGCGTTTCTTCAGAATGACTACAACCGATATCGCGACTTTGATTATAGTGAAGGTTTAGCCACGATATTTCTGACCCACTATGATAATCAAGAGATTATTTGGTTTGATGGACGACAGGTTAGGTTATGGCCAGGCAATTTCAAGTTGCTTTATCCTTTTGGTAAATATGACCTGGCTGATACATTGGAGCAACACGCTAAGGAATTGGGTGGTATGACAATCATTGAAGGTATGCATCTGTACAAGCTTGAGCGGATATTGAAACTCTTGGCGTATGGTCCCCGCGATACTGTGATTTACAATGCATTAAGCCATATCATTGAGCAGCGGGTGTACCGGGTTCCGACATATTTGGAACCTTTGCTAACTATGATTAAAGCGCGTTTTGCTGGGGAAAATAAAGAAATCATGGTCAGGGGATGGGTGACCTTAAACAATGCGCCGTGGGCAAACATTGTCTTTTGTGTTAACCGATGGTTTGAAAGGGGGAATTTGCATTTTGAAAGGGTTTGGAAGGGCACGACTGACACGAACGGACGTTTTGAGTTCAGCTGTTTTGGAGGCGACGAGCAGACAACACTTTATTTCCAGATCTATTTCATGGTTCCAATAGTGAGCAAAGGTAATGGGCTTGACCACATAAGCATATCAAATATCCCGCATGAATTTAAGACGCCTGGGACGTTTATCCTTGATACGATTAAAATCGAGTTGGCGTGGTCAGATCTTGCTCAAGATTTGCGCGAGATCATTATCGATCCGAGCGTCCCCTTAGATTCATTTGAGTTAGTACTCCCGGATTTGGGGTATGACAAGCGTATTGTTATTGATGGCGTAGTGTCTAAGTCTGGCATGGTGCTTACGAGGAATATTGAAGTACAGTATTTAGCCGATGGAGCTAAAGACTACAAGTTTGAACAAGACCTTAAAGCAAAGGTCAGAACCTGGCGGTTTTTCGGTTCGGGTGGTGAACAGACAATAAAAATCCACATAAACCCCAGGCGACAACCCCTTTTATAGGATTGTTTGATAGGCAGTTTTCTTGTAATAGGTAAGCCATTCTAAAATTCCTCCCCCTTGATGGGGGAGGACTAAGGTGGGGGTGAATAATCATTGGAAAATCATTAAATTCATCACCCTCCCTTTTATTCCCTCCCATCAAGGGAGGGCAATATGAGAAGAATCTTAGAATGGCTAAACTGTTACGTTTTCTTCTAAGTACGAGGGGTCAGGATTTTTATCAGGTAATCGTATTCAATATTGACAAACGAACCGATTTTCAAATCACCCAAAGTTGTGTTCTGTAAGGTATAGGGGATTATTGAAACCGAAAAGATATTATTCGATATCGACGCAATGGTTAGGCTGACGCCGTTAATACTGATCGACCCTTTTTCAATGAGATATTTCTGATTTTCTTGGGAAATCTGGAAGAAATATTCGTTACCTTTTTTTTGGACGACTTTTGATCTTTCATCGACGTGCCCCAAAAGGATATGTCCGCCAAGCCGGGCGTTTATGGATAAGGCACGTTCAAGGTTGACATGGGCATTCACCCGCCACTGTGAAAGGGTAGTGATACCCTTAGTCTGCTGCATAGCCTCGACTGAAAACCCTGTGCTGCTTGTCGCCACAATAGTCAAACATATACCATTGATTGAAATGCTATCACCTTGTTTGTTCTCGAGCGTCGATTCAATATCTATCCTTTGGACCTTGCCTTTTGTTATATTGACGATTTTTCCTTTTTCCTCAATTATTCCTGTAAACATGATATAGTATATCCTCCTCAATATTCAATGGTTTTTTATCTCGGCTTTGCGCATAGTCCAGGATCTCACTGGTCAGTGCTAAACCGTTACCTGTTTTTGTTTTGGCTCTGAAAAGATAGAGTTCATCGTACATCTTGGCTTTGAAAAATTGGGCAAAGACTTTACCGCCACCTTCAATGAGAACAGAGCCAATAGCTAATTTGCTGAGTTCCTCAAGAATCCTTGATACCGGGTAGGAAGTACCTTCAAACAAGATAAATTCCACGCCGACCGCGGTTAATGTCTGAATTTTTCTCGGGTCATTGTTTTTGTTTGTTATGATGATTCTGCGACTGTCCGGGTTCAGGAAATTGGCGTGATCAGGTATCTTGAGGTTTGGGTCAATCACAATCCTCGTCGGACTATTTTTACCGAGGTACCGATCGGTTAGATAGGGGTTGTCGAGCAATATGGTGTTTATACCTACAAGCACGGCATTGAGCTGTCCGCGCAGTGCGTGAACCAACCTCCTTGACGGTTCTGAGGTGACATATTTCTGCCGGAAACCCGCGATCTTGCCGTCTTGAGATACCGCTATTTTCATTATTACATAAGGCATTTTTGTGGTTATGTATTTGGCGTACCAGGCATTCAATTTATGCGCCTCGTCGCTGAGGACATTGGTTGTAACTGCAATATTATGAACTCTGAGATATTCGACCCCTTTACCATTGACCAGTGGGTTAGGGTCATTCATGCTGATAACCACTCTTTTGATACCTGCTTTATCGATCGCAACCACACAAGGTGGTGTCCGGCCAGTACAAGAGCAGGGTTCAAGGGTTACATAGAGGGTTGCGGCACGTGCCTGATGACCGGCATCTACCAGGGCGCAGATTTCAGCGTGGGCTTCACCGAGTTTTCGGTGATAACCTTGACCGACAAGCCGGTTGTTTTTTACAACCAGGGCGCCGACCCGGGGGTTGATTCCGGTGCTTCCCCAAGCTTTTTTAGCCAGGGCAAGTGCTCTGGTCATAAACATCTTATCATAGTGTTCTTGCATGACGACCTACTGTTTTACCAACATGTCAACAGATCCTTGGTAGCCCATCAGCTTCCAACTGAAGAAGAGGGTGTATGCCGCCGATCCTTGTTTCCAACCAGACCCCTGGTTCTCTTGTAACCTCACCGATCAGTGCGGCATTCTTACCCAAAACGTGGGATTTCATGGACTTCAGTATCTTTCCTGCCGATGCTTTTTCGACGACGCAAAGGAGCTTGCCTTCGTTTGCAATATAGAGTGGGTCGATACCGAGTATTTCAGTGGCGCCGATGACCTCCTTTTTAATGGGCACATCTTTTTCCCGTATGATAATGCCCATTTTCAAACCATCGACCATTTCGTTTAGAACCGATACAATACCGCCCCGCGTTGGATCGCGCATGAAGTGAATCGATGATTTGTATTTCAAAAGTGTTTTAGTAAGAAGATTGAGCGGAGCTACATCACTTTTAATATTCGAACGCAAACCCAGGTTCAATCTTTCATTCATTATCGCCACCCCATGATCACCAATAGTCCCACTGAGCAAGATGACGTCACCAAGTCTTATACGCTGCTTGGAAAGGTTGAGTTTTATTATGCCAACCCCTGAAGTCGTTATGAAGATATTGTCGGCTTTACCTTTTTCAACAACTTTGGTATCACCACAGACAACTTGAACCTCTGCATTGCGCGCTGCCTGTCCAGCAGATTTGAGGATGCGTTCGAGTTTCTTTATCGCAAAACCCTCTTCTATGATCATCGAAAAAGAAATGTGTTTTGGGACCGCGCCCTTCATTGCAAGGTCATTTACCGTACCGCAGATAGCGAGCTTACCGATATCACCGCCCGGGAAAAATATCGGGTTGATTACATAGGAATCAGTCGTGAACGCTAAGTTGGTATTTTTCAGTTTTATTAAAGCTGCATCTTCAAGGCGTTTGAGAACTGGGCTCTTGAAATATTTCAGGATGATTTCTTTGATGAGGCGGCTGGTTAATAATCCACCTGATCCATGACCGAGCGTGATAGTATTGGATTTTGTCATAGTACAGTTCTGTTTTCATTATTTAACAGGGCAAGTTCAAACGAGTCCCTTAAGAAACCACGTGCATTGTGGTTTTCTTTGAACCGTCCCAAACCCCAGTTCGGGTTCATGTTCAGAGTAAACGTGCCAAGATCAAGGTATTTGAATCCTTTGATATATCCCCATTTTAGAACTTCATAAAACAATAGATTCACCGGTCTATAGATCTGAAAGTCATTATTGTGACTGATGTAGAACGCCAGCATGACATTTTGATGTGCGCAGAAAACAACGAGCCCACCGATCATCTTCTTATTTAGATAAGCGGCAAAAAGAAGGATATCGTCAGGGAATAACTTTTTCAAACGCAGAAGCTCTTCAATCGTATGCGTGGGTGATACATTGTGCCTCATGCCAAGATTATGCTCTAAAATCGCGTAGAAGGTTTTGAAGTCCTCGGAAATAGTGACGCGCACCCCTTCTCGCATCGCCTTTTTTGTTGAGCGGCGTGCATCAGCATGAAAGGTAAGGAGTGGCTCGGCTACATTAATCGGGATGACCGCAGTGATCTCACGTTTCCGATAATGAAACCCGCTTTTCACCAAAGCAAAATCAATGTACTGGTCAGGTTCCTTATAATAAATCAGGGGTGTCTGGGTGAGGAGAATCTTCTCGTAGCCGCGTTCCTTGAAATAGGTAACAAGATGTTCAACGATTAGGCATGTCTTATGTATTCCAATACCTTGCTTTAGGACAAAACCACCGTATGAGGCGCCTTGGTGCGAAATAACAGTGTTATCTTGTATGACTGCGGGGAAAAGGGCAAGGATATTATCTTTCTCTTTGATTATAAGATGATGATTCTTGAAACGTCGAGAAGGATGGTAGTTTAGAAACCTCTGGTAGTGGAACATTGTACCGTTATTTGCCTTTGGGACAAAGTCTTCCCACTGCTTGGTGTCTCGTTCGGTAAACTTGTGTATCTCCATGCTGGTTGTGACAGTATAATTATG
>Ga0209986_10004038_pt1 | contig 12621 bp, 22 predicted proteins | sample BlataG_FD_183168 | JGI IMG/M metagenome (GOLD analysis project Ga0209986, IMG submission 183168) | Deep subsurface microbial communities from Black Sea to uncover new lineages of life (NeLLi) - Black_00105 metaG (SPAdes) (version 2) | ecosystem: Environmental > Aquatic > Marine > Oceanic >...
TAATTTTATTGTTTATAACGGTACTGGGCTATGAGCCTGTACTTGTATGGCTTTATAGCCCGTGTTGTAGGTATGTAAGCCTACGGATTTGATTAACAGCTAAAACTTAATAGAATGACAGAAAATGAATTAAAAGGGCTTGGGTTTGAACTGACCCAACAGTATGAACACGACCAATACCATACCAACAGATATGCTAAGGGCGTTTTAGAAGTAGAATTTACTTACGAAAGTGATAAGTTACTTACTTGTGATTTGACTATTTCGGAGCTGAATTGTAAGCCCGTTACACTTGACGAAATGAAAGCCCTGACACCTATACTTGGAGAATGGCACGAGTAGGCTTATTACCTACAACACCAAAGGAAACAGTCGTTTGCTTTTCGCAAATGCTGTTTCATGGCTGTTAGAGAGCGTATGACGGAATGTAGTGCAACGAAATGAGTAATATGCAATTTAAAAAAAACTATGACAAATAGAACAACTACTAACCAAACAACAATAAAAATGACAGAACAAAATTTAAAATTAGACAGTGATGAAGAAATGTATTTTTACTGGTGGCTAAAGGAATTAAAAGAAAGGGGCTTCATTAAGCACATTGAATTGCAACCTTCACCTTTTTCACTTTCAGAAAGTCTTAAGTCTTCATACATTGAACAGCTTAAAACAAAAGAAAAAACTTCAAGTGAAGAGTTAATGCCTAAACACATTTACACTGCAGATGTTTTCATAATTTGGACAGAATATGCTTTGAATAAGTTCACAACATTAATTGATTCAAAAATTAAGAAGACAAGCAGCAGGTCAATGCAGTTCATAATTTCACAGAAAAATGACAAAGGTGACATTTATTCTTTTGTTGAGGTTAAACCATCATTTGATCAAAATAACATGACAAGGCTTGCAAAGCTCAATCAAAAGTGGGTTTATGAAAAACATGGAATTTATGTGAATATTGTAATACCTGAAAAACATTTCAACAAGTCATTCACTCCTGCAAGATATTTCTTCACCAACAAATCAAAAGTTGCAAGGACAATCAAGTATAAAAATGTCATTACAATTGACACTTTCTTCAAAGAAAATAACATGATTGAAGGTTTTGAAAATAAAGAAGACGACATTTTAAACACTTTATTTTAATTTTTGTACATTTACACCATAGTAAAAAAAGAAATGGCAAACAATCTACAAAAAAATAGTTGATAACTTATGAAGGCTGCTTGAAGTCAAATGCAAGTGGACAGTTATTTATTTATAACAAAGAACAATTTCATGATTTCTTCAGGGAAAACCCTTCAAGTGATTTCACTTTCATTGCTACAAAAGTAAGCAGCGAAAGAAGCAACAAATTGTTTGCATACTATTATGCAGAAGTAATTCCAAAATGTATTGAAGGATTCAGAAAGTTGGGTGAAAACCACAACAAAGGGAGTGTTGAAATTGAATTAAAAAAATATAGTCCTGTCATTTGGAAGTTTGAAATGATAGACGGTCAAATGCTTGCTTTAGACAGAGACTTCAAAGACTTGAATTTCTTTGAAAAAAGAAGACACATTGAAGAAGTAATCATTTTTGCAGCAAAAGACCTTGACACAATAATTGAAGAACCAAAATAGTAATTTATGAATAAATCAGAGCAGAAAATTTTGCATCTTACCTTAAGAAAAAAATGGTTTGACATGATATTGTCAGGCAAAAAACAAGAAGAGTACAGAGAAATAAAAAAATACTGGAATAACAGACTTTTAGAAGGCTTTTCTGTTGGTTGTTGTGTTGATGGATTGCAACCAAAAAAATTTGATGTTGTTGTTTTTAAAAATGGCTATCAAAAAAACGCCCCTTCAATGGTTGTTGAATTAAAGTCAATTTCAACAGGTGAAGCAAAACCTGAATGGTCTGAAAACTGGAAAGGTAAAGTTTTCAAAATAAAATTAGGCGTAATAATATCAACAAAAAATTGTAATTAATTAAAACCATAATAAAATGAAAAAACCAAAAAACTTTATGCTGTTAAACTTGAAGCTTCCAAATGGGGGTGGTGTTTCGGTAACGTACAGAGAAACAAAAGAAGACAAAGGAGTGAAAGACACAATTGATTGGACTGTGACCAGTTCAGAAAATGTTCACCCTGACTTAATTAATTCTGTTGATGAATTGAAAGAATATCTTGCAAAATGCTTTGGAATGAATTCAATTCTTGTCTTGGCAAATTCAAAAGGTCTTGACACAAAAGAATCAAAAGCATTCAAAGATGTTAAGAAAATAATTCAGAATGTTCACCAAGAGCAAATGAAGAAAATCAACATGACTGGAATTGCTGTCAGTGGTCAAATTGAAAATGACAAAGACAAAAGAAGTGTTATCATTAAAGGAACTCAATTGATGGACAACAAAAGCAAATGTGCTTTGAATAGTCCAAGAATAAAGCTGAACAACAACCAATTCATGTTTGAAGGTGATGTGAAGGACATTCTTGACAAGATTGAAGAAGAAGTTCTTGCATATTTATTTGACGGTAAAAAAGCACAAATTGAATTGTTCACAGTTGAAGACAAAAAATTAAGTAAGGATTTTATTGACGGTAAAATGAAAAAAGTTGCAGACCTTCCAAAAGAAGAAGCTGCATAAAACTTCAAAGCCAAAGTGAAAAGGTTCGTGTTTATTGAGAAACGAAAATAAAATGTAAAAAGTTTGAAAATAGTATCTTAATAAATAAGGGGTTCAATTTCCCTTCTTTGGCTCTAATAATTAAACAAATAAAAATGGCAATTAAAATAACAGGCAAAAAATTAACAAATGAATTGGTTCGTGACCTATACACAAAAGGAAACCTGCTTTCTGTTTCAAACATTTTCTTCTTCAAATGGGAGTCAGACGTTTTCAACATTTCAAAGTCAGACATCACTTCAGAATTTGAAGTAAAAGTTTCAAGAAGTGATTTCTTTGCAGACTTCAACAAGAGAGAAAAGCACAAAGCACTTAATGATGCACATGAAAAAGGAATTGTCAATGAAGAAATGCCGCAATTCTTTTATTATGCAGCCCCTGAAGGACTTATCACAGTTGAAGACCTTCCTGACTATGCAGGTTTAATTGAAAGAACTCCTTATGGTTCATTTAAAAAAATCAAATCTGCACCAAAGCTTCATGATGTAAAATTTAAAGTTGAATCTTGGCGTGAAATAGCAATGAAATTTTATTATAAATCACTATAAACTTAAAACATGGAACAAACAAACATCAAAACAGATGAACAGCTTATTGACTTAGGAATTAGATACCCTTTATTAAATATTAATAGGGCAATTTTTGAGAAAACACCCAAAGAAAGAAGGAAGTTGAAAGCTCTTAAATTTCAGCACAAAAGAAGCTTGATTCAAGCAAACTTAAACCCAAAGAAAAGAATGAATATAACTGCACCACAGCACTTGAAATTCACAGTTTCTTAAATTTAGTATCTTTGAAACTCTAATCAATTAAAACAAATTAAAATGTTAAAAGTAAAATTATTCAATAAAGCAGGGCAAAAGTCAACAGAAGTGAACATAAGAACAAACAACATTAAAGAAGTTGACGCTGTTCAATATGGAACAAGAATCTTTGCAAAAACAGAAAGTGAAAGTGATGAATTTCATGAACTTGAAGTAAATCCTGCAATAATTAGAACTAAAAAGAAATAAACCATGGCAAAGAAAAAATTCAAAGTAGAAGTTGTTGAAATCAAACCAATTCAGATAGTAAACAATGAAGGTCAATTAAAAGGACTTCCTTCAAACCCAAGATTTATAAGAACAAAAGATTTTGAAGAGCTGAAGAAATCAATTCAAGAATGTCCTGAAATGACAAGTGTTCGTGAAGTTGTTCTTTATCCTTTCAATGAAAATTACATTGTAATTGCAGGCAATATGCGATTCAAAGCAATGGAAGAACTAAAGTTCAAAACAATTCCTTGCAAGATACTTCCAAAAGAAACACCTGTTGCCAAATTGAGAGAAATTGCAATCAAAGACAATGTTCACAGTGGAAAAGATGACTGGAACATAATTGCAAACGAATGGGACACAGAAGAGGTTGAACAATGGAACAAACAAACACCTGTTTCTTTAGATTCTGAAAAGAGTAAAAACAAAAGCATTAGAGTAACTGTAATTGATGTTAATGAAGATGAACGTGACAACATCAAAGAAGTGCTTAAAAAAGCAGGTTATAATGTCAAATAAAGCAATTATCAACACAAAAGCAACTCAATAATGTCCAAATTAGACAACTTCAAAGGAAAGCAAAACACAAATGGTTTGAAAGAAAACCCTGACAACATCAATAAGACAGGTGTGAACAGAAAAAGCTTTGCTTCAATCAATAATGAAATGCTTGCAAAGGGGGTTGAACCTTTGACAAAAAAGCAATTGGTTAAAGCTTATGAATTGGTGTTGAATGCAACTGAAGAAGAGCTGCTTGAAATTGCTGAAGACAAACAAACACCTTATGGCTTGAAGCTTATAATTGTAGAACTAAACAAACCAAAAACAAGGTCTAAGGCTTTACAAGATTATAGAAATTACATGTTTGGGCGTGCAGATAATAATTCAATTGAACCTGTTGACGACAAAGACACAAGCACAATAATTCAATTTGTTGGTCTTGACGACAACACAGAAAACACAGAAGACAATGAATAAATTAACTAAAATATTAAACTATTTATTTGCAGCAGTTACAATCTTAATTATTGTAATTACATTTTTATATTCATTAGAGAATGACCACTTGACACAGATGCAAGTGTTTCTTCATTTTAAATATAGGTATGCAGTACTTTTTCTTATTGCATTTGGTGTGCTTATTCACAATAACATTAACGACATTGAACAATGAAAATAATTGAAATAATAATCAAACTTTATAATGATGCAACAACACCTGTTGGAAGCAGGGACAACGAATTCAAGCATCAAAAGAATAAGAATCTTAAAAAGAAAACAACTTTCTTAGGTATTAAAATAAAATAAAAGGCTATGTCATTGAATCCATTTAAGAATGCAAGAGATAAAAAGAAAATCAAGATTGCAAAACTATACACTGAAAACATAGGTGTCAAAGTTGGGAACTTTCATCACAATTACAGTGAAACAAAAGGTGACACTGCTCTTGGCGTTGTATGTGGTTATGGTGACAGTGACATTATTGTGAAGCTAACTAACTGCAAAGGGTGGTCTGAAAAGGGAATGAAGAAAGCCAAAATAAAAGTGTTCATTGAAGAAAGTTCAAAGAATCACAAAAATGGTTATTGGTTTATTTCTAAAAGAGAGCTAAAAGAACTATCTTTAATTTACAATCATTAAAAGTTGTCTTCACCCTGTGTGACATGTTAACCAAACCCTTGTAAACATTAAACATTTAAAAAACAATTTCCGTTTGGTTCAGTGTTTGGTTTGTAGAAGGAATGCAAAAGAGATTAAAAACAACAACGTCAAACTTATACTTTTTAGGAATTAAAGTAAAAACAACAATAAAAGAAGAGCTTGTCAATTAATAAAAAATAAATCATGAAAATGTTAATTAAATTTATTAGATTCAAGTTAAAGCACATACATTCAAAAGGTGGTTGGGACTGGGAATGTGAACTTGCTTATAATATTTCAATGAAGGAACTTAAAAGAAGGGGGTTCAAATGAATTTTTCATCTAAATTAATATTGATTATTTTAGCATTCCTTATATTGGCAGCTCTCTTAATTTTAATTGCTGCAGTGATAATTTTAAAAATTCAATCATGACTACAATTTCAATATTCAGAAAAGCTGCAGGCATAACAGAAGGCTTCATAAGAACAGCCTTGAACATAAGAACTTCAGTTCATGACTATAGACTTGAAAACTATTGCAAGCTTTGTCCAATGTCACACAAAGATGGAATTTACAAAGGCACATGTTTAAAAGAAAACGGTGGTTGTGGTTGCAATTTAACAGCCAAGACTGCACAAGAATTTGATGCATGTCCAAAAGGATTTTTTGAAACCAACAACTTTGAACCTGAATTGTTTGAAGAGTTCTTAAAAGAAAACCCTATCAAATGAAAATATCAAAGAAATATGCACCACTATTCAACAGACCAAAAGGAGTTGACACATACATTGTTACAGGTGGGCGTTATTCAAGCAAATCATTTTCTGTTGCTGCTGCTGCTGTTTATTTAGCAGATGAAAAAAACCACCGTATTTTGTATGGACGTTACACAAATGTAAGTTCTAAAGATTCAACCTTTCCTGAAGTAGAAGAAAAAATTGCACTGCTTAACAAGCAAAGCAAGTTCACTGTAAACACAAATAGAATTGAAAGCAAGCACAATGATTCAAAGATAATTTTCAAAGGTTTTAAAACAGGTTCTGCAACACAAACAGCTTCACTTAAGTCATTAAAAGATTTTAGTATGTTGATAGTTGAAGAAGCTGAAGAAATTCCTGACTTTGACACTTATGAAAAAGTAAGCTTATCAATTAGAGGTAATAAAAAAGATTCTTCAGAACCTAACATAAAAATATTAATACTTAACCCAACAACAAAAGAAGATTGGATTTACAAAGAATTCTTTGAAGAAATGGGAGTTGAAGCAGGTTTCAATGGTGTCAAAGGTAATGTTTGTTACATTCACACTTCTTATTTGGACTGCATTGAATATGTTCCTGCAGATTCTTTAAGGTCATTTGAAAGAATGAAATTAAAAAAACCAATGAGATATAAAATATTGTCATGGGGGGTTGGCTTGATAAAGCTGAAGGTGTAATTTTTCCAAACTGGTCAATTGGAAAGTTCAATGAAGAGCTTCCTTTTGTTTATGGAATGGATTTTGGATATGTGAATGATGCAACGACATTGACCAAGGTTGCCAAAACAGATGAACAAATTTTCACAAAGCTTCTTCTTTACAAATTGGCAATGTCAACAAAAAACATTATTGATTTTCTTGAAGAAAATGTTGATAAAAATGACCTAATTGTTGCAGATAATGCAGAACCAAGACTTATTGAAGAAATTCAAATGGCAGGTTTCAACATTATTAAATGCACAAAAGGTGCAGACAGCATTAAGAATGGTCTTGCAAAAATGTATGATAAAGAAATAATTTCTGAAGAAGAAGACATTGAAATGCACAAAGAGTTGAACAATTATAAGTGGCATGATAAAAGGGCAAACATACCTGTTGACGCTTGGAATCATTGCATTGACGGTGTGAGATATGCACATGAAGAGCTTGAAAATGATTATGAATTTTACATTTCTTAATACAAATTGTTTTCTTATCCAAAAAGTTTTTCTAACTTTGAATTAATAACGAGGTGAAGACGCCTTGCACAATATTTTTTTTATGTCAAGATTTGCTTTAGCTCTTAAAGCCTTAACAGGTAATTTAAATGTCAATCTACATGGTGAAAGCCAGTTCATGAAAATCTTTTCAAACTTTCAATTTGGTGACGCCAATCTTGAAAAGTTTGTCAATCAAGGTTTCATTTCAAACAATCAAGTTTATTCCATTATCAACAGAATTGCTGAAGACGCTGCAAACATTCCAATAATTATTGAGAATAAAAATTCAGATGGAAGTATTGAAGTAGTTGAAGAAGGTGACTTTTATAACTTTGTACATAAACCAAACGCTGTTGACACTTATAAGTCATTCGTTTACCAGTCAATTGTTTATCAACTTGTAACAGGTAATGAAATTCAATATGGTGTCAAAGGAATTGGTTCAAACATGTTTTCTGAAAGGCACAATTTAGCACCTCAATACATAACGCCAAAAGTAAAAGAAACAATCACAGGCTTTGTTGCTACTTCTTACAAATATAATTATGCAGGTACAAACTACCCTTTGGCAGTTGAAGAAGTAATGCATCTTAAGAAGTTCAATCCAAATCCAAACAGTGACAATCCTGCAATGGGGTTAAGTCCATTACAAGCATTGTACAGAGTTCTTGAAGCTTCAAATGAATTAATCACTGCAGACGCTTCTTTAATAAAAAACAAAGGTGCAATTGGAATGCTTACACCAAAAACAGGTGGGCGTCCAGTTACAAAAACACAAGCTGAAGACACAGACAAATCTTTAAAAAGTCGTATTGGTGGCGGTCAAAATTTTGGTTCAATCAAAACAACAACTGCTTCATTAGAATTTATAAAGTTTGCAATGTCACCACAAGATTTGCAAATTCTTGAAAATGGAGTTGTAAAGCTTAGAGATTTTTGTTCTGCTTATGGAGTTAGTTCAAGAATGTTCAATGACCAAGCTTCAAGCACATACAACAACACTGTTGAAGACAACAAGAAATATTACAACAATGGAGTGTTGCCACCTTTGCAGAATGATGTTGACCACTTCAACAACTTCTTTGTTCAAGGTTGGAATGAAAGAGACAATGCAAATTATAGTGTAAGGCTTGACATTTCTTCAATTGAAGCTTTACAGTCTGACCAAAGAACTGAAGCACAAAAAGACAAATTAAAAATGGAAGGAATTGAAAAGATTCTGAACATGAATACTTCTGAAGCAGGTAAACAACTTCTTTTGGTATCAAATTATGATTTCACACAAGAAGAAGCTGAAGCACTAACATTAAATAACACACCAAACAATGAAGAATAAAAAAACATTAGCACAAAAGCTTGGAACACACTTTGGAGTTAAGACAGTTGAAAATATCAAATCAATTAAGGAAGTTGATGCTGAAAACAGGACTGTAAAATTTATTGCAAACACTTACTTCTTCATTGATAGTGACCAAGATATGTTAATCACAGGTTGTGCAGTCAAATCAATAAATGACAGGGGGGCTGCTTCAAATGCAACTGCAAAAATCAAACACCAATCTGACCACGTATTGAACACACAAAATGTTGTTGGGCGTATTGATGTAATTGACGAGAGAATAATTGATTCAAAGACAGTTATTTATTGTGAGTCACACATTCCTGCAACATCAAAAGGGAATGATGACTTAATAAATTATCAAGAAGGTGTTTATGACAATCATTCAATTGGCTTCAGATACAAGTCATTAGTCTTGGCAGTTAAAGATTCAACAGACCAAAGAGAAAGTGCAGCATGGAATGAATTTTATCCATTAGCATTGAATCCTGAAAAGGCAGATGAATTTGGATATTTCTTTGTAATTAAAGAAATTGAACTTTTTGAAGTTTCAGTTGTTTCTTATGGTGCAAATGAATTAACACCTGTAATTGGAAGCAAATCAAAAGGAATGAATGAAGCAATCAAGTTCAATCTTAATGAAAGACTTGACAGCTTATCAAAAAATGTAAAATCAAACGCTGAAGGAAAAGGACAACATAAACAAATTGAAATGGAAGTTCTTCAACTAAAGCAAATAATCAACGACTTAGAACTAAATGAACCGTCACAAAAGGACACTTTGAAAAATAAGAAGCCGTCTAAAACTGACATTCAAGAAGAAGAAGAGTCACAAAAATCAATTAATTTAATCAGTAAAATCAGTAAAAACTTTTAAACAATGAAAAAAATGAAACAATTATTTAATGCCAAATTAAGATATTTTGCATTAGCAGTATTAACGCTTGTAGCGGTAACAACAACAATGGCTTGTTCAGGAATGGACACTTCAGTATTAGCAGAAAGCATTCAGGCGAGTGCAATAAGTGGTGTGTCAATGGCAGCATTACCAATTTGGTTTGTTCTTAAAGATGGGGTAAAAAACTTCAAAGTTCTTTCAGATGAAGAAAGAAAAGACTTCACAGATGAAGAAGGCACAAAGTATCTTGGCGACCTTATCAAGTGGCAAACAAAGTCAATCACAGATTTAAACAAACAACTGTCTGAAAAAGATGCTGACAATGAAACAATACAAAAGCAACTTAAAGACTTAACTTCTGCAAACATAACTGCAATGAAGTCTTCATTGGAATCACAAGGTGTTCAGTTAGCTAAAGTAATGAAGGAACTTGACAGCAAGACTTCAACTTTACCTATGACAATGCAAAGTGCAATCTTAAAAGGATTGACTGAAAAAGCAGACACATTGAAATCAATGGTTAAGAATGGTGATACTAAAGTTAGACTTGAAATTAAAGCTTCACAAGCTGCTTCTGACATTGATGCAGGAACAGATTTTGCAGACATGCTTTCAGGTGTTGGTCAAATAGCTACAAGAATGCCATTAATGCGTTCTTTATTTAACCAAAGAAACACAACTAAAGAATACATCAAGTATAATGACCAAGAAACTGTTGTAAGAGACGCCAAAAACGTTGCAGGATGTGCTGCTACAACTCACAATTCAAAAATTACTTGGAAAGTTAGAACATTACAAATTACAAAGGTTCGTGATATGGTTGATGTTTGTATTGACATGATGGAAGATTATGACTGGGTAACTGGTGAAATTCGTGACTTAGTGAACACAGATGTTGCTTTAAAAGTTGACGAAGGTTTACTTTTAGGAACAGATGTTTATCCTGAATTAAATTCTGTTGCTGCAGTTGCTTCAACATTTGCTGCAGGTGCTTATGCTTTAAGTGTACAAGCTGCAACATTAATTGACTTGGTTCGAGTTGCTGCATGTCAGATTTCTGACTTTGGACAAAATAACAAATTCAATGCAAATGTTATGTTATTGAATCCTGCAGACCAATGTTTAATGACTTTAGAAAAAGACTTAAACAACAACTACATGATTCCTAACTGGATAACAAATGACGGTGTGAACATTGGTGCTGTAAGAGTTCTTACAAATCAATTAGTGCCTGCAGATGAAGCTTACATCATGGACACAACAAAAGGAACTGTTGTTTCAAGAAGAGGTGTAACTGTTGAATTTGGTTTTGAAAATGCAACTAACTTTGAAAAAGAGTTGGTAACTGTTAAAGCTTACGAGAGATTGAATTTCTTAGTAAGAAATGTTGACAAGAATGCATTCATGCACATTCCTTCAATAGCTGCAGCAATAACTGCAATTAAAAAAGTTTAAATAACTTAAAACTTCAATCGCCACCTTATGAAAATAGGGTGGCTTTTGTGGTAAAAAACATTATTAATTAAAAAACTTAGCCATGTTTATTGAATTTACAAAAGAACACCCTGCAGGAATCAAAAAAGGACATCATTCAAATGAGTCTGAAAGAACAGCAAAAATTTTCATTGAAAAAGGATTTGCAAAGGAAACAACAGAAGAAGCTTTTGAAGCCTTCAAAAAGATATTTGTTGCCAATGATACCAAAGAAGCAAAAAGAGTTGCTAAAGAAGCAGAAAAGCACAATAAGAAACGTGCAGAAACTGTTGCAAGAGAATTAAACCCAAGAGCTTTTGACAAACAAGAAGAAATTGAAGAAGAAGAAGTGAAAACTGAAGAAGTTAAATTTCACACTTTAACAGAAGAAGACCTTGAAGCACACCCTTCTGAAACATTAGGAATGCAAGTTGGAACTGAAGTTGAAATGAATTCAGAAGAAGCTTTAATTATTAATGATGAAGGTTTATTTGTTGAAAAGGGAAACGTCTAAGCCTCAATAAAGTTTGGGGCAAACTTAAAAAGGCACTTGATAAATTGCCAAGTATAGAAATAAAAATAAATAATTAACTATGTCACTTTTAAACATAACACCAGTAAACTTTGAAAATGCTTTGATTTGCATTGCTACAAATAAAGACACAGAAAACGGTCTGCAGCAATACATTGACAATTATGAAGAAGTTTATTTGACTAAAATGTTGGGTTGTGATTTGTACAAATTATTTATTGCAGACTTAGTGAATGGAGTTCCACAAACACAAATTTATATTGATATTTATGAAAAGTTTTGTTATGATGAAGACGGTTGTGGAACACAAATCAAGTCAGAAGGAATGGTGAAAATGCTTGAAAAATTTATTTTCTTTGAGTACACAAGAAATCAAAAAGTGAAGAACACCAATACTGGAAACATTGTGAACATGAATGAAGTTTCAAGAGAAGCAAACTATACTGAAACAAGTATTTTTCAAAATTACAATGAAGCTATTGAAAGCAATGATGCAATTCAATGGTTCATTTGTGACAATGAAGCAAGTTACCAAACATTTAATGGTCAGAAGACTGAAAAAACATCTTGGATATGAACACACCAATACAAACAAATTTTATTTTTAATGATGGGATTCTGCATGATGCAAGTGTTTCAGAGGTGTCACAATCAATAAGAAGTTGTTATAAATATGAATGGAGTCTTGCACCAATTGTTGCAGGTTTAACTTCATCAAAAGGTGAATATACAATCCAAGTTTCAAATGATAATGTTAATTGGTTTGATTACAATAACCTTTCAACAGATGTGTCAATTGAAGATGCAGTTGATGACATTCATTTAGCTTGGGTTTACATGCGAATAGTGTATGATGCAAAAACCGAATCAACAGGAACAGTTCAATTTGAATTAACTCAAAAACAACAATCATAAAATGGGGAAAGTTATTCACATAGAAGGTTCAGGCGGTGGTGGTGGAACAGGAACAGGTTTTATTGGCATTTTTACAAATTATAATGATTTAATTGCACAATTTCCAACTGCACCGCTTTTATCATTGGCTTATGTTGAAAATTCACAGGGAACAC
>Ga0209986_10004039_pt1 | contig 12617 bp, 8 predicted proteins | sample BlataG_FD_183168 | JGI IMG/M metagenome (GOLD analysis project Ga0209986, IMG submission 183168) | Deep subsurface microbial communities from Black Sea to uncover new lineages of life (NeLLi) - Black_00105 metaG (SPAdes) (version 2) | ecosystem: Environmental > Aquatic > Marine > Oceanic >...
AAGCCAATCAATGGAAAGAGGTCCCCATGCTGGCAAGAACCCACGGTCAGCCGGCATCGCCCACCAGCATGGGCAAAGAAATTTTTGTGTTTGTGGAGCGGCTAAAAAAACAGAAAAACCTTTTGGAAACCATCCCGTTTTCCGCCAAATTCGGCGGGGCAACCGGTAATTTCAATGCGCATTATGTGGCCTATCCTGAAATCGACTGGACAGGGTTTGGAAATCATCTGATAAACCAGGTGTTAGGACTTGATCGATCAAAGGTTACCACCCAGATCGAACATTATGATAATCTGGCAGCATTTTGTGATAACCTTAAACGCATCAATACCATTCTCATCGATCTGAACAGGGATATCTGGCTGTACATTTCCATGAATTATTTCAAGCAGAAGATAAAAGACAGCGAAGTAGGGTCTTCTGCCATGCCCCATAAAGTCAATCCCATCGACTTCGAGAATTCAGAAGGCAATCTGGGTGTTGCGAATGCGGTTTTTGAACATCTTTCCGCCAAGCTGCCGATTTCAAGGTTGCAGAGGGATTTGACCGATTCCACGGTTACAAGAAATATCGGGGTGCCCCTTGCCCATACGTTCATTGCTTTTAAATCCCTTTTAAAAGGACTGGACAAATTGATTTTAAATTCCGAGGCCATTCATGCCGATCTGAAGGATAATTGGGCGGTGGTCGGAGAAGCCATCCAGACCGTTTTGCGCAGGGAAGGGTATCCGGAACCCTATGAAGCCCTGAAAGAATTAACGCGGACCCATTTGCGCATTGACCAAAAGGCGATAGTTGAATTTATAGAAAGCCTGTCTGTTGATCAAACCGTTAAAGAAGAATTAAAAAAAATAACCCCTCAAAATTATACGGGCATCCATGATTTCTAAAACGGCATTTGTAATTTAAACTTCTCAGAATTGTAACATCTCAATAAATTATGGGGCCGGGTCAATAGGATCATTTCATACACCAGAACTTATTGAGAAGTTACTCGGAATTTCTACAACCTATTGAAATTAATTCAGGTTCTCGGTGAAAATTTTTAACCCCATCAATACCCCTCTTACGGGAACCAACCTCATTGAAGCAAGTGCGGGTACCGGCAAGACCTATGCAATTGCCGGAATCTATTTAAGGCTGGTTCTCGAAGAACAACTTACCACCGATCAAATTCTGGTAGTAACCTTTACCCAGGCTGCCACCCAAGAGCTTAAAGACCGGATCCGCAATAATCTTTTGAAGGCGAAATCCGCATTTTCAAAGGGATCGAGCAACGATGATCTGATTAACAGGCTTGTCAAAAAACATGAAAATACGGCTCAGGCCCTTCGGTTGATTCAAGACTCCCTTATTGATTTTGACAATGCCGCTATTTTTACCATACACGGTTTTTGCCATAGGGTGCTGAATGAGCATGCGTTTGAAACCCAAAGTTTATTCGACACGGAACTTGTTACCGATCAGACCGATATAGCTAGGGAAATCGTGGATGACTTCTGGAGAAACCATTTTTACAGCATGCCTCGGGAATTTATAAGCTATGCCTGCAAAAAGATATCCGGTCCGGAATATTTTTTAGCGCTTTTGGCAAAAAAAAAGGCGCCGGATATGAGGATTATTCCGGAACTCGAACCCCCTGACTTAGAGAGCCTTGATGATTTTAGAAATATTTTCAAAAAGCTTAAAATCGCCTGGCGCATGTCAAAGGAACAGGTAATACCGTTATTAAAAAATCCGTGTTTAAGCGGTACTTTTTACGGAAGCACGAAGATAAAAACAAAGCACACAGCTTTTTCCAAAAGAGATCTAAAGGTTTTGTCCATGGCTCGAACCATGGATAGATTCGTTGATTCAAAATCAATGGGTTTTCCTGTGTTTAAAGATTTTGAAAAATTTACTGCAACCAAACTTGCAGCGTCCACCAGAAAAAATCATATTCCCCCGTCTCACGATGTTTTTAATATATGTGACGAACTCTATGAAAAAGGGATTGCCCTTGAAGCGGAAATGGAACGTCGTCTTTTATATCTGAAAAGCTTGTTTTTCAGTTACGCCGGGGAACAACTTCCGGCCAGAAAAGAAAAGAGCAATATACAATTTTTTGACGATCTTTTGATAAGAATAAAAAAAGCACTTGAAGATACCGGCGGGAATGAGTTGGCATCAGCCATTCGCCGGCAATACAAAGCAGCCCTTGTGGATGAATTTCAGGATACCGATTCTGTTCAGTATGAAATATTTCGCCGGCTCTTTGATTCGAAACAGAGTGTTCTGTTTATGATTGGCGATCCCAAGCAGGCCATATACGGTTTCAGGGGGGCTGATATTTTTTCGTACCTAACGGCCGCCGGCAATGCGGATTCAAAATATACTCTGATAGAAAACTGGCGATCAACACCTGGTTTGATTAGAGCTGTAAATACCATATTTTCAAATGTTCCATCACCGTTTGTTTTTGAGCAGATCGGGTTTGAAAAAGGAATCCCCGGGGAAGAAATCCAATCCATGGATGATAAATCTTTACCCCCGCTTATATTATGGTATTGGGAATCGGACAAAAACACAGACACGCCCAAACTTCTGAACAAAACCCAAGCGGTGCCGTTGATCGCAAAGGCGGTTACGGACGAAATCTCCCGCCTGATTGCTCCGGGTCCAAAGAGTCGGTCCGATGATGAATCTGATCGGATTAACGTCGGAGATATCGCTGTTCTTGTTCGGACGAACCGGCAGGCTCAGATAATCAAAAAAAGTCTGTTATCAAAACGAATACCCTCGGTTCTCTATGATACCGGGAACATTTTTCATACCCGCGAAGCCCGGGACATGGAAAGGATTCTTTTGAGCATTGCCGAACCTGCCAGTGATCGGCTGTTCAAAACAGCCCTTGTGACCGACATACTGGGTGTTTCCGGACACAAAATCGATTCCGCAGATAGTGAGCCTTTTTGGTGGGAAAAGCGGGTCAGCAACTTCAGGGAGTATTTCCGGCTGTGGAACCGATACGGTTTTATCAGAATGTTTCGGAACTTCATGTCAAAAGAAAAAGTCAGAGAACGGCTTTTGGCGTTTCCGGACGGGGAAAGAAGGCTGACCAATCTTCTTCATCTGGCCGAAATACTCCACCAGGAATCGGTTGAGAAAAAAACCGGGATCACAGGTTTAATTAAATGGCTGTCTGAACAGATCAACACGCCTATTACAGAATCCGAGATTCACCAGCTTCGTCTTGAAAGCGATGAACATGCTGTAAAAATTATAACACTGCACAAAAGCAAAGGGCTGGAATTTCCGGTGGTATTCTGCCCCTTTTCATGGGGAGGATCACTCATCAAAAACTCGGAGATAACATTCCATGATAATGATACTAAGGAACTGACACTCGATCTGGGTTCCAGTGAAAAAAATATTCATCTTGCCTTTGCTCAAAATGAACTCCTGGCAGAGAACATGCGGCTGCTTTACGTGGCGGTAACACGCGCCATAAAAAGGTGTTACCTGGTATGGGGACGATTCAACACTGCGGATACTTCCGCCATGTCCTACCTGTTTCACTATGGGCCAACACCCGAGGATGACATTAAAATAGAGGATCTGGTTTCTTCTTTAAAAACAAAGGTTTCAGAGAAAAAAGATGAGGAATTATTAGAAGATTTAAAACAGATGGCGGACAAATCCAAAGGAACCATAGAACTTGCTCTGTTGCCTCTGGATAACGGTGTGGAATATGCACCTCCCGAAGATGAAAAGGAAGAAATTTCTTCCCGGCAATTTTCGGGGAAAATAGACACCTCTTGGAAAATCTCAAGTTATTCATCCATGGTATCGCAGCGGGTCCCGGAAGAAGCGGCGCCCGATCGTGATGTATCCCATGATCCTTACGGTTACACTACGGAGAGCGGTCTTGAGCGTATTGAAAGAACGGACATTTTCTCCTTTCCAAAAGGCGCAAGAGCCGGGATTTTTTTTCATGATATTTTTGAGCATCTCGATTTTACAGCTTCGGATTACGGGTATAAAGAGGCACTGGTAACAAACAAATTAACGGCATACGGGTTCGATTCAAAATGGCGGGATGCGGTATGCGACATGATAACCAAGGTCCTATCCATACCGCTTGAAATAAGAACAGAGGCTCTGACGCTTTCTTCGGTTCAGTGCAAGGACCGGATCAATGAGATGGAATTTTATTATCCGTTGAATCCCTTTACACCACAACAACTGGAAAAAATATTTTCCGATCATGGAAGAATCCAATTTCCCGCCAATTTTCCGGACCGGATTGGAAAGCTGACCTTTCCTTTTGCAAAGGGGTTTATGAAAGGATATATAGACATGGTCTTCCATGAAAAGGGGCGTTACTACCTGGTGGACTGGAAGTCGAATCTATTGGGAACCCGGGTGGAGGACTATTCCAAAGATGCTTTGAACACGGTGATGAGCAATGATTTTTACATCCTTCAGTATCATCTGTATACACTCGCGCTTTATCAGTATCTTTGGGTTCGGCTGCCGGGTTTTGATTATAAAAAAGATTTTGGAGGTGTGTTTTACATTTTTATAAGAGGGGTGGATCCTGATCATGGACCGGAATTCGGAATTTACAAAGATTATCCCAGCCCGGATCTTATTCATGAACTGGCCAGAGCGCTTATTCCGGGGTATTGAATTAAATACCTAAAATTTAAAATGCCTAAAATGCCTAAAGTTTTCCAAATCGATCTTGACTATATTTATATTGGGAATTTCCTGAATGATTGCGGGTCTCATTGTTTTAAAAAGCTAAAATGGTACGGTACAATAATTTTAGGCATTTTAGGCATTTTAGCTCACTTTAGGCATTTTTATAATTAGTGTATAGAATGAATAAAGAACATATAACTTATTTATATCAAAGAGGATATCTAACAGATATAGACATACATTTTGCTAAGTTTATAACCGGTCTTGGCAAAAATGATGATCCGGATATTTTCCTGGCCGCAGCCCTCGCCAGCAATGCAACCGGAAATGGAGATGTATATTTTGATCTTGGTTCTATGACCGAAAAACCGGTTTTTATGGGGCTGGAACAGGAGGGGACCGTCACATGGCCGAAGCTTTCCGGCTGGGTGCAAAAAATCGGGCAAAGCCCGGTGGTGGGAAGGCCCGGAGATTATCGTCCCCTAATACTTGATAAAAAAAACAGGCTATACCTGTATCGATACTGGGATTATGAAAAAAAACTTTCCGAATCTATCATCCACCGTTCCAGAGAAGATTTCCGGGATTTAGATGCAACTCGTTTAACGGACAGCTTAAAGAGGCTTTTCCCACAAAATGAAGATCATGAGTTTAACTGGCAGATGGTAGCGGCATATATTGCGGCGATTAAAAGAATTTGTATTATCTCCGGTGGGCCGGGAACAGGAAAGACCTTCACCATGGCAAAGATCCTTGCGCTGCTTTTAGAGTTGCACGGAAAAGAGAAACTTAAAATCTTGCTTGCCGCTCCCACGGGAAAAGCTGCTGCCAGGATCGCTGAATCGATTAAGGATGCAAAGAAGACGCTAAATAGCCGTTCGGGTATTATCGAGGCAATCCCTTCCGAAGCTTATACCATACACAGAATGCTCAAAACCATCCCGGGTTCCCCGTATTTTCATCATAACCATGAAAACCCCCTGAATGCGGATGTGGTGGTGGTGGATGAAGCTTCAATGGTAGATCTTGCCCTGATGTCAAAACTCCTTTGGGCGGTTCCTTTTGATGCCAGGCTCATACTGATCGGAGACAAAGACCAGCTTGCTTCGGTTGAGACCGGTTTTGTATTGGGCGATATCTGTGACAGAGAGAATGTTCAGGCATTTTCAGAATGTTTTTGCAACAAATTTGAAGAGGTCACCCAACAAAAAATTGAGCTTCCGCTCAAAGAACATAAAGAATCCCCCGGTCTTTATGACTGTATGGTTGTTTTAAAAAAGAACTATCGGTTTACCGGCAGCAGCGGGATAGGAGAATTAAGCCGTGCGGTAAACCGGGGAGAAATCCATAAGGTCTTGTACCTGATGAAAAACAACTCCGATCAAATATTCTGGAAAAAGATTTCACAGCCTGATGATCTGTCACGTTTCCTGGCCGAAAGCATTATTAAAGGCTATTCGGATTATCTTAATACAGATGATCCGTACAGAGCCCTTGTACTTTTTAAACGGTTCAAAATATTGTGTGGCGTAAAAATCGGTTCAACAGGAGTTAACGCTGTCAACCGGTTGGCGGAACAGGTATTGATCCGTGAGGGTCTGATAGCGCCGGATAGATCGTCATCCAATCCCTGGTACAAAGGCAGACCGGTTCTGATTACCCGCAACGATTACAGCCTGAAACTTTTTAACGGGGACATGGGAATAACCCTGCCGGCTCCGGGTTCAACCGGCAAAGATCTGTATGTCTATTTTTCAGGAGATTCAGGCGAACTTAGACGGTTTCTTCCTTACAGGCTCCCGGAACACGAAACGGTTTATGCAATGACCGTTCACAAGAGTCAGGGGTCGGAGTTTGATCATGTTCTGTTAGTTCTGCCGGACCGTGATTACCCGGTATTAACACGGGAACTGTTCTACACGGGAATAACAAGGACCAGAAAAACCGTGTCGATTTGGGCGTCAGAAGATGTATTAAAAACAACCATATCCCGTAAAATCGAACGAACCTCAGGACTTAAAGATGCCCTGTGGGGATAACTTAAGTGTATTGTGATCACTTCGTTCCTGAGCATAAACTCAGCGAACTCACTGGGTAATAAGGAGTGACTTTATGAAATATCAAGAAATAATATTTGAGGAAAAAGGATCTGTTGCTTATCTAACATTGAATCGACCCGATATCCGAAATGCCATAACCGGTGAAATAATCATCAACGAAATCGAGGAGGCATGCAAAAGGGTTCAGGAAAATAATGATATTAGTGTCATGATTGTCACCGGCGCCGGTTCCGCTTTTTCGGCCGGCGGCAACGTAAAGGATATGTATCATAAGCAAGGTATGTTCTCGGGCAATCCTGAGCAGTTGCGCAAGAATTACTGCAAAGGCATCCAGCGCATTCCTTTGGCGTTATATTATCTGGACGTTCCCACCATAGCGGCAGTCAACGGTCCGGCTATGGGTGCGGGTTGTGATTTAGCATGCATGTGCGATATCCGTATTGCCAGCGAAACCGCCCGTTTCGGAGAAACCTTTGTTTCCGTCGGCCTAATCCCCGGTGATGGCGGAGCATTTTTCCTGCCCCGTATCATAGGATTTTCCAGAGCATGTGAGCTTGCATTTACATGCAGGGTAATTGATGCACATGAATCCGAGCGGATCGGTCTGGTGAGCGAAGTCACCTCACCGGAAAATCTTATTCGGCGGAGCACGGAAATCGCTTTTGAAATTGCAAAACAGCCTTCAAATATCCTTCGGCTGGCAAAGCGTCTGTTCAATCTTTCACAAGGAAGGAGATTGGAGGAAGTACTTGAACTTTCTGCTGCCTATCAGGCCCTGTGCCATCATACCCCTGAGCATGAAAAGGCTGTAGAGAAACTATTTTCCAGAAAAAAAAGCGAAGAAAAAAGTGATTAAAACGCCAAGATTGTCCAAAACGGCTATTTCCAATATCCGGAATCCAGATTTTAACCAGTATCCGGAAACCAGTAACGAGCATCATGATGTTTTATCTAAAGAATGTTTTTATTTAAAAAAATGGCGTAATTTTTAACGAAATGTCGAGGTCTAATATTATTGAATGTAACCGGCGAAATCTATTATAAGAAAATGCCAAATTGCAAAAGTAATTCTCCAAAATAGATTGCTGTTTTTTCTTCCTTTTCCTTTTCGCTGTTTTTGAGCTTACAATTGAAAGAAACGCAATCAATGGGTTTCGTAGTAATCCGCTCTGTCGAACCCTCTGCATGCAACAAACACCCCTTGCTATGCTTTATTTGAAAATCTTTTCCCCTGTGTAAAAATATGCATCCTTGATTGGTGGGTCTTTCGTAATTTCTCTTTGTATAAAAGTTATGAAAATCATCCGGAAAACTTACAATGAGATCCAGGTCGGCATCCGGCATTATTCTGGGCCCGAATATGTGCATCTTGTCGGCTGTATCATCGGGCATAACTGTATAGTCGATAATTTTTGGAAAGTACAATTTAAGCAAAACCTTTTCTCTGCCAATAATAGAAGTAAATATTACTTGAGTGAAGTAGAATTGCATAAACTGATCAAAACTTAAGTTCTTGTTTCCAAATGGAACAGCTTTCCACAAGTGGTTTACATATTCTGAATATATAAGCTGGATGTTTTCATATATTGCAAAGCCTGGAGTCCTGCAGCAATGATGGGATAAACCCCCTGAAGGTTCACACTTCATACATTCTTCCAGAGTGGGAGCATCTTTCGTTTGTTTTGATAATAATTCCTGCAATGTTTTGGATAAATATGTCATGGCGATACCCCAAAGTTATAAATTGTGAAGTTATTTTTGAGTGAGTCCCAAGTCTGACGGAGCCGGCGATATTTCCTTTTTCCCACGGTTAGTTTCCGGAGGTCAAGCTGCAGGCTATGACAAAGAAAAGGACGGTATTCAATCACTTGCCGGAGAATAGAGTCTCCAGATAGAATCTGGTTATGGGATCGACGTCATCAAAGCAATGTTCACGGCTCTGATTTTTTATTGCCATCTGTTTTCGAATTTCTGTAGCAAGGGTTTTGCCCAGTTCAACACCGAACTGATCAAAGGGATTTATACCCCATACAAAGGCTTCGAAAACTGTTTTAGCTTCATAAAAGGAAAGCAGTCGGCCGATATTTTCCGGCGAAAGATCATTTAAAATAAGGGTTGATGACGGCCGGTTACCGGAAAAAGATTTTGCCGGATTTGTGTCTTGCTTTCCCCTTGCAAGGGCTTGGGGTTGTGCAATCAGATTCGACCAGAGTTCCTGGTGATTGGTGACCCCTTTTGATTGACTCTGATACTTTTTAAAATGGGGATCGATGACACCGATAAAATCAATGGGAAACGGACGACCCTGATGCGCCAGTTGAAAGAATGAATGCTGTGCATTGGTTCCGGGTTCTCCAAAAATAATAGTGCCCGAAGCCTCATCCAGCAGTTCACCGGATTGGGTGACTGACTTGCCGTTGCTTTCCATGTTAAGTTGCTGGATATGAGCCGCCAGTTTGGACAACGGAGATGCATAAGGGATGATGGCATGAGCAGGATATCCCAGGAAATTATTGTTCCAGATTGAAATAAGCGCCGCAATAAGGGGAATATTTTTTTCCATCGGGGCGTTCCGGGCATGAAGGTCCATGTCTTGAGCGCCTTTCAAAAACCGTTCAAACCGTTCATACCCTAAATACAGACTCAGGGGAACTCCGCCTACCGCTGAGGTAACACTGTATCTTCCACCGATGAAATCGAACATATGAAATGAAGAAAGGACGGGATTTGAAGGATCATCTCCCGGAGATCCCATACTGGTAACCGTGACAAAATGTTGGGCAGGATCAAAACCTTTCTCCGTCATAAAGGCATACGCCTGATGGGTATTGGCCATGGTTTCTGCTGTTGTGTAGCTTTTTGAGATGACGATCCACAGGGTGGTTTCAGGATCAATGGCCGAAGCAATGGATCCAAAATTATGAATGTCCACGTTTGAAAGAAACGATATTTCAATTTTTTTATCTGCCAGCGGATCCAATGCCCGGGCGACAAATTCCGTCCCCAGATATGATCCACCGATTCCGATGACAACCATATGTTTAAACGGTTTGCCGGTTGACCCGGTTATTTTTCCATCATGAACTTGTGATGCAAACCCTTTGATATTCTCTCTTGCTCTTATTATTTCAGGCATTACATCTTTACCGTCAACAAAAACCGGATTGCCTGAAAAATTCCTTGCTGCTGTATGAAGCGCCGCCCTGTTTTCAGTTGTATTGATCTTTTCACCACAGACCATTGCGGTAAACTGCTCTTTTAGCCTCCGGGCATCAGAAAGTTTGAACAGAAGTTCCATGGTCTGCTCATCCAACCTCTGACGTGAAAAATCATAAAAGATACCGGCGCCATTCAAAGAGAAATTTATAAGTCGATCTTTTTCTTCCAGTAGATACTTGATATGTTTTTCAGGATGACTCATGATATCAGCATGCCGGATCAATTTCTTCCAGGCGGGGATATCATTAAGTTTCATGCCGGTCATACAGCGCTCCTTTGATTGGACGGATTAAACGCGTTTTGAACACGATATGGCTTCACACAAAATGGTGTGTATTTTGTCGAGCATGTTGCAATCGTCCGTACAGTCAGGGAAATCTTTTCTTTTCTCACATTCTTTACAAGGGCTTTTTGTAAGGTAGCCGATTTCAAAATCGAACCTGTATTTGAGCTTTTTATAAGGCAAATATTTCATTTGTCGCAAAAGCATAATTGAATGTCTCGGAAATTCTACAGCTTGTTCAAATAACAAGTTGTTTAATGGCAATCTGTTTATGCCATCGGAATGGAATACTGGATAGCATAACATCCAAACCATAACAAGGGAAACTCATATACCTGAGAAGGCCTAATCGAGTTTGACTCGACTAGGGTATGATGTTTATTAATGCCTCAAAATCTTCAATAATATAATCTGCACCTGCCTGTAACAGATCCTCTTTCAGCTTGTCCTTGTCAGACGATGATATAAGAATTCCGATACCGACAAATCCTGCTCTGGATCTCGAGGCTGCTACCATATCATCCGGCATATCCCCAATGTAATAGAATCTGGAGACATTATGTTTTTGGATCTCGGCAATGGCATCAAGCATATAAGGATTGGGTTTGCTGAGAGAAACTCTTCTTTTTTCATTTTTATATATTTTTTGTTCTTCTTTAATACAGTCGTCAAGTGTGTAAGTAACTTTAAAAAACTTTCTCAGATCGAACAAATCCAAAGGGTAGTCGGCCTCGGCTTTGGGCCGTCCTGTGGCGATGGCCAGAATGTTAGTTTTTGAGAGGTGTTCAAGGATGGATCTTTCAAGCATAAGTTCTTCTCTGTTTATATACCCTTTTTCGTGGTACATCCTTGCCGGAATGCCGTAAGTGGCTTCAAACATCTCTTTTCCAAGATATATCTCCTGAAAAATTTGCTTGATGATATTTCCGCTTCCAACATCGCCGGTGAAAAGGCCGGTAATGAATTCATTCTTCTGTTTGCCGTTTTTTTTCAATAGAGAGGTTACCGGGCTTTTTGTGGAGTTTAAAAACTGCGATAGGGCCGTAACATCACAACTGCTGATCACTCTATTATGCCGGGTCCAGGGGTCCGGGTCCTGATCGTCTGTTGGACCTTTTACCAAAGTGAATAAAAGGTTTATCACTAAAAAAGTTAAGTCCCAATCATTATTCAGGCCTCCGCTTTGTTTTACTCTGGCAAGATCTGTTAAGGAAAACAGTGGATCGGGCAAATCTTTCCATGATCCTGCTCCCCTGAAAAATAATCTGGCGGTTTGTCTTACCGTGTCCCGGTATGAGTGTGAGACATCAAAAATGACACCATCCATGTCAAAAACGATTAATGCTTTAGATTTCATATAGAAAATTCCCAACTCGGATTCTATACAATAGACATATTGTTTATTGCAATTTATTTTCGAAAGACGTGCTTATTTCTTTTTCGGATAGGCGTCAGGCTATGGAAGAGCATGTTTAAAGAGCGGCTTGATAATTAGGCTACTTTTAGAAAGTTTATGTCATTGATCTTAAAGGTAAAAACAAGTGTCTCACAGATCTTGTTCAAATTATTAGCAAGGGCTTTTTTTCTGAACTTATTCATGGGGCGGTCTCTGACTATGGTTTTCGCCATGACCGCAAGGAGTTGAACTCTTTTATAAAACATATTTTCTTCGGTGGTTTCTAGCGTTGAGAAGGCATGTGTTTGCGTATCTAATCCGTGGTTTTTCAAGGCGGCAGATTTGCTTACCCATTGAAGTGAATGATAAAAGACTTGATTTGCATTTTCTACAATGGCTTGTTTTCTATATTTTCCAAGTGGACAACCGTTTAAATAAGCCCTGGCCATAATAATAAGAAGTTTTAATCGTGATGTAAAAAGGTAATGTTCTGACACGTTATTCATCTCCCCGGATATCGGTTTTAACTTGGGCATGTGTTTCATCCTAAAATTTCTTATTTTCATTTCGGTCATGCAAAAATTATGCACAGTAGGTTAATATTGAATGGTTAAAGAAAATAAAATTAAGATATTAAGTAGTTATGATAATCATACGGCAGAAAACCGTCCTGCCGGACCATAGAAAAACAGGTGAAAACATGAAATAAACTATCCAATATCTATGAAAAAATTTTCATAATTTTTATTATCCTGTTATAATTTCAAAATATTTTATTCTTGAAATTAGTCAAAATAATGACAAACCTGTCAAAAAATGACAGGGCAATTACCAAATATTGTCAACGCATGAGTTGCCTTATAATTTTGGCTATTAAGATAAGTATTTGATATATAAATATATAGAAAATTATTATAAGTTTTATCTAAAAAAATATTTATTCTTGCATAGTTTTTGCATAAATAAATTTTTA
>Ga0209986_10004042_pt1 | contig 12612 bp, 6 predicted proteins | sample BlataG_FD_183168 | JGI IMG/M metagenome (GOLD analysis project Ga0209986, IMG submission 183168) | Deep subsurface microbial communities from Black Sea to uncover new lineages of life (NeLLi) - Black_00105 metaG (SPAdes) (version 2) | ecosystem: Environmental > Aquatic > Marine > Oceanic >...
CCTGGCGATCCCAGGTCGCAATATGCCCGATAATATCCTTTATCCGCCAGTCTGTATCTGTGTAGATACATATGTCTAGATCGGTTTCCTCGAGTATCGCACGGATAGAAGAGTGTGTTTCAGCAAGCCCATTAATTAAGTGGTTTTTATCTCTTTCGTTCATTCCAAACGCTCCTTATTCACTCGTATACCAATAACATGACCCCAACTCGCATTGTGTCCTCCATTTCCTTCGATTGTCACTATCCACGAAAATATGCACGTTGTTTCGATAGGTCGCAAATTAATGCATGCCAGGACACATTTACAGCGCATTATAACATGTTTGTTTCGTTTTATACCAATATCGAAGATTTTTATATCCGTTTCTGAAATAACATCATCAAAAGATTGACATTTCGGAAAGTATGAGTTATCCTGTTATTCACCCGCGAATAGTTAAACAGTATAATGTTTTAGCATGAATTGGGGCATATGGACAAACTTGATCACATAGATTGGGAGATCATCGCGCTGCTCAACGAAGATGGGCGCGTGCCAAGCGCTGTTTCATGAGACATACAGCTTATGCTAAGTGACTGAGCTTAGGGATTGGATAATAAAATGGGCTTTTCTGCTGCTTTGCCTCGATCAAAATCTAAAAGCTCAGAAGATCATCCACTCCTGAACACATTCAAAAACCACATCCGATCTATTATGGAGTAAGAAATGACCAAGGACCAGCAGCAAAAACCCAATAATTTTTTACTGCCCTCACATGCACAAGTTGTAATAATTGGAGGGGGTGTGATTGGATGCAGTGTAGCCTATCATTTGACAAAACTCGGGTGGCGGGATGTTGTATTGTTGGAACGCAGCCAATTGACATCAGGGACAACATGGCACGCAGCGGGGTTGATCGTCAGTGGTTTTACGACCGAAACTACCATTGAAATGGCCAAATACACTCGCGATCTTTACCAAAGACTTGGTGATGAAACCGGTCAGGATACGGGCTTCTACGCGAATGGTTATATGCAGGTCGCCAACAACGCTGAACGGTTGTACAGCTTGCGCAGCAGGGCTGATTTTTGTCGCGCATATGGAGTCAATACGGAAGAAATATCGGCGGCAGAAATTAAGAAGATGTGGCCTTTGTTCTTCACTGATGACCTTCTCGCTGGTTTCTATACCGCTGAGGATGGACGCACGAATCCAGTTGATACCACGATAGCTCTGGCAAAAGGGGCAAAAATGGGTGGGACTCTTATCCTGGAGGAAACCGAGGTCACCGGGATTAACCATGAGAAAGACAGAGTCACCGCAGTTATAACCAATAGGGGAGAAATCCAGGCCGAGTATGTGATTAACTGTGGCGGTATTTGGGCGCGCGAGATTGGGAAGATGGCCGGAATCAATGTTCCGTTACACGCCGCAGAGCATTATTATCTGATCACCGAACCGATCGAAGGTATGCACCGCGATCTGCCCATTGTCGAGGACCCAGACCTTTTTGCATATTATCGAGAAGAGATGGGTGGGTTGTTGTTGGGTTTGTTCGAACCGGTGGCAGGACCCTGGGGGATGGATGGTATCCCAAAAGATTTCAGCTTTGGCGAAATCCCCCCGGACTGGGATCGCCTGATGCCCTACCTTGAAAAAGCGATGACACGCATCCCGATTGCGAAAGAGGCTGGAGTTCACACTTTCTTCTGCGGTCCAGAGAGCTTTACACCTGATATGGGTCCGTTGATGGGCGAAGCGCCTGAGTTGAAGAATTTCTTTGTTGCCGCGGGTTTCAATTCGCTCGGGATTCTTTTTGGCGGCGGGGCAGGACGGGTTATAGCCCAGTGGATTGTGGACGGATATCCGCCTGTAGATGTCAGCGAAATCAATATTGATCGATTGATGCCCTTCCAAAACAACCCGAAGTATCTGCACGACCGTGTGGTGGAATTACTTGGCTGGCAGTATATAAGCTGGCCCAACCTTCAGCCCGAGACAGCGCGCAACACTCGTAAATCAGCTTTATACGACCGCCTCGCCGAGGCGGGTGCATACTACGGGGATTCCGTTGGATGGGAATATCCGGATTGGTTCGCCCCCCAGGGAGTTGAACCTAGAGTTGAGTACTCATGGGGGCGTCAGAATTGGTTTGAGTATGTTGCGGCAGAGCACAAGGCAGCCCGTGAGGACGTCATATTGATGGATTTGACCCATATGTCGAAAATCCTCGTCCAGGGCGGTGATGCTGAAAAAGTGCTCAACCGCATATGCGCAAACAATGTGGCTGTTCCGGTTGGTCGCATTGTCTACACCCAGTGGTTGAATGAATGCGGTACGATTGAAGCTGACCTGACGGTGACTCGCATCGCAGCAGATATTTATCTTCTGGTCTTGGTGGATGCAGCCCATAACCACGTTTTAAAATGGCTGAAACAGCACATTCCACCTGAAGCCCATGTATTCATCACCGATATTACGTCGGGTTACAACATCATCAACGTCCAGGGACCAAAATCCCGCCAGCTTATCAGCGGTCTTACTGGTGTGGATATGTCGAATAAAGCCTTCCCCTATCTCACTATGCAAGAGATTGATATTGGGTATGCGTTGGTTAGGGCACTGCGGATAACATATGTGGGCGAACTGGGCTGGGAGCTGTATGTGCCAACAGAGTTTACTCTGCATGTATTTGATGCCCTCGTCGAAGTAGGTGAAACTGTAGGTCTCAAACACGCAGGTTTTCAGGCGCTTAACACGCTGCGGATCGAAAAGGCTTACCGCGACTATGGACACGATATCGACAACATGGACACACCGCTGGAGGTAGGCTTAGGCTTCTTTGTGGATTTCGACAAACCCGGCGGATTCATTGGGAGAGAAGCCCTACTGAGGCAAAAGGAAAATGGGATACTCAAACATCGCCTCGTGCAGTTCCTCCTGGAAGACCCGGAGCCGCTTCTGTATGGCAGCGAGCCAATTTACCGGGATGGTGAGCTTGCAGGTTACGTCGCGGGTGGAGGCTATGGATACACACTTGGCGGAGCAGTGGGACTGGGCTCGATCAATAACGAAGGTGGAGTGACCGCCGATTATGTCAAGAGCGGCTCATATGAGATAGAAGTAGTAGGTGTGCGCTATCCAGCCAAAGCTTCCTTGCGCCCGATGTATGATCCCAAAGGAATCAAAGTTCGTTCTTAGAGCAATGGTAAACAAAAACCCGTATCTGGATAGCATTGGGAGGCTGATATGTATGCCCCAGATATCATGCAAGAATACTTCTAGAAGGACCTTACTCACACCATCTGCTCAAAACCCTCACGGACACCGATTTGGATCAAATGCGTTATTTCTACATTTTTAAAACTGAGCTGGTTGGAATTCCGGTCGATGGATTATACTTGTGCAGCGCTGCAACCCATCCTGGAGGAGGAGTGACCGGCATCAATGGTAGGAATGCTTCCCGACAGATTTTAAAAGACCTGAAATAACAGAGGAAACGTTGGAGATCCACCTGCAACTTTATTCAATCCTGCGAGAGAAGCTCCCTTTCGATGCAAAAGGGCGCACAGTATTACAATTAGACGAAGGCGCAACGCTTGCCGATCTGCTTAATGAACTTGACATCAAACGTAGAGTGGTGATCAGCGTGAATGGTGTTCTTGAATCGGATAAGTCACATCAATTGAGAGATGGTGATGCAGTGAAAATATTTCAATCGGTCAGCGGTGGATAGAGGTACCTGCGAACCGAGTAACCCGGATGTAAAGGAGAGAGAACGATGGCGCATGGCTATAACGGAAAAATCTTGCATGTTGACCTCACTGACGGGAAGTTTCGTGTAGAAGAACCGGGCGAGGCTTTCTATCGTAAATACATGGGCGGCAGTGCGATGGCGATGTATTACCTACTCAAGGAAATGCCTCCTGGGGTAGACCCCCTCGGCCCCGATAACGTGCTGGTGTTAGCCCTCAGCGTACTTACAGGCGCGGCTATTTCTGGCCAGAGCCGCATGACCGCGGCTGCCAAATCTCCGCTAACCGGCGCGATTGGCGACTCGCAAGGAGGGGGCTTCTTTCCGGCTGAACTCAAGTTTGCCGGGTTTGATGCCATCGTCATAAAGGGTGTGTCTGAAAAGCCGGTTTATCTCTGGATTAACGAGGGTCAATACGAACTACGCGATGCATCACACCTTTGGGGAAAGATCACAGGCGATGCCGAAGCGATCATTAAAGAGGAGCTTGGGGACGACAAGATCGAAGTTCTGCAAGTGGGTCCCGCCGGAGAAAATGGCGTGCGCTTCGCTGGCATTTTCAGCATGTCCAACCGCGCCAACGGACGCACTGGCATGGGCGCGGTCATGGGCTCCAAGAACTTGAAAGCGGTTGCTGTGCGTGGGAAGCAACGTCCGAGTGTTGCCGATAAAGCTGGACTTGTTAAACTCGCTAAATGGGGCGCTGCCAATCTAGACGACTCAGATATCGCAGGAATAGCGAAGTACGGCACTGCAGAGACAACCGGATCAAACCAAACGTCTGGTACACTGCCCTCTTATAACTACAACAGTGGGGTGTTTGACCAGTGGGAGGCTCTTGATGGAACGACCATGTACGATACCGTCTTGAGAGGTGCTGCCGAGGGCAAACAAGACCGCGAAGGTCGCGATACCTGCTACGCCTGCACTGTGCGCTGTAAGCGCGTGGTTGAGCTAACCGAAGGAACGTATAAGGTCGATCCGCATTATGGTGGACCTGAATATGAAACGACCTCAACATTTGGCAATTACTGCGCCATCGATGACCTGCCAGCCATATGTAAAGCCCACGAGTTGTGCAACAAGTACGGAATGGATTCGATTTCATGCGGGGCAACCATCGCGTGGGCGTTCGAAGCCTTCAACGCAGGGATATTGACGCTTGATGACACGGAAGGATTGGACCTCACTTGGGGCAATGCCGAGTCTATGGTCAAGCTGACGGAAAAAATCGCCAAACGCGATGGCTTCGGGGACTTGCTGGCTGAAGGTTCCGAGCGCGCTGCTAAGAAGATCGGGCGCGGCACAGAAGCGTTCTTGATCACCTGCAAAGGTCAGGAGGCTCCAGCCCACATGCCGCGTGTCAAACGCTCGCTGGCGATCATCTACGCTACGAATCCCTTCGGCGCGGACCACCAATCCCACGAACACGACCCGGCCATCGAAGACGATCTCGAGTACTACACCGAACGCATGGCTGTGCTGGGTTTCACGGAGGCGCAAGAACCGCGCTCGTTGAGCGCTGAGAAAATCCGCTTTACAGCAGCTTCACAGCGCATGTACGGCGCGATGGACAGCCTGAACCTGTGCCAGTTCGTCTTTGGTCCGGCATGGCAACTTTATGGCCCCGCTGACATGGTTACGTTGGTGCGAACTGTCACCGGTTGGGAAGATGTGAGCTTTGATGAATTGCAGAAAGTGGGTGAGCGGCGCCTCAATATGATGCGGGCTTTCAACGCCCGCGAGGGGCTTGACCGTAAAGATGATGTTCTGCCTGAAAAACTCTTCAAGCCTCTCAAGGGTGGAGTGAGCGATGGTTGGAAGCTTGACCGCGCTGAGGTTGAGTCCGCACTGGATAAATATTTCGAGTTTTGTGGTTGGGATGTCTCAACTGGCAATCCCACGCGGGTCAAGCTGGAGGAACTGGATTTGGGTTGGGTGGCTGACCAGTTGGGTTTATAAATCCCCTCGCCCCACCCACTCTCCAAGTGGGAGAGGAGCTTTTATTAATATTCTAGATATTGCGACCGCGCCATTGAGGTCAACAGCGCACTCTTTTTAGCTTGGGATCATACATCGGTCGTAGAGATGCTATAGCAGGATGCCGTACACCTGCGATGTCAATTTCATAGGTGCCGCTATTGATGTAATCAACAGTTACGGTTTCTCCCTCATTTTCTACTGGGCCGACACCGACCGATGCGCCCAATGTGTGTCCATAGCCACCTGACATAATGTGACCGACGGGATCGCCATCACGGTAAATGATTTCACCGTAATACAGCATCGGTTCAGGATCCTCGAGCAGGAACTGTACCATGCGATATTTAAGTCCGGCATCTTTACGTTGTAAGAGTGCATCTCTGCCAATGAATCCGCCTGGCTTATTAAAATCCACGAAGTAGCTCAAACCCACCTCCAATGGCGAGTCTGTATTGTCGATATCGTTGCCATAATCGCGGTAAGCCTTCTCCAGGCGCAGTGTATCCAAAGCTTGCAGCCCCATATACTTCAGCCCAAAATCCACTCCAGCTTCCACGAGAGTATCAAAGACATGCAGGGAAAATTCCGTAGGGATATAGAGTTCCCAGCCCAGTTCGCCCACATATGTAATCCGCAGTGCCTTAACTAGCGCATAACCAATGTCAATCTCTTGCATAGTTAGGAATGGAAATGCCTCGTTGGACATATCAACATGCGTTATGCGGCTCAAAAAATCTCGGGATTTTGGTCCTTGGATGTTTAGCACACTATACGCGGAAGTAATATTAGTCAAAAAAACGTGTGCATCCGCAGGGATATGGCGTCTCAGCCAGGCTTGAACCGCTGTGATGGTGCCATCTCCGGTGAGGATGAGGAATTGGTCTTCGGCCAGACGAGTGACAGTTAAATCTGCCTCAATCGTGCCTGTTGCATTCAACCATTGAGTGTAAACAATGCGGTCGACCGGCACAGCCACATTATTGGCACAAATGCGATTCAGATATTTTTCCGCATCCCGTCCCTGGACCAATATTTTACCCATCACTGAGTAATCCAGCATGGTCACGTTTTGGCGAGTAGCCCGGTGTTCAGCGGCGCTGTACTCGAACCAATTCTGCCGCCCCCAGGAGTATTCGACCTTAGGTTCAATCCCTTCGGGGGCGAACCAATCCGGGTATTCCCACCCGGCATAAGTGCCAAAGTAGGCTCCAGCCTCAGCCAGCCGGTCATGGAACGCGGATTTGCGTACATTGCGCGCCGTTTTGAAATGCTTATTTGGATACCCTTCTTCGAACATAAATCCAAGCAATTCGACTGTCCGGTCATTCAGATATTTGGGCGTGTTCTGGAACGGCAGCATACGAGCAATATTGATACCAGTGATATCGACATCCGGTACGTCGTCGACAATCCACCGGGCCAACACTTTTCCAGCTCCGCCACCCATTAAAATACCTAGTGAGTTGAAACCTGCGGCCACAAAAAAGTTATCTAATTCTGGCGCCAGCCCCAGTAGGGGTTCTAAATCCGGTGTAAAACTCTCGGGTCCGCAGAAAAACTTGTGTATTCCTGCGGTCATTAAGGCTGGAATTCGCTTCATAGCCTCTTCAATGTAGGGCGACATCCGCTCCCAATTGGGTTTAATTTCGCCAAAGGTGAAGTCTTTCGGTATGCCCTCCAGCGCCCACGGGGCTGAGATGGGTTCGAATAAGCCAAGCAGCACGCCGCCCGTCTCTTCACGATAATAAGCATAGTTGTCGAGATCCACCAGTACTGGTAATTCCCCATTTATCCCTTCAATAGGTTCGGTTATAAGATAATAATGTTCTGCCGGTTGTAAAGGCACATTAACGCCAACCATCCTTCCAACCTCGCGCGCCCACATCCCTGCACAGTTCACCACATACTCAGCCTGGATAACTCCATTGTCAGTGATAACCCCGGTTACTTTCCTGTTTTCTTTCTTGATTCCCGTGACTGGGGTATCTTCAAAAATCTGGGCGCCGCCCATACGTGCGCCTTTTGCTAAAGCCATGGTGACATCAATAGGATTCACACGACCATCTATAGATGTAAAAAAACCAGCCATTATATCGGCGGTGTATGCGAGCGGCCACAGTTCCTTGACCTTTTCGGATGAGATCTCCTCCATTGGCACATCGTACTGTTTGTCGAATGCGGCAATCCTACGCATCTCTTCTAACCTCGATGAGGAGTTAGCAAATTGGAGCATCCCAACTGCTTTGTAACCCGTTGACTGACCGGTTTCATCCTCTAGCCTGCTGTATAGATCCAGAGTGTATTTAGCCATTCCGATAGAGGTTTCACTAAAGAAACCGCCTGCCTCTATCAAGCCCGCCGCGTGCCAGGTCGTACCCGCGGTGAGTTGGGCGCGCTCTAAGAGCACCACATCCGTCCAGCCTAACTTGATTAAATGGTAGGCGACACTGCAACCAATCACACCACCCCCAATTATCACGACCTTCGCATGGGATGGAAGTTTGTTGGTTGAGTCCTCAATTCTCGATTTTTCTTCCACGTTAAGCTCCAATTTTTTCTGCCTCGTGGTCGGCTGCTGTGATAATTCGATCCAATTCCATTTGAACGTGACCCGGCAATGGTTCCGGCTGGTGGGTAGAATTTATCCTCTTGAATTCTTCTAAAGCCAAATCGCGTGGCTGTCGGGGATTTCCAAATTCGTCCACCACCCGCAGCAGCGGCGAGTAGCGGAAATCCCGGATGTGATCGCGCGTATGTTTTTCGCGTAAGTAATGCCCCCGTGGTCCAACTTTTTTAATCAAATCCAGCGCCATTTCCTGCTCATTGAATTCAAACTCTTTGAATGTTTCAAAGGCATGCAGACAGGTCTCGTACTCCAGGATAAGCTGTTCAGGATAAAGGATCATTGAAGAACCCAACATACCCAAATAACCGCAGACTTCACCGCCAGCCAGGGGTATTTGAGCTGCCCCAAAACCACCATCCGTGCCAGACTCCCAGCCAATATCACGCGCATCGCTGGAGGTTGAGCCGCCGCCGAGACTTGGGACTTCCCAGGCATGCGCCAGCTGCACGACCGCAGCAGACGCGATTGGGGTTCCGCCGATATAGCCTCCAGTGCGCGGATCCATCAGAGAAAGTATGATGGAGTGGAATACTGGCGCACCCGGGTAAGCCAATTGCATTAATACCATGGCGCTGATTACTTCTGCATCACCCACTGCAATGGCACCAAGGATCGATGCCGGAGAAGTTGAACCCATTGTTGGCATGGCCATGAAACTGGTTGGGATTCCCGCTTCTGCGTAGACCAGCGCAGTCTCAATACCATGTTCATCATGTGCTAACGGTGCTATCGTACATATATTCGCATTTATCGGAGATCTGCTCCTTCGGTTCTCTTCGGTTCCAGCAACCACAGTAGCCATCTCAACAAGAAAAGGTGCAAGCCTGGGATGCATAGTTGTGCCGCCGCGGACATGTTTTAAGGTATTCGTCAGCCCCGCATGGCATTCGTGTAATGCGGCCGTGAGACCATGATCTTGAGCGCTGACCAACGGCCAGAAGAAACTGATCAATGGTAAAGCGTCGCTAACCTTCGCCATCATGGCGACATCGTCCTTTCGTGAAGCACGTTGTTGTCGGGTCTCCATATCGATTACATGCACCCCACATCCATCTGTGCTCAAATAGGTTTTGCTGCCATCAAGCGTTAAATCCAATCGTTCTTCGCGGCCACCCAACACAAAACTGCGTGGGGCAGTCGACATTGCTGTCTTCACAAGTTCTGGTGGAATCCGTACAATTTGAGTCTCCCAATCCACATTTGCACCATGATCGGCAAAGATTGAGAGAGCCTTCTCACTTGGGAAATAAACTCCTACCTCAGATAATAGTCTAAAAGTGCCATTTTTAATTGTTTTGAGCTCAGATGGTTTAAACACTTCGATCTTATTCCTCGACGAAAATGAGATGATGTCCGGTGTTTGCGAATACATTTTTACTCCTTCGGGATTATATACAAAGTGTTTATACACATCCGGTGCGAGTCAATTGGTTCCCCCAGAAATACCTCAAAAAAGTAAAGAGCACCTTACTTTTGTCTCCTAAAACTCTCTTGACCATTCTTTCAGCCAGCGCTCGATAACCACTTTGGTCTGCGTGTAGAACTCAACCGCATGCCGGCTCTGTCCGTGCAGGGTGCCAAAAAAACTGTCCTTCCAACCGCTGAATGGGAAGAAGGCCATCGGAGCTGCAACTCCGATATTTACCCCAATATTCCCCGCCTGCACTTCATAACGGAAACGGCGTGCTGCTCCTCCGCTGTTGGTGAAGATACAAGCCATATTTCCGTATTGCCGCGTGTTAACCAGCTTGACGGCGTCACTCAGGGTTTCGACGGTTTGTACCGCCATCACCGGTCCGAATATCTCGGTCGTGGCAACCTTGCTTTCGGGAGCAACGTTGGCCAGAATGGTGGGGCGCAGGAAATTCCCAGTTTCGTAACCAGGGATAGATACTTCGCGTCCATCCAGGATCATTTCTGCACCCTCTTGAATACCTTCGCTAATAATGCCCTGGATGCGGGTCTTGGATTGAGGTGAAATGACAGGACCCATTTGAACCCCTTCATCTAGACCACAACCGACAATCCTCTCAGAAGCCGCTTCTCGAAATGCAGGCAGAAAGATGTCTTTTGCATCATCCACCAGAATGACTGTGGCTGCAGCCAGACAGCGTTGACCAGCGTTCCCAAAAACGGAATCGATCACGATTTTGGTTGTCATTTCGACATCGGCATCAGGCATGATCACCAATGGATTCTTTGCCCCACCCTGTGCCTGGACGCGTTTTCCGTTTGTCGCACTGCGAGTATAGATATGGCGTGCCACAGGTGTCGAACCCACAAAACTGACCGCTTTTATATCGGGATGGTCTAGCAGGGCGTTAACTGTGTCAGGTCCACCGTTAACCATGTTAATCACGCCTGGAGGAAATCCAGCTTCTTCAAACAGGTGAGTGATCTTTTGCATCGTCATCGGACAGCGCTCCGATGGTTTGATAACCACTGAATTACCAGTGGCGACCACATACGGCAAAAACCAGAAGGGGATCATCCCCGGGAAGTTGAAGGGAGCAATGATGGTGGCCACGCCCACTGGTTGGCGGATGACAAATTCGTCGATGCCGCTGGCAATATCCTCCGAGAACTGGCCTTGCATCATTAATGGGATACCGCAGGCTACCTCGACGTTTTCAATTGCCCTGCGCATTTCGCCGCCAGATTCGCCCAAAGTTTTCCCGTTTTCAGTCGTAATCAAACGGGAGATATCGTCAAAATTCTCTTCCAGCAGGTTTTTAAGCTCAAAGAGCGGCTGGATGCGAGTTGCCGCGGGTGTGCGACGCCAGTTCTCAAATGCGTCGCTGGCCGCCTGGACAACATGGTCAACCTGCTCCGGTGGAGTCAGAGGCACTTGCCCAATAATTTCATTCGTAGCAGGGTTATGAACCGGTAATATTTCATTTGATGTTGCGGTCACCCATTGGCCTCCGTAGTAATTCTTCAGTACTTCAGTTGTCATTTCACTCTCCGTTTTTATGGAATCAATTTTAGTCTCTACCACGGCATCTAGGCAGCCCAAAGCCTGGTCAGTGATCGGTAATCTTTCATTATTTTAAACCCTATTCTGTTGCTAGGATTTTTTCAGTGCCTATAATTATTTCCAGTCAAATAATCTAAAGAAAACGGCATAAGATTTATTTATGAGAAGCTTATCAATCTTATGCCGAAGGTTAATTTTCACAGATTTTTTTGCTTAACTGTGATACCACGCTTCTCCAGTTCAGCGAAAAAGATTCCTGGGTCCAGCACGGATTCGGGAGGCTGTACACCTTTGGCTTTGATATCGCCTCGGGCGATCATCTGCGCGCCGATGCTCAGGGGGATGGCAATATTTTTGTAATATGCGGCTTTACCTCCCCACTCTTCCATTGGCGGGTGCTGGGTCCAAAACCTGATTGTGATATCCCGTCCATCCCGCTTGCCGATCACATCCACGACCAAGCCATATGCCCAGAGCGGAGTTTGTTTGGTCTCAGGTAGTTCGAGCAAGATTTCATGCATCATCTCAAATGCAGTTGTATCAATCCCTTTCACCGTGATTGGTTCTTCACTGTAGAGACCGGATTCCAGCATTGCTTTTGCCAGTCTCATCGCATGCGGAGGGAAACAGCCTTTCACTGAGACAGCCTTCGCCCCCAGGCTCTTGGGCATGGTGCGCGTCTCAGGGTGAGGGATGTAGCAGACTTCCTGTTCACCGATCTGTCCAGGGAAGTTGACCGTTTGTAATCCTTCAAAAGGTCCAACCCATATGAACTCGCCATTCTTGTAATATGTCCGCGATTCGGTTTTGGGGTGGAACTCCCATAGGAAGGTGATCAATAAACCGGGTGCAGGAGCTGGACACCGGAAGGCGGCAAAGTTGATTTGGACCTCCTCCACCTGGTCCATCTGGTCAGCACCGCTGCGTGCCATGACGTTTGTGATGCCGGGTGTCGCTCCGACGCCAGGTATGAATAGGATATCTTTTTCTTTCGCCTCAAGATCGTAGGACCATTGATCTTCCTCAGTTGATACGTCAAGTCCATTGACACCAACCTCGACGCATGCTTTGGTTACGGGGAGATCGTACTTCCAGGGTAGACCATTGACAACTACATCAAATCCTGGAAACAGCTTGAGCATAGCGTCATAATCTTCGGCATCGAAATGCATTGCCGTCAATCGCTGGTCTCCGATCTCTTCAACAAGCGCTTGAGCGGCTTTCAGGTTGAAATCCGCCACAACGATTTCTCCGAAATCACTATACTCTGCCAGATCCCGGGTTGTCTCG
>Ga0209986_10004043_pt1 | contig 12611 bp, 12 predicted proteins | sample BlataG_FD_183168 | JGI IMG/M metagenome (GOLD analysis project Ga0209986, IMG submission 183168) | Deep subsurface microbial communities from Black Sea to uncover new lineages of life (NeLLi) - Black_00105 metaG (SPAdes) (version 2) | ecosystem: Environmental > Aquatic > Marine > Oceanic >...
TTACTGTAGGCCGTATGGGTCTCGCCTCCGGTCCTCATTCCGGCACCATCACCGTCTCCTCCAACGGTGGCACCGAGTATATCTCAGTTTCCATGCAGGTGCCCGGGGATGAGCCCAATGAACCGCCCTACGAGCCATATAATCCTTCCCATTCCAATGGTGTAACTGGCGTTTCACTCAACGCTGATCTGAGCTGGAGCGGAGGAGACCCGGACGGTCACTCCGTGACTTATGACGTCTACTTTGAGAAGGGAGACCGCACCCCAGACCAACTGGTGTCTGATGACCAATCAGGAATAAGCTACGATCCCGGAACTCTGGATCCCGGTTCCCACTACTACTGGCAGATCGAGGCCAAGGATGAGCATGGCGAAACCCGCTTAGGGCCAGTGTGGGACTTCACTACTCAAACCCCTTGTATCCCAGCTGAAAAAGATATTGTCGTGGTTGTCGAAGGACTACAGTTTAAGGAATTCTGGGATGACGTAGCACGTGTTGTTGTTGCTGCATCATCGATTGCTGTGGGAGATTTACTGGGGGCTCTGCAAGCGCTGAATATTGAATTCGAGTTTGACGAGGTTGACTATTTAGCCAAAGAATTAACTAGCACTAGCTGGGAGATAAGCCACTTCGATTGGAACCGCGATGCTTCATTCACTGCTACCCATGTAGATAAACTAAAGGAACATCTTGAGAGCGAATACAATAGGGCACAATGTTCTGGTAAGAAATTCATTGTTGTCTCGCACAGTTGGGGAACATTTCTAACCTATGCAGCGCTGTCCAAACTTGCCGAGGAGGGAAGGCCTGTATTAGTGGATGTCTACATAACTCTTTCGTCTCCGTTGGGTACCTACTCGGTATTAGAAGATTATCCACTTTCCGAAAAGCCGACTGCTGTGATTGATGCTGCAATTGCCCTGTATGTGTGGAGCTGGGAGCAAAGGTTGGACTTGAGTGTAGCCCCTAAGATTGGTAGATGGATCAATTACTGGTCCTGGGGTGACTGTATGTCTGGTCCTGTTAGTAGCCGTTTTTCTTGGGTGGAAGATAGGCAGATTAGTCCTTCAAGTAAATTGTATAATCCAACGACTCGCGCAATACTCACTCCATACTGGCATAAATACACGTCCCTAATCGGGTCCCATGTTTCATGGGACAATATGGGTCTTGCCGATACGGTAGGCTATATTATTACAAACGCAATCAAAGGCAAATATGTATCCTCAGAGTACACGGCTGATGTTGACTTGCTAGATATCATATCAGAGTACGGTCGCGATTTATTAGACATCATACTGAGATGTCCCACTGATATGGTCGTGACTGATCCCGACGGCCTTATCATCGGTAAGGATTCCAACCAAATTCCGGGCGCGGTCTACCTCGAAGACGACTTCAATGAGGATGGCAGCCTGGACGATAGAGTCATTATTCCTCTTGCTAAGGAGGGAGACTACCAGATAACGGTAATACCAGAGCAGAGTGCCACTCCAACAGACACCTATAGTCTCACTGCCAGCATCTGGGATTCAACTGCGGTCTTGGTCGATAACTCACCAGTGGCTGATATTCCTGACGATCCCTACGTACTAACTGTCACGCTTCCCGACGAAGGCTCTAATACAACTGTCATCATAATCGCCTCTGTATCCGCATTTGTGGTTATTGCAGGGCTGGTCGTTCTCCTTCGCAGAAAGAGAGGTGAGAAGCAGACACCATAGGTCGTCGTACAGTAGTCTCGGTGGTTTGACAGCAGGCAGGTCGGCATCCTCGAGAGGATTTGAATACTTGTCACTTCTGCCTTATCGATGTCATCAAAGCTTGGACACTCGGTTAGCGGCTAGGATACAATCCAGCAAACACTAACAAAGCTACTCGACGACTAAGCATTTCTTGCTGCACGACATGACAAGAGTTCAGATTGTTCAGCTGGGGTAACAATCACTTGAAATGTTACTGGGTTGGACACAGCGCCGTTATGGGCGGTTCCTCGTTCTGCATTGGGTGAAACAGGCGCCTGTAAGGAAGGCCGACATGCTGCTAGGTCGCACGATACAGGCTGCCAAGCATGTGACTTGATTTTCTTGGTTCGCGTCTGCTAGAATTCGTATCAGAAAGGAGGCAAGCGGCCTCTGCCTTCTCTACTGGCTATATGGGGTTCAGGTGGTCGGAGGTTCAAATACTCTCACCCCGATTTTCCCTTCAGCATCTTCATTTCTCCATCTGTCGCCGTAGCTGTCCACAGGCTGCCTTGATATCGACGCCCCGCTGGACCCGCTGCGTGACCTGGATTCCGGTTTCTTTCAGGATATCACGGAACTCTCGTACCTTAGCCTGTGAAGGGGCATGGAAGGGCAGGCCGGAGACCGGATTGTATCGAATCAGATTCACATGGCAGTTTAACCGTTTAAGTATCCTTGCCAGTTCGTTAGCTTCCGTGGCTCCGTCATTTACTCCGTCAAGCAGACAGCATTCAAAGGTGACCCGTCGACCGGTATAACGCACATATTCGCGGCAGGCTTCCATGACTTCGGCGACGCTAAATCTGGTCATACCGGGTATGAGTTTTCCTCGTAATTCGTCGGTAGGAGCATGGAGAGACACGGCCAGCGTTACCTGTAGTTTCTCTTTAGCCAGCTTGAGAATTCCCGGCACAATACCGACAGTACTGATTGCGATATGCCTGATGCCGATTCGGCATGGATAAACGAGCGAACGCCTTACAGTCGTGCTGAGGTTAGGTTTTGCGCCAACAATGTGCTGACGCCTAACATGGGCAGCCTTGAGTTAGCAGAAGCAATCGCCAGAGTATTGCCGTTCACAGCCACAGAGGACAATAGGCCAGCTTTACAATGTGTCCTCTTTGAGGCCAGCTATGGCAAGCTGACGTTAGCGTCTGCTGACGGGTTCAGACTTGCCGAGTGCAAGCTGGACTATGAGACTGATCGCGACAGCGTTAGCGTTCTCGTTAATCGTGTCGATTTGAAGGGCATACCTTCTGTCTTACGCAAGGCGAAGCGTGTCAAAGTTCGCTTTGATAAAGCTGGTGATACTCTTGACGGCATGGCCTCATACATTGACACTGAGATAGCACGTTACAAGTTCGTGAGCGCCGATGGGCAATTTCCAGACTACGGCAAGGTTATACCATCGGAGTTTACCTGCGTGGCGCATCTGAACACGCAAGAGGCTGCAAAGGCCGTCAATTCGCTGAAGGCCACTGCCGAGAATCCGAAGGACTACGGTATTGACATAACCATCGGGCAAGGGCAGATGGTCATAGCGAACACAGACGACAAGGGTGAGGTCATAGTCAAGGCCGACACCGATAGTGAGGCTTTCATTCGGGTCAATGGAGACTACTTCGCTGATGCGATGAGGGCTTTCGGCGGCATGGTAGACTTCAGCTTGTCAAAGGCCTACTCGCCGATGATGTTTGCGTCTGACGGCTTTCGGGTGGTGGTCATGCCAGTCATGAGCCACAAGGCCACTGAGCAACAAAAGGCCGATAGTGAGGCAAAGGCCGAGCAGCCAGAGGCCGAGCCAACGGCAGCCGAGCTTGAGGCGATAGAGGCCGAAGCGATAGCCGATGTCATAGACGAAGCCGAAGCCAAGCCGAAGCGTAGCCGTAAGAGAGAGCCTGTAGCAGTAGCCTGAACGTTTGACCAAACAGACAAGAAGGCAAAGCAGCCTCTGACAAAGCAGGGGTTGTTTTGCCTTCTTTGTGTCCAGAATATACGTGGCAAGCCTGAGTTACATGTGGTAACTCACCGCTTCGGGAGTATTCGTTGAACAGAGCTAGGAAGGGATAGATCAAGCAGGCATTCCATCTATCGGGTCTGGTTCTCTGTTATGACCTGGTACTCATCTACTAGTACGTAAGAGGCATTGACAGTTCCGTCATTGATGCGATAGACTTGACATTGTCCCGAGTAGTTGAGAAGGACCCGGGCATAGTAGTTGGGTTTTGGCGAAGGCTGAGAAGCGCAGATAAGAAACAGCGCAAGGTAAGTAGATAGCCACCCGGACGAAAGCCGATAGGGTACGTAAGGTTACTCGGGGCATCTTTTTTGCTCCAGCTTAGCCGCCGTGCTGGCATTGTCTGAAGTGCCCAACTGGACTGCTTCGGCTTCTCAATCACACATTTCAAGTTGTTGTTCAATGAAACAGAATCAACCTAGAAGGCCGGTAAGAATCGATGGCAGCCAATTACCTAAATAATGGCACAAAATCCCAGGCCACAAGCTCCGAGTCTTCATATAGATAAGCCCCAGAACCCAACCCGCCATAGTTTGCGTTAACAGGGCGAGAAAGACTACTAAAGCTCCTCCAGATCCCAGCAGACTTGAGATGTCAAACACTATATGCGTCAGGCCAAACAAGATTCCACCCCACAGTATCGCCTTCTTCTGTCCAATTGCCCTTTCGAGCTTCGATTGAATTATCCCCCGATGGTACAACTCCTCAATAAAGGAATTATTATAGAGCAGTAAGAGCAGCACTCCCCCTGGAAGCGGTTCCATACTTACTACCGCTTGGTTAGTAATAAACGCGGTGCTACCCGTCACCAAACCAAAAACAACTGCGAAAGCTGCTACAATTCCAGATTGAATCTTCCAGGTTAATCCAAGGTCCTTAATGGTCCACTTATTTAGCTTTAGTACAATGAACAGGGGCGATGCAACGTAGAACAAAGATAAAAGTGGTGTCTTAAATAACTCACGAAGCGTTGCATCAGCCACAAACTGGTTTATCCACGGGGAGACCACGTATATCATGAGTACGGGGAAAAGGATGGCTACACCCCACAGGAGAAGCGCCTGTAGTATTTCTCTTTTAGGATTCTCAGCCCGGGGTAATTGCTTTGGATACCTACCCACTATACTGTGCAGAAGGTAGACAACCAAACCTATCGCTACACAGTATATAACTCTCCAGAACAATTCCATGGTGTAAAAGCTCCCGTGAGACTTCAGGGTCCCTTATGTCTGTTTTCTGTCTATTCGGTGCAGCTACTAGTCGAATCTACAGCCCATATGGCGACTGTATCGTATACTATACCAACAATTATCGCAGGGATTTTACACATGGGTCATTGTTGACCCCACTGACCTTCTCACGTGCTTTAGCAACCCTCACGGCTGTGGGTCAAGCTCGCGGCAGAATGCTTTCACCCCGAACATCTCGATGGCCCCCGAGACTGTATCGTGCTTTGCTAACGCCTGAAGACTGATACAATCCATGCCTGCGTGTGAATCGTAATCACTACGAACGTCTTAAGGAAGTGTCAATAGTCTGCGGTGTCCAAGACATACTACCGAGTTGAGAAGTCACAGAACGCTATATTGTTGGCAAGTATTCCTGGCAATCTAGTAATAGTTTGCAGATATATTTAACTGGCTTTCTACTACTTTGCCCTATCCACTTGCGCTGGCTGCGTCGTTGATCAAAACAATTCGATAGCGCGCTTTGTTCTGCTTCACCCTTTCAATTGCCTGGTTCACCTTCGACATAGGCATTAACTCGATCCAGGGTTTTATACCATGCGCTTGTGCGAAGGAGAGCATTTCTCCCATGGTAGCTCGGTTGCTGAGGAAGGAGCCTGTAATCGAAAGTTCGTGTACTACAAGGTCAGTCGAATTGAGTGCTACGTCTGGGAAACCGACCAGCACCAGCTTGCCCCGTTTCTTCAAGATCGCTAGTAACCATTCCCAGTTGATATTTCCATGAGCGGTGCACAACAGAAGGTCGAAGTTAAATTCGAGCTTCTCAAAGCTAACTTTGTCATCCGAGGCAACAAAGTGGTCGGCGCCAAAAGCTAGCGCCTCCTCTTTCTTTGTCGGTGAGGATGAAATTACTGTTATTTCGTAGCCGAGAGCGTGCGCAAATTGGATGGCGAGATGACCCAATCCACCTATGCCAATGATACCAATCTTCTGTGCACTCTGTTTGACATGTAATCGGAGCGGATTGTAGACAGTGATGCCAGCACACAGGAGTACTGCAGCTACTTCTGATGGCATGGTATCAGGTATAATGTATGCGAAACGGCTATCCACGACAACAGACGACGAAAATCCGCCATAAGGTACCCATGCCCCAGCTTGCACAATGTCAAGGCATAATTGCTCCTCACCACTCTTGCACCACTCACATTCTCCACAGGAACGCCCCAGCCAACCGATACCCACACGATCGCCCATCTTCAGACTTGACGGAGCTTTGCCAATTTCTGATACATAGCCGACTATCTCATGTCCAGGTACAAAGGGATAGGTGGTTACTTCGTAATAGTCATCGATGCCATGAATATCCGTAAAGCAAAGACCACAGTGCGTGATAGAAACCCGTACATCATGCTCTCCAAGTTTCGGTTGCTCATAAGTGAATGGCTCAAGGACTTGTCCTTTTGCTCTTGCTGCGTATCCCATGACAGTTGGAGTAGACATTATAGTATCCTCCCTTTCTAGCGATATCATTTACCGCCATGAGGATACTATATTCTGGGCAGGTCAAGCTGTCAATGCTGCTGGATTGCTGATGGGCTTTGCGGTGTGCCCGGTGGTAGTATGCGTAAAACATCCAAGCACCCGCGAGGACTATACCACCAATAATATTTCGAGTAAGGAGAAAAAGGGCTCTTGCTCCATGAAAATACTTCGCCCAGGCGGCTAGAACCATGGCTGAAAAAATCCGCAGCCAAATCAATGACTGTAGAAATAAAGCTCGGTGACATAGTCCGACTGCGCAAAGCGCACCCCTGCGGCAGCTATGAATGGGAAGTGGTGAGGGTGGGCGCCGACATTAGTCTTAAATGCCTCAAATGCCAGAGAAGGGTGCTTTTGGGGAGAGGGGTTTCTAAGACAAGGGTGAAAGAATTTGTCTCTAAAAGTGGCTAACTAACCAGCTTCGCGACAACAAAAAGCACCCTAGGATAGTTGTGGATTGAGGTAACAAAACAGGCTTTTGTTGACTCGAGTCCACTCCATACACTTTCGGTCAAATCGGTAGTCGTCCAAGCTTTCGTGACTCATCGCGCAGCGTCAACCTCAGAACAAAACCTTAGGAGCGAATCTTGAATTTGGCTACCTGTGGAGATGGTAAGAATCCCCATTCCCCTTTACAATCAGAGTCGACAGCAGCTACTTCCAGATGCAGCATCGCAATACCACAATCCAATCGTTTGGAGACATTGAACCCAGGCCCCCTGGTCCTTACTGAGATTGTGATACCATCGTCTTGTACTTCAAAACTCCATGGTTGACGATTCACAGCGGAAGGCGCGAGCCTGGCAGCTTCAAGAGATACGTTTACCCAGCCAGGCCACGTCTCCCTTGGCAAGCCTCTGACCAGCTTAGGAAGTGCCAGTCGATTGTGGGATCGACCAAAACCGGTCATCAACCTCTCCTCCCATTGCTCGGATTCCCGCGCGTAGCCCACCGGAGTTATGGCCAGTACCCGTTCTTTGTTGCTCACTCCTATGATAGAGGTCACGATCTCCCGTTTGAAAAAGCCGGCAACCCAACACGTACTTAACCCCAAAGCTGTTGCCTCTAATATGATTCCCTCACCTGTGTAGCCGACCTTCTCCTGGACAAACGGATCATCCATATTTCCGACAAACGCGATGAACGCCGGGGCGTCTTTGACCTTGCCGTAGCCTCCAATAATGCCTCTGAAAACACGCTTTGCCGACTCAGTTACGAGACATGACCGAGCACCAGGAAATGGAGCAAACCGATTACAGACTCTGTCCAGAGCTGCAACGATCTCTGGTGCCATAGGTAGTTTTGCATCGAAGTGTCTGCGTGACCTCCGCTTATCGATTGCCAGGTGCCATCTTGAAAAGGGGATTTCCATGTCTTTCTAACGATTGTAGTTTAACCCATCCACATGCCAATTTCAGATGGCCCCAGTTTCTCCGTAGCCTAGTCCAACAAGATGAGCGCATTGATTGGCAAGCATCTGCCGCCCTGAAAATCCTACACAAAGTATCATTGACATTGTTTCGTTCGTGCGGCAACAAACTGGACGATTGTGTCATCGAGCTCCGTTGAGTGCTAAAATCATGGTGGATACCATGCAAGCTGGCGGGCATTGACTGCAGCGTCTCTGTCGCCGGTCGGCTAGTCTGCTTATGATTGTCAGAGAAATCTGCGCGAGAACCGTTTTGTCCAGATCACAGGTCTTCGACTACGCGGTCAATCCGTACGTTGGATGTCAGCACGGTTGTGTCTATTGCTATGCTCGCTTCATGAAGAGATTCGCCCGACATAAGGAACCATGGGGTGAATTTGTCGACGTCAAGATTAATGCCCCAGACCTGCTGCAGCTGGAGATAGACAAGAGGGCACCAGGTAGAGTATGGATGAGCGGAGTGTGCGACCCATATCAACCACTGGAAACGAGTTATGAGCTGACGAGAAAGTGCCTTAGAACATTGGTTCGATATGGTTGGCCGATTACAGTCCAGACCAAATCTCCACTTGTGTTGCGCGATGCAGACCTACTCAGAGGAAGCGACAAGATCGAGGTCGGATTATCAGTTACCAGTGCAGACGACAGGATAAGGCAGCTGTTTGAGCCAAATGCGCCGCCGATTAAGGAAAGAATCAAGGCGCTTGAAGAGCTGCATCTTGCGGGCATTAGAACCTTTGCCATGATTGCGCCAATGCTTCCCGGGGCGGCAGAACTTGCTGCCCAACTTAGAGGGAAAGTGGATTATGTGCTGGTTGACAGAATGAACTACCATTATGGCGATTGGGTGTATAGAAGACACAATTTAGAGAACGCCATGAGCAATGACTTCTTCTTCCCAAAAGCCAGGGAACTTGCCTTTACGTTCGAAAAACATGGCATCGAGTGTCGAGTGCTGTTTTGACGGGACTCGGGTAACGCCTTTATGTCTTGATCACATTGGCAAGTGAGATATCGGTGACCTCTGGACGGGTGAACGATCCGCCCTATTGTTGCGTCGAAGGTAAAATAATTCAGCCCTCTGTCGTTCCAACTACTTTCTCATGGCAAGATGAGCAATACGTCTTAGCGTGCAAGCTGTGAAGGAATCTATCTTCAATATGTTCTCTATAGTAAACCTCGCCAGACAAGATTTCTTTACCACAGCTGTAGCAAGTGTGCTGTGTCCTAGCTTTTACCCGCTTCAGGATAGTTAGATTATTGTACTTTCCCATAGCCTAAACTCGTTGTTTTTCTGTTGAACCTATAGTTTCTCGAGGAGCCGGAAATGGAGAAAAGCCCTCAACCTTGAACGACAGACAGCCTATATCTCTTCCCAGGCTCCAAGGCTTCAAAACGAAATCTATCACGTGGCTTCAACTCAGAATGACTATTGTACCAAGGTCGCAGACCTCCCTGAATATAAACACCGCCGTTTGGATCGCCCACAGGTGTGCCTTTTGGAGCCGACGTAACTCTAGTTCTAATCGCTTGAGTATCAGTCTCTAGATCGAAGTAGACTTTATAACCCGGAAAGAAGCGCCTCTTCTCTCTTGGAACGGGGATTAGGGCCCACTTATGTGGACTATATAGATTACTGGGTTCGATTTCTATGACCTTTTCCTCATTGCTGACCTTATCTCCTGTAAACCCTAATATTTTCCGCAGCACAGAATTTGGAGTATCAACCAATGGCTCTGCCCTTCTTTGTAGCTCTTTCCAAACTTCGTCATCCACTCGTATCACCGGCATTTTAGACCTCCAGTTATTATTTGTAACATTGTAACATACAGCATCTTACTTGTCAAGTCCTGTAACAAACTAATCCAACAAGCAGGATTCTTCTCCCGAACGGGAGCTGAAATTCTCAAACATATCTGGGGTCTTAGTATTACCTGTTCTTCGCGGGTAAGAGACGGAGAAGGATCTTAGTTAAACAAATCGCTATAGAGTGCAAAACCGAAGCGTTGGCCCCAGAATTGCGGTCTCCCTCGCCAAATCTGCAGCCTGGGCTACTCATCGTCCACAGCATACATCGTAACCGTGATTGTCGCATTTGCCGAGGAATTGCCTGGTTCGGTGTAGGTTGTGGTTATCGCACCATTGGCAGTGCCAGCGTAGGCAACGGAGGTAGCGGCGTCGCTCAGCCCTAGTGGGACTCACCGTGTCAGAACAAATGAGACGATGACCAGAGAGAGCGACGCCCTCACTCTCTACCGCCTCTAATGCCCATCGCAGGTCTAGCCGACCTCAAGTACAGGACCCTGCAGTAATACACGTGACAGAACCAACCAATTGGACAGGCAGTGACTTACCTCGAACGAAGGAACCATCAGTTATCCTCGAGGAATCAGTTCAATCTCGAAGAGCTTGGGCCACAGCTTTCCAGTGACAAACAAGCGATCAGTCTTTGCATCATATGCAATGCCATTGAGAACATCGACAGGCTCAAGACGGTCTTCTATAGTTAGGAGTCCTTCCAGCTCTATCCATCCAGTTACCTGACCTGTCGCAGGTGTGATTCTTGCGATCCGGTCAGTCTGCCAGACGTTGGCGTAGATTTCCCCTTTGATGTATTCCAGCTCATTTAGTCGGGTTACGGGACCGTCCCTGTCAAACACCTCAATCTGACCGGTTTTCTGAAAAGTCTGCGGGTTCAAGAAATGCAGTGTCGCCGTGCCATCGCTCATGATTAAGCGCTCGCCATCATGCGTAATGCCCCAGCCTTCAGTTGGATAGGTGAACTCCCGCAATAACTCAAACGTGTCTTTGTCATAGACAAACCCGATATTGGATTGCCAGGTCAGCTGGATGATCCTGTCTCCATAGACGGTTATGCCTTCACCGAAGAATTGAGCTGATAGCTCACGAACCTGTAGTATGTCTCCAGTTTCCAGGTCCACTCTACGCAATGTGGAGTGTCCAAAAAGCCCTGTTCCTTCATATAGAACACCATCTTCGAAAACCAATCCCTGGGTGAAAGCGCTGCGGTCATGAGGGTACGTATTGACCATGTTATACGTATGAACTGGAACGCCATCAGAACTCTCAGGAATTGAGGGTTTCAGAAGATGAAAGCAAAGGAGAACGGAAGCCGCGCCTAGCACTACAAGGAGCCCCAAGATGATAGTCCTGAGAGGATGGTTCATCAGTATTGCCTTACTCCAGAGCTCCTCAATATCATTAAGGCGGAGTCTCCATCCAAAACTGCGACAAGGCGCTCAAAGCTGCCCCGGCTTTCTCAATAGCTTGTTTGTCTCTTTCAGAGCCAGCGAAGGCAACGAACTGGCAATGCCCCCGGAGACCATTTCACCCAATTGTACACTGAAGTAAGCATTCCAGCAGTCGATTTGTCCGCCTTTATTGACTAGCTTACCGTTCTGAGAAGGATCACTCCAAGACAAAAGGTAGCCTTGGCTTCCTTTCGGCAATTCAGTCTCATTGCTATCTTTTCAACCTCAGCTGCTAATCGAACAGCTCGCTCTTGACATCCAGAATGATACTTGTCACTAACTCAGGAGCTTCAGCTAAGTATGGTTTTGAGCATTCGATGCTGAGCGCCGAATGCAGAAGGCCCTGGTCTATCTTTTCAGATACCTTGAGAAGTTTGCTTACATGCCTCGCTGGATACACATAATCAGTTGATATCACCGGCACGTCCATTTTGCTCAGGGTGAGCATGGCTTCACTAAACTCCTCCAGCGTGAATTCGTCTAGCTCTTGTCCGTATAGTTCCAGCCCTTTTATTATGAGCTCCAAGCGTCGCCTATCCACCGATGAGGTATGTCTCAATTCCTCGGGGTTCAATGTCCCTGTCTTGTTTTTGATATGCTCAAGCCATCCGGTAGCTGTAAGGCAGAAATACTGCTTATGTGCGCGAGCCAGGATCTGGGCCTTTCCATGGTATTGCGTCTCTATCTTCGTAGCGACGGCAGCTAGTCTCTCCTCGTCTATTATGCCAAATCCCCCAAGCTCGACGACAGTTCCCAGATAACTGCTGCTATGAATAGCAATCATGTTCCTCTCTGATGCCCTGCTTACGTTATTGAATGCACATGAGGCGGCAACCCCGGCAGTGAAAGCGTCGATAGCGGTCTTTGGATAAGCGAACACATCATCAGGCGCCCTATTTACACCGCCTGAGTGCGGCGTAACCCAGATTGTTTTTGCTTTCGTACCCCAGATATAAGAGTAGAAATTGTCCCACACCGAGGATTTTAGGTTATATTCTTCACTCGTGGTGGCCGCGAAGGCCGTATTGGCAAGCCACGTCATGTTTTCCAAGGCATGAGGAAGTTCAGCACTGTACCGGAGGGCTTCCTGAAATCCAGGCTTGGCTCTGTTAAAGTCTATCCCGTATCTGCCTTCGAACAAGACCTGGTCATCGGGCAAGCGGGAGGATTTTACGGCAATAAACCGCCGCTGATTATCCCGTGAATCATATACTTCGAAGTTAGGGTTACTTTCCTTACAAACGAACTTCTTCAGGAACTCGGCATTGACTCGCCGGTAAGCTCCGTACTCATCTTCATCAACCAGCTTCATGGGCAGATTGTAGTGCTTCGAGTGCTCCTTGGCAATGCTTTAGCCTACTGCAATCAAGAAAGAGACACATTTCGCTAGAAGGTGCAGTAAAGCTATGACTGAAAGCA
>Ga0209986_10004044_pt1 | contig 12608 bp, 10 predicted proteins | sample BlataG_FD_183168 | JGI IMG/M metagenome (GOLD analysis project Ga0209986, IMG submission 183168) | Deep subsurface microbial communities from Black Sea to uncover new lineages of life (NeLLi) - Black_00105 metaG (SPAdes) (version 2) | ecosystem: Environmental > Aquatic > Marine > Oceanic >...
CGAAATTCGGTATTTGTGGTGTAAGGCAGAATAAAAAGGGAAAGCTTTACACACATGTTTTTGGTGAAGTCATTGCCGCTCATATCGACCCAATCGAAAAAAAGCCGCTTTATCACTTTTTGCCCGGAACAACATCTTTTTCCATTGCTACTATAGGATGTAATTTCCGCTGCCCTTTTTGTCAGAACTGGCAGATCTCACAGGCTTCAAAAAGAAAAGAGACAGGATTGTCAGGCCAAAAGCTTCTGCCTGAAGAGGTTGTAAACAGGGCAAAAAATCACGGCTGCCAGAGTATTTCCTACACTTATACAGAACCAACGATTTTTTTTGAGTACGCTTATGAGACAGCCAAACTTGCCGCAGAAGAGGGTCTGGCTAATATTTTTGTCACCAACGGTTATATGACTGCAGAAGCCCTGGAGACAATCAAACCTTACTTAAATGCCTGTAATGTTGATCTCAAATCTTTTAGAGAAAAGTTTTATAAAGAGATATGTCAGGGCCGCCTTCAGCCCGTGCTTGATTCTATTCGCCTAATGAAAAAATTAAACATCTGGGTTGAAGTTACAACTTTAGTAGTTCCTGGAGTTAACGATGGAGAAGAAGAGCTGAGAGACATCGCCCGTTTTATCGCTGAAACAGACCCAAATATTCCCTGGCATATCAGCCGCTTTCATCCAAACTACGAATACACAAATACTTATTCAACTCCAATTGAAACCCTTCGTATGGCACTTTCAATAGGGGAAAAGGAGGGCCTCCGCTACATTTATATTGGCAATGTTATGGGAGAATCAGAGAATACTCTGTGCCCATCTTGCGGGAAAACCGTTATTCAAAGACAGGGATTTTTTACTTCGACTAACAAGGTTAAAGATTCCAAATGTTCCTTCTGCGGAAACCCCATTTCCGGAGTTTTTTAAAAATCTGAATAATCCGCAATAAAATGGTAAAATGAAGATGGTTCTATTTTTCTCTGACTACTTAAATTCATTTTAACAATATTACTCTATTCAACTAAAATAGAACCGTTGTGCTAGCTTAATAGTTCGGTAACACTTTTATAATGTCGTTGCGAGAAGCGCAGCGACGTGGCAATCTCATATAGTGAAATGAAGTCATAATATAAATAAGAATAGCCTCTTATCTTATGAGATTGCCACGTTCCCTACGGTCGCCCGCAATGACAATTGGAGAATCTCTTTTGCTGTATGTACATTAATTCTGTTGCTTTGGGACGAACTCAAATAATAGGAGAATTAAAAGTGGAAAGGTACAGATTTCTCGAACATACTTCTGATGCAAAATTTCAGGCATTCGGAAATACATTGGAAGAGGCCTTTTGTAACGCGGCTCTAGCCACAGCTTCTTTGATGTGGGATTGGGAAAAGGTCGAAAAAAAAATAGAGTTTAAGGTAACAATAGAAGGAAAAGACCTAAAGCAGTTACTCAACAGTTTTTTGGAAGAAATTATATATTTAAGGGATACAAAGATGTTCCTTTTTTGTTTTGCTGAAAATCTGAGAATAAAAAAAAAAGGAAGCCGATATTGCTTAAGTGCTCTCTTCAAGGGAGATAAATATTCTGAGAAGTATAAAATTTATGGAGAAGCCAAAGCCATAACCTACGATGAAATGGAAATAAAAAACAAGGGAGATTTTTTAGTTCAGGTTGTGGTTGATATTTGAGGTGAAAAAATGGATCTAAAAAAAATAAACGACTATACCTGGGAAATCCCAAAAAGCGGGGATATGAAGGTTTCAACGATTATTTATACTTCTTCAAAACTTCTTGAGAGTGTAAAACGAGACCGGACTCTTCAACAGGCAAAAAATGTGGCCTGCTTACAGGGAATTCAGAAAACTGCTTATGTAATGCCCGATGCTCATCAAGGGTATGGTTTTCCTATAGGTGGAGTAGCAGCTTTTGATCTAGATGAGGGCATTATTTCTCCTGGAGGAGTTGGCTATGACATCAACTGTGGAGTCAGGTTACTGAAAACAGATTATGTGGAAAAAGATATCCACGGAAGGCGGACGCAGCTTTTAGCCGAGATATTCAAAGAAGTTCCAGCAGGTGTTGGCAAAGGAGGGATAACCCGTCTGAACCGGAATGTTCTTCTTGAAGTTTGTGTTAAAGGTGCGGAATGGGCTGTGGAAAATGGGTATGGACAAAGAGATGATTTAAAGAGGACAGAAGAGAATGGACGGATGAGGGAAGCAGACCCCGGTTTTCTTTCCTCTCGAGCCGTGGAGAGAGGAATCCCCCAGTTAGGGACATTGGGAGCAGGTAATCATTTTTTAGAAATACAAAAAGTCTTAAAAATTTTTGATAGAGATGTTGCCCTGGCTTTTGGTATTCATTCGGAAAATCAGATTCTTGTCATGATCCACTGCGGAAGTAGGGGACTTGGACACCAGGTTGCTTCGGATTATATACGGTTGATGGAGAATAAGCTTGGGAGCAGAGGATTACCTGATAGGGAGCTTATTAATGCTCCTGTGCGTTCTCAATTGGGCCAGGAATACTACAAATCCATGAGTGCAGCGGTCAATTATGCTTTTGCGAACCGCCAGATGATAGCCCATTGGGTGAGGAATGTTTTTTCTAAAGTTATGGGAAGTTCAGAGGGGATGGATCAGGTCTATGATGTCTGCCACAATGTGGCAAAGATTGAAAAGCACAGGATATACGGAGAGCTTAAAGAAGTCTGCATTCATAGAAAGGGAGCAACGAGGAGCTTTGGCCCTGGACGGGAGGAAATTCCCGAAGTCTACCGTTCTGTAGGCCAGCCCATCATAATTCCCGGAAGCATGGGAACAGCCTCTTATATCCTTGCCGGGACTACAGAAGCAGAGGAACTGAGCTTCGGTTCTACAGCCCATGGTGCTGGGAGACTGATGTCAAGACATGAAGCTCGGCGCCGATTCAGGGGAGAGAAAATAAAACAGGACATGGAGAGCAAAGGGATCGAGCTTAAATCCACAAACTGGAAAGGAGTGGCTGAGGAAGCTTCTCAGGCCTATAAGGATGTGGATGAAGTGGTTGAAGTCTCCCACAAGGTGGGGATAGGGAAGTTGGTGGCAAAGGTCGTTCCTATTGGGGTTATGAAAGGCTGACTTATGTAATGACCTTATCGATATCCTTTTCTGCATAATCCTCAAAATCCAGGGCGAGCGTGTATTCACTCTCGAGCATTATGTAATGGCTGTGCTCCACTTTACTGAGGTATACGAGAATTTTTTTCTGGGGATCTTCAAATCTTTTGGAAAGATTGGCATAAAAATTTTCTGCGGATTTCTCCGATTCCATAGCTTGATAGAGGATATCAACTAAAGGAGAAGATGGACTCATGTGAATGGATGGAAGCAAGTCTTCATCAACTTTGTCCGGCACTTGAATTTCCTCTCCTGGATTAAGATCGGCATAAAGCTTTTCCAGAACCTCCCTGTGTTTGTTCTCTTCAAAGGCCAGCCACTGGAATTTTTCCTTAAGCAGAGGATTTGAAACCAAACTCGCAAGGTCAGTGTAAGCTTTGTTCGCGTCCATCTCTGCTTTAACCGCGATTCCCAGAAGTTCCTCGTCGGAGGCTGTTGAAATATCAAACATTTTTATCTCCCTTTATATTCGTGTTTAACAAGTCCATAATACTCAAACTTTTTTTATTGTTCAATAGTTAAAGAAAGTTGACATTTTTCTTTACTCTTTTTATTTTAGGAGGGACCATGAAAGTAATTCTTGCCGGATACAATATTGACAGGGAAGTTATCGAAGACCTCAAAAAAAAATCCTTTCCGCGGGAGGACATAACTCCTGAAACTCTTTCCGCTTCTTATGCGCGAATTTCCAGGGACCCCAGACCTGTGGACAAACTCCGGGCTGTGGCCCGGGATGAGGTAAAAAAGGCAAGGCGGTCGAACAAAAATATCATTTTTAAGATGGGACACCATTCTGTTGCCGAACATGCTGTTTTTAATTTTGACGTCATTGGAGTAAGCCGGCTGGCTATAGAAGAGATTGAAAAGTTCCGTCTTTGCTCTTATACAGAAAAATCCCAGCGCTACATCACTTTGACAGATGATTTTGTTATCCCTGAGGAGGTTCAAAAATCAGGAAAGAAGGATATTTTTATAAGAACAATAAAAGCCCAAAACGCCCTCTATCACAAACTTTATAAAAAACTGAAGCCGTATTTTTTTGAAAAACACAGAGAAATGGCCAAAAATCCAAAAAAACATTCCATACTGAATGGCTGGGCGAAGGAAGATGCCCGTTATGTAGCAAGCATGGCAACCGAAGGCCAGCTTGGTATGACAGTGAATGCCCGCAATCTGGAATCTTTAATCCGCCGGTTTGCCTCCAAGAAACTGGCAGAACTCGAGGAGTTTAATCAGAAGATATATGCACTGGCTAAAGAAGTGGCTCCTTCCATAATTCTTTTTACAGAAGCCAGTGATTTTGATTCAAAGACATACGGAGAGCTTGAGGAGAAGGCTCGGCCCTTCGAGGGATTCAGGGGGAAGAGAAAGGAGCTGGTCAGTTTAGTTGATTTTACACCTGAGGCTGATAAAAAATTAATCGCTTCTCTAATACATACTTCCTCATCTTTACCGTATAAAAAGTGTTTTGAGAGGGCAAAACATCTCAGTCCTAAGGAAAGGAGAGAATTTCTCAGGACAACTTTTAAATACATGGAGCTTTATGATTTTCCTCTCCGTGAATTCGAATATGTAAGCCTTACTTATGATTTGACTATTTCAGCCTCCTGTTTTGCTCAGCTCAAACGCCACCGCATGGCTACCCTGACAGCACAACAGTACAACCCGGAATTAGGTGTGACAATACCGCCTTCCATAGAAGAGATTGGGCAAAAAAATGAGTTTATGGATATTATGGACGAAACAAATTTTACTTATTCTATTCTGAAAGAAAATATGGATTTTGGAGCAGAGTACGTACTTACAAATGCCCATCGGAGAAGAGTTTTATTTAAAGTTAATGCCAGGGAATTGTATCATATCTCAAGGCTGAGAGAGGATGCGACTGCTCAATGGGATATTCGGAGGACAGCTGGAGAGATGTCCAGGCTGGCAAAAAAAGTTATGCCTTTAACATGTCTTCTTATTGGCGGTAAAGAAACTTTTCCGGAAGTTTATAAGAAAGTCTATGGCAGGTCCCCGAAATTTTCTCCGCCAAAATAAAGATTTACTTTTTGCCGTATTTTGTTCAATTCAGCTATAACCTGAATTCCAGGCTGAGTTCTATTCCGCCGTATGTAAATGTAGTCTCAAACACTCTACCGTACCCATATCTGACAATTTTCCCTTCATCTAAATATGTATCAAGACTAAATTGATCGAGCCCGACCCAGAGATAAGCCCTATAGGAGCTCATTATACTACGCCGGATCATTTCTGCAAAAATTCTGAGATTGAGCCCCAGTTTTGAGCTGAGCCTGTATTTAAAACCTCCCCCTAATTTTAATGTTGAACCTCTTTTTCTTGCACCCAGCCGCCATCTGTTCAGAACCAGCTCTTCATCTGCATTTAAAAAGTAGAACCCAGCTCCTACGGAAAGGTATGGATACAATTTTTGAGTAAAGTAGCGCCTTCCGGCAAAAAGCAAAGACAGTGTAAGAGAGGAGAGGCTCCAATTTTCCCAGTAAGGATCTTCGATGTGGTTTATTTCGAGGTATTCACGCGTCGGCTCAGGTGGGAGCTTACCTGTTGGAGTCCATTTTCCATACCATTCCAGATGAGAAAAGTAACTGGCTTCTTGATGGCTAAATTCCAGCTGGATCCCCCATCTGTTGCTGAAGAAATACTGAACGTTAAAGTTTAAGCAGTGTTTCATTCTCCCCTTTTCTTTAAAATAAAATTCATCTTGTGCTGAAAAGTCATATACAATTTCTTGGAAAGTTGCATCTATCGCAAGAGAGTATCCTGCACCAAAGCCCAGGATTATTACTTTTTTTGGAGATGCAAAAGAAAGAGAGGGAAGGAAAACCAGAAGAATGGCGACCATTAATGGCTTAAGTTTCATTAATTTTATTACTGCAAGAAATATGCCACAAAAATCAGGAATTTTATTACGTTTCTGCGTATTCTTTTGTCCTCAATTAATGACAGGTGTGTCTTCCTTTTTATGCCAGCTTAGCAGTTTAACTGGCAGGATGAACAAGACAGTGCAAAATTTCATCAATAAAAAGAAGACCGTATGAATATTTGCTGCAAAGAAAGAATTTTTTCCATTAATTTCAATAGAGTTAATAGCCCTTGCTTGAACTTACTCCTAATCAGCAAAATATCCAAGACGATGGATGACTTTATAACCTTTGTTTTTAACACGCACCTTAATCTGTTTAAATTTTCCATCACCTGCATAATCTTTTGGAGCATAATAAAGGAGATAATAGTTTTCAGAAGCATCTAAAGCTTTTTTAAAGAGATAATTCGGGTTTGCAGAACTTTCCATAAAGCCACCGCTGGCTTTGGCCATTTCCATAAAGGGGGCAAAGACATCGCTTGAGCGTTCTCCAAAATAGACTCCAGGAATATGCTCACGGGGTCTTGTGACAAATAAAAAATGGATGGAGCTCGAGGCATCCGCATATGCTTGTTTGACACGCTCCACATCAATGGTTACGTCGCGGCCATACCAATCAATACTATCTGCAACCATATGCGAAATATCCAGGCCCCCTACGTCCTGGAATAAACCCGAAACTTGAATCCATATTTTTTGATCGATTTGAGGGATAAACTCTCTTTGATAAAACAAGAAAACATAGTTTTGTCCTTCCCTGACTTTTAAATATTTAGCAAAATCAAGGAGCTTCAATTCATCAACTTTTCGCAAGACTTCTAATTTTTGCAAATAAGCCATATATGTCATCAACAGGACTTCAATATCCAACCCCATAAGACCACCTATTCCATGACTTTGGCCAAGTATTCTTTTCACTTCCTCAGAACCCACAATTAATTTTGCCGATATTACTTTGACCAAATCCTGTAAGTCTTTTAGAGCACTCCTGTATTCTGAATCCCCGGTTATGGCATCCTTTCTAATCAAGCTTTTTAATTCTTTGGCGATTTCTTCCTTGGGTTTTATTTCCAGGCCTTTATCTATTAGCCTATAAGTCTTCATTGGGGTTATAACAATAAGTTTATCGGAGGGAAGCAGGACATTTTGGATGAAGTAGTCCACCGCCTCTCCCATCTTAACGTTATATTCGGAAATCTCAAAAAACAGAAAGAAAGTCCTTTCAGTTTGAGGCCTAAATTTCTTCTTCTCATCTTTTCTCTTTATGTTGTCTTTGTTTATTAGGTAAACCGCCTCGATTTTCTGGGAAATGCCATCCTCAAAGACTTCAAAATCTTTTATAGTGAGATTATCCACAAAGAGGCCATCTTTAAATACTCTGACCGGCACTTCGATATTGATGACAAGGGATGTCTCAACGAGTGCTTCCTGGGAAAACAAGGACGAGCTCAGGAATACCAAACATATCAAAGCCAGTGTTTTTTTCATGTTTCTTATCCTTCTTTAATTTGCAAAATACCCGAGACGATAAATCACTCTGTAATCTTTATTCTTGACCTTAACAACGATGTTCTTGAATTTTCCATCTTTAATATATTTTTCTGGAGAGTAATACAAAAGATAACAACGTTCCGTGTTTTTCGAAACAGTCTTGAAGGCAGTGGCAGGATTTTGGGAGTTATCTACAATCCCACCCGTGGCATGGGCAACATCTGAAAATACTCTAAAGAAATCTTCGGATTGTTCCCTCATATAGATCCCGTATATGCCCTCGGGCCTTTTATTCATAAAGATGAAATTAAAGAGAATAAAAGAATCGGCAAAAGCTTTTTTTAGATTATCGACATTTAGGCTTAGATCTCTGTGGTAGAATTGGAAGAGCTCTTGAAGTTGGCCTATAATGTTTGGCTCATCCTGGTAATGACTCATCAGATTGCTTAAAATACGCGGTTGTATCTCCGGCCGGAATTCTCTTTGGTAGAAGAAAAAAACGGTTTTTTGCCCCTCTAGTCTCTTCAGTTGGGCTGCAAACCTTAAAAACTTCTTTTCATCCACAACTCTGAGCCCTTCCATTCTCTGCAATGTATCTCTGTATCTTGACAAAAGCGAATCAATAGATGAACTTAATTCCAAAGTAGTACCAGCTATTGTGCCTGTTCTGCTGCCTCCAACGCTTGAAATAGATCTGACGATTCGCTTAAGAGATTTAAGTTGGTTGTTGTACTCTGATGCACCTATTATTGTATCTTTCCTGACGATACTTTGAATTTCTCTAACTAGGTCTTCTTTAGTCATTGCTTTGACGACCTTTCGGTCTAGTGTGTAATTTTTAAAAGGTGTCATGACAATTACTTTATCATCCAGCGAATACATATGTGTGAAAAAATAATCTAGTGCTTCGGCTATCTTGGGATTGTATTCCGAGATCTGAAAGAGAAAATAAAAGCTTCTCCCAACATAAGGCATATAATCTCGCGAAGCTCCTATTCTTTTTTCCATTTGGGCTTTTTTGGTAAGGTAGAGAGCTTGTATTTTCTGAAGTTTTCCGTCTTCATATAATTCAAGATCGTCAATGGTCAGATTTTCAACAAAATGATCCCCATCAAACACTCGAAGGGGAACAACTATATTCCTCACTGTGATTTCATGTTGTTCTAGCTGGGGGAAAAGGCTTGACGCTAATAATAGAAAAGAAATTAAATAAATGGATTTTTTCATTTATATTTCCTTTCTTGTTCGTTTTTTAAATCATAAGTGTACGACTGGTCAATGTAGCTCGAATTGGATTTATCGCCCATTTTCCTTTCTAATTGAAAAGTCAGCAAGAAATATGCCAATATAATGAGCCTATAATTAATGCAACTTGAATATTACATGTCCTGAATTGGCGACAAATGTAGCATTTGAAGACATCTGGTTAGCATGAGATTTGTCTGCAATTTTCAAGATTTTTATGAACATAGTAAATCATTTTCTTGGGAAATGTAAATCTGTTATTCATCTTTAAATTATGAGAAGGATGAAAAATTAAAGATGTAAAGTTTTAAGTGAAAGACAAAAAATTTAGAATTAGGCTCTGTACTGCCTATTTTTTCAATTAATAAACTGTATATTACTTTACGAATTGTGAAACTGTCCTCCAGATAAAAATAAACACCTCTTAAGTTGCCATTTTTCTTTTTCTATTTTACTCGATTTTTTGACACACCAACCTTGCTGTAATTAATCAATTCATGTTTCTTTAGTGGGATATAAAAGGATATTAAAGAATCTACAGCATCAACCAGAAATTTTAGGTCTAGCGAGTAGTTGTCATAAAAAGTTGTTAAAAGCTATTGTTTTACTGGTGATAAAATCGATTTTCATCATAAAATAGCACGGTCCTCTGAAGAAAACACACCATACAAGATGATTAGTTACGCACAGTAGGCTATTGCCTATATTGGTATGTCACATTCCAGCCATTCGCGGCCGTACATATTAGGGCAATAACACCTAAAAAGACAAGGACCAAACCATTGAGGCTCCTGACCTTGCTCCCAACAATCGTCTTCTCCAGAACAATCTCCATACTGCCAGCAGAACCAGTTCACGCAACCAAATAGATTAGTATGAATTTGAAGAAAAGTTACTGCAAGCAATAATAAAGATACAGCCAACATAGCTCTAAGAACTTTTTTCTTACTAGGCATTTTTTTACCTCCTTTACAAAATAAATTTATAAACAGTGTAAACTAATATGCATAGAATATTTCTATTTTTTGCTCTGGGCTTCCTTGTAAAATATAGAATGATTTTTCTTGAGCTTTTTCTTTCACTAAAAAATCTGATGCTAAATACTCAAAGGCTTGTTCTTTCCAGAATATATTGATTATTTCGCCTTTTAAATTAAACTCTAAAATCTCTATTCTTGGGTAAGTTAAAAATAAATAAAAACCATTTTCCTTTGCTATTATTCCATTTATTAAAGGCATTATTACCACTTTCTGCTTGGTCCTTTTTTGTTTATAATTTGGTTTACTTAATTCATGAATCAATTTGTATTTGATTTCATACTCTGATAATAATTTCCCATCTTTCGAAAATCTTTTAACATATGGGAAGTTTATCCATGCTGCATATATTTCTCCATTATTGTTTACAGATATGTCTATTTCGTTATGGGCAAAAGAATAGTACTTGAAATTAATTCTTTTTCCAAAAGAATCAATTAATTGACCATCTTTATTCAAAACCTCGATTAGTGGCTCTAGGGGATCTGGGCTCATATAGCTAAAATAAAACTTATCTAGCTTATCTGTAGCCATTGTCGAATATATTTTAAAAATTTTGAAGCTCTTTAAGTATTCTCCATCTGGATTGAATATTTGAATTCTACTATTACCAGTATCATGAACAATTAAGTTATTATCATTATCAATGGCCATGTATCTTGGATGAAAAAATTCTCTTGGTGCTTGTCCCATTTTTCCTATTTTATTTAAATAATTACCTTTAGAGTCAAACTTTAATATAGTATGTTGGCGTGTATCAGACACATAAATGTTTCTCTCCTTATCCGAACAAAGGTACCTTGGTATATGTAAATATATTCCTTCCTTCACCTCATCTTTTTTTGGAAAAGATAATTTATGCTGAAGCTTTAAAGCATTTTTAGGTAGTGGAAAAGATTTTAATAATTTTTCCCACCTGATCTTTGCTTCCCGATATTTTTTTTCCTGGATATTTTTTTTTGAGTAAAAGACATTGTCACAAGCCTGTATATTAAAAAGCAGAATCAATGTTAAAAAAATCATGTAGGAAAAATTAGATATTCTGCTGTATTTAAACATTATATAAGATCTCTAGATTTTACTCTTAAATATTCCTCCGTTCTTCAGAGCATTTCAATTTTGAATTGTGCTTTATAACTCGCTCATTTTGGATAAATAAGAAAAAAACTCTTCACGATTATCGGGCTCCATTAATTTTATAATCTTACCTTTCTTATCCATTAAAAATATGATATTATTAAGTTCAATATTACTAAATTCTTTCATTAATTGATTCCAATTATTTGATAATTGTTTATCTGCTCTTATTACGGGTATGCTTATTTTTAAATGTGTTTTGAAGTTATTTATATCATTTTCGTTATAATTATCTGACAAAATTATAAGAAAATATATGTATGTGCTATCTAATTTATGTAATTCTTTTAGTCTATTGATTAATTTACCGGTTTGACAAGCTGTACAAACATTATCGAACATAGACATTACATAATAATCAAAATATTCTTCGCCTTCTATTACCTTAGCTAAAGGTTTAAGAAAATCATTATTCTTAACATTTTCTCCTAATTTAATATAGTTCGAGACAAAGAACTTTTTCTTCTTGATTACTCTGTTTTTTTTCTCAACTAATCTATTTAGATATATTCTAATATCTTTTTCATAATAAAGTTCCCGATTTAAATCAGAAGCAATTAATTTTCCCTTTTCATTAAATAAATTAAAAGTCTCGCAACATGGAGGAACTTTAAAAATATTTTTATATTTATCATAGTTTTCAGTAATAATAGAAATATCACCTAAAGCGAACCTTATTTCATCCATAAATCGCTCGAACATATGACCCTCAGAATCTTTTATGAATACTGTTATGGTTGATTCCTCATCTTTAAATCCTTGACAAACTCTCTTAAGTACTTCTATCTGGCTCTCTGATTTTGGATCAATAAATTGAATAAAGGCTTTTTTACCTTTGAGGAGAGATGTATTAATCGTCTTTCCAAATATATCTGTCGAAGAGAATTCAGGCAATGAAAACTGTTTTATTGAAGCAATATTATTTGAGATGTAATCTTCCTTATTTGTAACAAATCCTTCATCTTTAGTTATTTTGTTTTGATTATTAAAGAGGGCTAAAGCTGCTAATGCCAGAAGAATAATCCCTACGATAGAGAATTTAATAGCCTTTCCCAAATCAACTCCTCTTTGTAAAAAGGTATTGCTAACTTTGTATTCTACTCTAGTAATAATATAAGCGCGCAGAAGTATATATCAATATATTCCCGCAAAATGTCGTATTATGCCGCTTTATGTCGTATTATGTCGTATTAAAATGCTTCAATTAATCCTTAAATACAGACCTTTCCCTCGTCACAAATAAGCCACAAAAAGTGCCTAAAGCTACAATTATGGATACGGAAGCCTAGATGAAAGTGATTATTTCCCAGAGAAAGAGATGGCACGTCCAGAGGGATTTGCATCACCCCAGTTAAGGCTTTTATATCTCCATTAACAACTTACAATTGATTTTATTATGGATGGCTAAATCAGTCCTTGATTTCAATACTATTAAATCGGAGTTTAGAGCAGATGGAGGAAAAAAACGTTTATCCAAAAGTGTATTAAAGTATCTTCGGCAGGCCTCCTAAAATATCCTCCTCGGAATGAAAATTTACTGACTTGAATCTGTTCGGCTTAATTCAGCTATAACCTGAATTCCAGCTGGATCCCCCATCTGTTGCTGAAGAAATACTGAACGTTAAAGTTTAAGCAGTGTTTCATTCTCCCCTT
>Ga0209986_10004045_pt1 | contig 12606 bp, 9 predicted proteins | sample BlataG_FD_183168 | JGI IMG/M metagenome (GOLD analysis project Ga0209986, IMG submission 183168) | Deep subsurface microbial communities from Black Sea to uncover new lineages of life (NeLLi) - Black_00105 metaG (SPAdes) (version 2) | ecosystem: Environmental > Aquatic > Marine > Oceanic >...
TCTCGCTTTTACAGGTGGACAGTTAAAAGCGAATCTGGACCCTCTAAGCCTTGAGTTATCTGATGGCAATGCAGCAGACATAGCTTTATTGTTGGGTTTGCGTGAACCAATCAAAGGAACTGTAAACCTTCTGTTTAAAGACAACGAATTCACAATTAACGCCCAGGCCATTGATTTTATCGATTTGAAAAATGGTACACTGAAAGCAAATGGCAAGTACCTGGATAACAAACTCGTAGTTGAATCATTGACTGTGGTCGACGAAAAAAGTCAGCGCGTTCGCTTAGAAGCGACCCTATCGTCCAATAGATCATTCATCCATGCCAAAGTAGAGGGTGTCGGCATTTGGGTTTTCCCCTTTCTAAATAACATCTTGGTAAAACCCACTGGTATCATCTATGCAGACGTAACTCTGGAAGGAAATATCGATGACTTCAAGTTCTCTGGCTCAGGAGAAATAAAGAATGGCTCTTTTGGTGTCGACGTAATAGCCGCGCACATAGACTCGCTCAATAGCAAGATAAGGTTTGATAAAAACCTGATATTCTTTGAAGCTGCTAAAGCCAAGGTTAGTGCACTTGGACATTCATACCAGTCAAGTTCCAAAATGGCTGATGCCACGGCTGGTGGGTATATAAAGTTGGAACCTCATTTCAAAGTTAAAAACCTCAGCTTCGACGTCAGTTTCAAAGATGCGCCATTCCAGTACCAACCATTTGCTTATGGGGTAGGCAGCGGTAATTTCTCCTTTGGTATGAAAGATAAAATCAGCTATTACAATGGCAACATAGTTGTTAAACAAGCAATTGTCCCGTTGGAATTTGGCATGCAAATCGAGGAAGATGAAGCCACGGCGCTTGATACCTGGACCATGAATATCAGAATCAAAGGCGAAAGAAATATCTGGTTGAGGAACCGTGAAGCAGATATTGAACTCGGCGGCGAACTCTACTTCCTAAAAGAACAAGGACCGCTTTACCTGTCCGGCAGATTGGAGACGCACCGGGGGAACTTCTATTGGTTAAATCACGTCCTTTCCATTACCCACGGACAAATTACCTTCATACCTGAAGAACAGATAGATGCTGAAATGGATGTTTGGGCAGAAATGGATACGCGCGAAAGGCACCCTGAAACAGGTAAAGAAATAGTGATCAAATTACACTGCTTTGGACCCATGTCAGAACCGATATTTGAGTTCTTTACAGAAGGACAATACAGCGAGCAGGATATTTTAATGTATTTAAATCTGAATATAAGCTGGCGCGAACTCGAATCAATAAAACAGGGTGATTATGTTGGTAAAGTTCTACCTCACGGCTTATTATCTTGGCTTGAAGGCGATGTCTCGCGACGTATTCGAAGGTATACTGGTCTCGACTACGTCCGGATTGAAACGCCATTTTTTGAACCGGAAAGTAAAACGAAGTTGAGCGTCGGGAAGTACGTATCAAGAAACGTATTTGTAACTTATACTTATGACGTTACTTCTTTGTCAAACGAATTTAATGTTGAATACTTTATCGATGACAAAAATGAAATCCTAATTAAACGCGATGAGGAAGGCGAATATAGCCTGCAGTATCAGTACCGAATAAGGTTTTAAACTATCTTGACAATTCTATAAACCTAGTTATAATTGAGCTATCTGAAATATGGAGGTTTTTTATGCACAGAGTTGGTCTTTTTTTGTTTTTACTAAGCACTATACTGTTTAGTGCTCAACGCCCCGGCGCAGTCTTTCTGATGATCTGGCCCGGCGCGCGACCCACCGCGCTCAGCGGTGCATATACTGCAGTCGTCGAGGACGCAACTGCATGCTATTATAATCAAGCCGGACTTGGTTTCATTGACGAAACAACTGTTACACTCCAGCATGCCAACTGGCTGCCTGGGCTCCACGATGACATGTACTACGAATATTTAGGTGTTGCCAAACCCTTTAAAAAAGGTACTTTTGGCTTATCCATTATCTATCTCACTACGGGTAAAACTCAGGTCACAAATAGCGAAGGAACATACCTCGGTGAATACACAACTTTTGACATCGCAGTGGGATTGAATTACGGATTCACGCTTACTTCAAAGTTAGGGTTAGGTCTGGGGTGGAAAGTCATCTACTCATACCTGGTGCCTAATTGGGTGTTTATAAAAATGCCTGAATTGGGCATTGAACGAGGTGGTACTGGTTTAACATATGCTTTTGATACCGGCATCTTGTATAAACCATTTGAATTTCTCTCGCTGGCGGCGGCACTGCAGAATATTGGTCCCAATATTAGCTATTCAGAAAGTGGCTCATCAGACCCTCTACCCTATACGTTCCGTGCCGGTTTCCAATTCAGCCCGGTGAATTCCAGGATATTCCGGGTATCGCTCACCGCAGATGTAACAAAAATATTGGTCGGTATGTTTGCGCAAGAAGAAAACAGCTTTTTCGAAAATTTAAGTTACGAGTTCGAAGAAGCATGGAAAGCAGTTGGTCTTGAAATAGAATACTATAAATTCATCAAATTAAGTGGGGGATACTTCCTCGACACAGAAGGTGAAAGAAAAGGTTTCACCTTTGGTGGCGGGGTTCGCGCCGGTGGTTTTTCCCTCGATGTAGGAGTTGATCAAGCAATATACGATTTCAATACAACAAACCGGAAATTCTCATTATCATATCAATTCTAATCCTCCCAAAACCAAAATTATGGAGGCTGATTTGAAGAGAATCTTTGCCCTGATACTGCTCATCAGTTTGGGTGTTGGTGAACGTTTGACCCTTGTAAGAAACTCGCAAAGTCATATACCCCAGAATCCACCCAACCCTTATTTCACGTTGAAATTAGTTGGCGAAACGAGTACCCAATCCATGCCTGTACATCGCTACCAACCTACGAGTCTGTTCAGAGAATTCCGCATGGACAAGCCAAAAACGAGCGAAGGAAAGGCAATGCTCAATGTCCTCGTCCTGAGGGTTGAGTTTGTTGAGGATACTGATTCCCTGACTACTGGTAACGGAAAAATGGATTTAGAAGGCTATCTTGAACCGGATAGCGGTCTATACTATGATCCGCCGCACGATAAGATTTATTTCCAACGCCAAATGCAGTTCTTGAGCAACTACTATAAGAGCAATACATTTGGCAACGTAGAGGTTACCTCTACAGTAAAACCTGATGCACAGACCGAATCTTATCAGTTACCACATAAAATGGCATATTATTCTGGATATGATCACTATGATCCGAACACTGGTTTTGTCTACTTTAATATCTATGGTATGGAAATGGGTTTGATCAGAGTACTCGTTGATGCGGTTGCCCAGGCAGACCAGGATCCAACCGTAGATTTTTCCGCCTACGATGAAATCGTGGTTTTCCATGCCGGATGCCTTTTTCAAACGAGTCTAAACTTCTGGCGGTTTCGTGATCTTCCAGCCGCAACAATACCATCAGGTGCTTTGGAATATTATTTGGGTATCCCTTATATCCTTGCCAATGCAGGGACTGACACGATACGAGGTGCCGGCATCAATGCGGAGATGGCAAGGGTCGACGAATACATGGTTGGTATCGCAGGAACAATTGTCCACGAATTTGGTCATACCCTGGGTCTACCTGACCTGTATGATGTTACTGGTTGGTCAAATGGCGTCGGTGCCTGGGATTTAATGTGTACGGGCGGGTGGGCAGGTGATCCGCGGGCTGGTGCGCCCGAGGGTGTCATACCGACGAATCTCAGTGCCTGGTGCAGGTATGATCGGAATTGGGTGAACCCGGTCGTGGTGACTAACCCGGATACCTTGGTAACTATCCGCGCCTCAGCAATCGACACAAATCAATATAGTCTTGCTGACCAGACCATGGTCAAGGTATCGATCTCGTCAACTGAATTCTTCCTCATTGAAAACCGGCAGCAGGATATCAAACAAAAAGATACTATTATTGTTGATGTCGAAGATGGTGTCGTCATCTCAGTTGACCATGGAGAATACGATTTCTTCTTACCGGGCAGCGGCATCCTGGTATGGCATATTGATGATGAAGTTATCAGTGTGTGGAATGATTCGGGTTACAATATAGTCCAAATAGACCCTAAACACAAAGGCATTGATTTAGAAGAAGCTGACGGCATCCAGCACTTTGATGAATGGTGGTACGGCGATTCGCTTGAATACTTTGGTTCCAAGTATGATGCATTTTTTGTCGATGACAGCGCCAGGGCAAATTTTGTGTTTGGTCCGTTTACCAAACCAAATTCTGATTCCTACTATGGTAAATCATTAGCCAGTTTCAAAGTCGAATCGGGTCTTGATACGCTCATGGATGTATCAATTGATTTTAACATTTACCAGGATGGCTTCCCAGTACAAGCTCAATACAACCAACCTGTAAAATCAGTTAGCTATGGAGATTTGGATGGTAATGGAGACAAAGAAGTAGTTGTCGCCACCAAGATCGGTGGCATATTCTGTTATCACCATGATGGCACAATATATGGTTCCTATTCGCGGTTCAACACGATTACCACTTTCCTGGCTATCGGTGACATTAACAAGGACGGCGCGGATGATATTATTTTTGCGCGCGATACAGAACTCATGTGTCTCAGTGGATTGACGGTCGATACCCTACCCGGTTTCTCATTCAATGCCGAGGATGAAATCCTCGGGGCACCGCTTATCTTTGACCTTAATGATGATGGTCGCGACGAGATCATCGTGGGCAGTAAAGACTATAAACTGTATTGCCTTGATTCAACCGGCACAAATATCCAGAACTTCCCCATCTCGTTGAATACCTGGCTTCTCTCAACACCTTGTGTTTTCAATGTAGAACAGAAACAAATTGGGGTACTCGGTTCAGACGGCAGATTTTGGATCATTGATAAAGACGGTATTGTCAAAGAATTCACTGATTCTGAACACAATATGCTGACATTTGCTTCACCAGTCTGTGGTGACATGGACCGGGATGGTAACCCTGAAGCCGTGATAATCAATGGCTACGGTACGATATACATTTATGGCGAAGATACCTTAGAGCAGTGGTTTGATATTTTGATTGATACAACATTCTTTATGACACCTGCCTTAGCTGATATAGACAATGACGGGTACTTAGAAATCATAATGGCAAATTCCAGCAAAACATTCTATGTGACTAATCGCAATGGTACATCGGAAAATAACTTTCCTATTTACAGTGATGCCAATGTCTTCTACCCGATTCTTGTGGCTGATTTTGACGGTGACAATAAAAAAGAAATCACCTACGGGTTGGGGACTGCAGACTCAATCGGTTTTGGCAAATTGAAGATTATTAATGACCGAAAAAATGAATTCCCATTTTCGCCGCTGTTTGGTGAAAAGGGATTCTCATCACCCGGGGTTGTTTTTGACCTCGATGATGACGGCGATCTGGAATTAGCTTGCGGCAGCAACTTTGGTACCCTTTATATCTGGGATTTCCCTGGTACTGATGCATCATGGAGCGGCTTCATGAACTCACCTAAGAACTGGGGTTATTATGATGGTACATTAGTTGACCCGCAGACACCTAGTGGATTGCTCGGCATTTGCTATATCTATCCTTCACCAGTTGAAAGAAAAGGGCGCGTAAGGTTCTTCCTTAATCAAGATGCCCGAATCACAATTGATATCCTCGATATAGTCGGTCATAAAATAGGTAGTGAAGTAATTGAAGATCCGACCCCTAATGAGTACAATGAAGTAGGGTTTGATTTCTCAAGACAAGCGAACGGCGTCTATATCCTTCGAGTTGAAGCCGATGATGGCAACCGAAAAGAAGTAAAACTAAAGAAATTCGCGGTGTTAAAATAAAGATGGGGGTAATATGATTTTAGGCATTTCATTGATCATTCTTCAAGCGATGAACCCGATTCTCGCGTCTGCGGTTGTACCTGGTTTAGGTGAGCTTATCCAAGGCGAGAAATCCAAAGCCCAAACTTTCTTTATTCTGGAGGGTTCGATATGGCTGACCTACCTGGGTTTCAATTACTTCGGGCATAAGATGGATAAATCAGCCAGGGCATTTGCAGTCGACCATACTGGAGCCAACCCAGCAAACCACGATGACCAATATTTTGACGCGATCGAAGATTACCTTTCTTCAGAGCAATTCAATCTGGAGGTCGAAAGAAACGCAAGCCTATACTACCCAGATGATCTAGCAGAGCAGCAGCGATACATCGAAGAAAACGGCTATTTTGGTGATGACGTATGGGAATGGGATACACTGACAAACCGAACCGCCTTCTGGGAAAAGCGAAAATCCGCCCGGGACAACCTTCGTCGGGCATCATTCATGCCTGGTTTTGCGATCATAAATCGAATTGTATCGATAATCGATGTAGTTATTTTTGAGGAAGAAGATAAGGTTCATTTTGACACCGAACCAGGACGGATCGGGATAAAATATCGGTTCTAAATTCGAAATCCGAAACACTAAACAATACCAAAATTCAAATGATCAACATCCTCCTTCAATAGTAGATGTATTGTGTTTTGGGTTTGGAAAATTCAGATTTGTTTAGAAATTAGTGCTTTGGATTTCAAAGAGGACTCTTGGAAACGAAAAAGTTGATTCATAAAGCCTGTACGATTCTTAAAGAAGTAAAGACTCTATTCGTCCTCACTGGTGCTGGTATCTCAGCAGAAAGCGGCATCCCAACATTCCGTGGTGTAGACGGTTTATGGAAAAATTATTCGGCAGCTGACTTAGCAACACCTCAAGCTTTTAGGAAAGACCCGAAAATGGTCTGGGAGTGGTATCATTGGCGCCAGGGTATCATTTCAAAAGCTGAACCTAACCCTGCTCACTATGCATTAGTTGCCCTGGAAAAAAAGATGGCGCGTTTTCTCTTGCTAACCCAGAACGTCGATAACCTTCATCCCAGGGCTGGCTCAGAAAATGTCTTGGAACTCCACGGCAATATCTTTAGAACACGCTGCTTAGCATGCGGTGAAATAGCTGACTACCAAAAGCCGGCTGAAACGTCGAGCAACGCATTACCCAAATGCACGTGTGGAGGCTTACTCAGACCTGATGTGGTCTGGTTTGGCGAAGCAATACCCCAGGATATCTGGCAGAATTCCCTGGATTTTCTGAGTCAAGCTGATGCTGCACTGATCTGTGGAACATCAGGTATTGTATGGCCTGCCGCAGCAATCCCAGAGATCGCACAGCACAGCAATACAAAGATTATCGAAATTAACCTCGAACCAACACCGGTCAGCTCAATTGTCGACGTATCAATCCAGGGTAAAGCAGGTGAGGTACTGCCAAAAATAGTAGCCGCACTTGGACAATGAATATCCTACAGAGTTTATCTTATCTTGACTACTTTTTGTACAGCTTTGCTGTTAGTTATTACAAAATATATGCCGATTTCAATATCTATATTACCGTATATATCAGAATCATGATGCTCTGGGCAATTGAGAATACCTCAGGACTTCCTTTAGTATTTCATCGGTTTCTTTGGCTGCTTCTTCATCAATAGGGTTGATTGCGAAGCCAGCGTGGATCATAACATACTCGCCGACCTTGATTTCGGGAACAAGAACTACTGAGATCTCTCGTCGCACACCCATGATCTCGGCAACTGCCAGATTATCCTTTTTTATCTCTTCTATTCTTCCGACAACCCCTAAACACATAACTTGTTAAACTCTCCCGCTCTGCGGGATCCACGATTTTCCTATATATAATAATCCAAAATGATAAATCGGGACAAGAACCAAGTTCTCCCGCATTACGTTCTACGTTCCACGCTATTCGCGTAAATTATTTGTCCATAAGAAATACAGCCGTCATTAGTGGGCAATTTGTGGTGAAAATAGACTTCAAAACCAGCTTTTTCAAACTTTGCAATCATCAAATTCAGTAAATATCGGTTTTGAAAAACCCCACCACTAAAACATACCTTTTTCACTCTATACAGTGTACTCAGTTTTTCTGTCACATCAAGAGAAAATGTAGCAACCGTGTTGTGGAACTTGGCGGCGATAACCGAATTTGGAATCCCCTTCTCAATGTCTTTGACTATAGCGCCGAGCATCGGCTCGATTTTGATAACCAAAGGTTCAGTTAGTTCAAGCGCATAGGGGTAGCCAGCACTGACGCCTGAACGAACAATGTATTCGAGATTTATTGCAGCTTCTGCTTCATAGGTTATCTCTTGAATAAGACCCAGCATCGCGGCAACGCAATCGAAAAGACGACCCATACTCGATGTATAAACTATGTTACTATCAATATCTACCATCCGGGTAATCATTTTGATTTCTCGTGAAGGTGCTAGTCGTGAAATCTTCTTTGCCGCGGCAAGTCTGCTACGCCCTTTACCAGATTGCGCTGCACTGGAGCCAAGCAACTTGTATAGATACGCAAGCGCAATACGATATGGTTTCATTATACTTGCCTCACCCCCTGGCAAAGGAAGATATTCTAAATGACCAACCCGCTTTTGGTCACCAAGGTCACCGATAAAAAACTCACCGCCCCAGATTTTGCCGTCAGTGCCGAAACCAGTACCGTCAAAAGCAATGCCTATGGCTTTGTCTAAAACCCCGTGTTCACCAAGACACGAAACAACATGGGCTATGTGGTGTTGTACAGCGATCTTCTTACCTTTCATCTTTTTTGCAATTTTTGTCGAAAGGTAATCGGGGTGCAAATCATGAATTATCATTTCTGGTTCAATGCGAAACCATCGTTTGTATTTTTTGACCATCTCATCGAAAAACTTCAGGGTCTCGATATTATCCAAATCTCCGATATGAGGAGAAATATATGCTTCGCAACGATTGGCGAGCGTGAAAGTGTTTTTAAGATATGGTCCAGTTGCCAAACTTGGTTTCACAGAATAGGGCAAGTCAATATACGAAGGCGCATAACCCCGCGAACGTCTGATTATTGAAAAGCCTCGGTTGGGCAGGTAAAAACCAATTGAATCATCACAGCGGTTGATGATCGTCCGATCATGGGTAAGGAAATGAGTGACGATACTGCGGAGTTTTTCAGCAACCTCGTCGTCATCTGTAACAATCGGTTCATCCTGAATATTGCCACTCGTCATAACCAAATAAGGGATGTGTTTAAGTAAAAGATGGTGCAGTGGTGCATAAGGAACCATTACGCCAAGGTATGGGTTATTCGGTGCTACTGATTCGCAAATAATCTTCCCCTTCTTGCGGACCAACATTACAGGAGCAACCGGTGAGTTGATAAGCTCCTTTTCATATTCAGTTATATCGATGATCTTTGTTAGATCACTGGACTTTACCATTATTGCAAATGGTTTTGTGGGGCGTTTTTTTAGATATCTCAAGGTGCGCACTGCTTTGTCGTTTGCTGCATCGCAAGCAATATGAAAACCTCCAAGACCTTTAATAGCGACGATCTTACCTCGCTTCAATAACTCTGCGGTCTTGATAATGGGGTCTTTACAGATAACTTTGGTTCCTGCTAACGTGTAAAGAAACAACCTCGGCCCACAATCAACACAGCAATCAGGTTGAGCATGGAACCGCCGATCTGCAACTTCGGTAAATTCTGCAGCGCAATCTTTGCACATTACGAACCTCTTCATCGACGTGTTCTTTCGATCATAAGGCGTCTTAAGGATAATGGAGTATCTCGGGCCACAGTTAGTGCAATTAATAAAAGGAAATTCGTAGCGACGATCTTTACGATCATTTAATTCTTCCAAACAGTATTCGCAAGTAGCAATGTCTGGAGATATTTGCGTAAAACCTTTGCCAACCCTACTCTTTCTTATTGAAAACCGCTTGTATGACTTTGGTTCGAGGTCCAAAATTGATATTTTGTCGATACGAGAAGCTCGAGGTTTTTGAATCTGCAACCTTTTTACAAAACCGACAATCTTTTTATGACTGCCCTCAATTTCAATATCAACACCATTTATTGTATTACGGACATAGCCATTCAACCCGATGTCGTGGGCAAGACGATATACAAATGGCCTGAAACCCACTCCTTGAACAACCCCTTTAATATTTATCCCGTACCTTATCAGTCCCTTACTCTTTGTAGCACGGGTTTTCTTGGAATTTCCTTTTTTCGTACGCTTTCTCTTTCCATGCAATAATTTAGAACCACATAGAAAAGGTGCGGGACTAACCCTTTTTCTCTTTAGCATTCAGTTCTTTTTCTAAAAATGAGCAAAATTTACCAAAACCATCACCAGTCTTCGCCGATACCTCAAAAATTCTCGCCTTTGAGTTTTCTCTTAGGATATTCTTCTTTGCCTGATTCTTGCGAAAATCGACATACGGAAGAAGATCACATTTATTGATTACCACAACCTTGGCAAGATGAAACAACAAAGGGTATTTCATCGGTTTATCATCACCCTCAGGCGTCGACAGAATTGCAAGTTTATAGTCTTCGCCGATTTCAAATTCAGCCGGACACACGAGATTACCGACATTCTCAATCAGTATGAGATTATACTTCTTGTCTATCTTAGGCAAAACCTGAGCAGTCATGAAGGCATCAAGATGACAAGCGGTAACTGTATTAATTTGAATAACATCAACCCCAAGTTTTGCCAGCCGTTTACTATCAATTTGCCCTCGGATATCACCTTCAATTACCAGTATCTTTCTTTTCTTCTTGAAATATTCGACAATCCTCTCAATGACACTCGTCTTACCAGCACCTGGGGAAGCAATGATGTTTATCACCAGACTGTTCATGCGGTCGAATTGTTGCCTATTCTCTTGCGCCCGCTGTTTATTCGATACTAATACTGACTTGAGTACTTTGATTCTCTTCATGATGTTCCTTTCAAAATATGGCAAATAATATTAAGAATTGAATATTTGTAATTAGGCTTTCATCCACGCCCATCTCAGATGAGCGGGATTCATTTGTTCTTTGACATTTATCATTTGACATTTTTGCATCATTCTCCTTCAATCGATTCTACGTAGAACTCCCTACCCGATATGACTTCTATGGTCATCTTGCCGCATTCAGGGCAAACCAGGATAGGGTCCTCGATCTCACTTTCTTTACCACAATCCGTACACTTTATGCGTATCGGCACTTCACTAAAAATAATCTCAGCATCCTTGCATTTTGTATTAGGTTTGAGATGCTCAAAGTAAAAGCAGATCGAATCCGGAGAAAACCCGGTGAATTTCCCTATTTTTAAGTAGATTTTGTAGATATTTGAAAAGTTGTTTTTTTCTGCTTCGTTATTGCAAAGATCAACCAGAGATTTTGTTACGCTAAACTCGTGCATGTTATTGGCAAAGCGTTTCGTCCACAAAACAAAGCAAGTAAAAGATCATCGGACAATCGCAAATTTACAGACTTTATTGCCGTACATAGAAGATCTAACTAAAGCGAAATACAACCCGCTGCCAATATCGTCAGGGATAGACCAGACAACTTCGCCAAATACTGGATCCGGCTGTAGATTATCTGCGAGCAACCTCCCTGATATCGCATATATATTAACTAAGGCATCCACAGGGAGATTCTTAATACGCACGACACCCTTTCCGAGCACCGGGTTTGGGTAGATCAGTATGCTGTCCAGTGGAATCGCTGTATCATACTGGACCGCGACCTTTAGCAACCCGGTCTCGCCGGCCAGCCAAAAACACCCATTGAAAGGATCGAATTCAAACCCCTGTACCTGAATGAGTTCATTGGAAAACGCAAGGAATTCCATGTGCACACCAAGCTCATAGTATCTCCAGCCACCCAGGATATTAAGCTTTGGATCGTAGTAGTAAAGACCATCCCGCGCCATGATCCATACCCTTTCCTCAGAATCCATTTCTACATCGAAAAGCTCCTCAGATGAGACATTCGTCATCGCGGTGAAACCATTACCGTCATAAATCACCAGACCCGATTCATTAGCCACATATAAGTTGTCATCGCTATCAACAATACAACCATACGCATACGTCGAAACCAAACCATCAGCCAAACCAAACTCAGCCCGGATATCATCACTCCGGTCAAAGAGTGTGTTCTGGGTTTCGATCAGAAGCAAAGTATTGTCTTCTGTAACAAAAGTTTGCCAGATCTTCCCTTGTGAATCCAGCGCCATTTCTACGACAAAACCCTTCTCCTCGATATCTAAGAAATAAACCTCTTCGCGCGCTGAGTCAATTACCCACACCTTATCAGATGGACCAGCCAAAGTAAGGAACATATTATTCCTGGCGTCAAAATTGATATCCCAGACGGCAACCGTACCGTCCATACCGTGGTAATAATTGTACATGTAAATCCATTCATTTTCCCTGGGGTCAAATGAAAAAGCCATTACTGATGAAGCATTATTAGGAAACGCATTCATCCCACACCAGATCTTACCATCTGGCGCGGTTTCACACCGGTGAACGTGATTAGATGGAAGAATTGAATCACGTGAAAAATTTATCCATTCTTCAGTATTGTTCAACCAACCAAAGCCCTTTGAGTCACTGCTTCTCGAACCACAAGCGACAAATACCCCGTACTCATTTGCGCAAATATCAGATACATGATTTGATGCTAAACACGGGCGTTTTGTTAGTTCCCAAAGACTATCGGTAAAATCGTATTG
>Ga0209986_10004046_pt1 | contig 12604 bp, 10 predicted proteins | sample BlataG_FD_183168 | JGI IMG/M metagenome (GOLD analysis project Ga0209986, IMG submission 183168) | Deep subsurface microbial communities from Black Sea to uncover new lineages of life (NeLLi) - Black_00105 metaG (SPAdes) (version 2) | ecosystem: Environmental > Aquatic > Marine > Oceanic >...
GTAAAATGGAAAACCTCGACTAAGGCTCGTCCGCCCGATGTCAACCAGCCAATCGTCCTCCGTTGTTGCAATCGCAACCGTCTTTCGGGGACAATCCCCCAAACGAAAACTGGAAGGACAAGCCCAATAATTTATTCGTGGGTCGTTGACATATTATTCCGATGAATAAGGCGCGGAAGTGCTTGGGCAAATGCATCTAATCGAGCACGAGGAAAAATCACTTCTCGTCATTGCAGGAAGGACGACCAAATCAAAGGACCAGCTCCTGGAGATCGCAGCTCGGTTGTCCAAGCAGGAATCCTTATCTATCCAACTGCTCAATGCCAGTCGTGTATTCGGCCTGGACCATGTCGAATCAGCCTTCCGAAAAGCGCTGAGGGCATTTGAGGAGGAGGAGAATGTCTCGGAATCATTAGCTTTCGAGACAATGCTCTATATCTCGGGTTGCAGGCAGCTGCACGAAGCCCTTGAGCGCATAGGACTAAAGGATGAGACTAAAGCAATAGTCTGCATAGCCATAGGTGGCCAGGAGCTGAGAGATAGACTGGTAGCTGAGCTCTCCATCCTCGAAGATGAAAGTTTGATATCCGATAACACCGAGAAGAATCTCGCCGACCTGGGGATCGCCGAAAGGGATCGCGGTACGGTACCAAAGGAGAAGCAGATCGATCTGGTCCTGGAACGGGTTGCAGCCGTTGATATCATAAAGAAATAGGCTGCCAATAGAAACTTCTCAGATCAAGAGTGGTGAGGTTTGATGTCATGACGATTGACTTACAATCAAGAGGTCCCATTGTGGAATGCGTTCCGAATTTCAGCGAGGGGAAAAGACCTGAGATCGTTCGGTCAATCGCGAATGAGATTGGTTCTGTTCCGGGAATACGAGTATTGGACCTGCACATCGATGTTGATCACAACAGGTCGGTTGTCACCTTTATCGGAAAGCCAGAAGCCGTGTTAGAGGCTGCGCTCGCCGGCGTTAGAGCCGCCTCCAGATTGATCGATATGAGCCATCACAAGGGTGCGCATCCCCGTATTGGTGCCACAGATGTGGTTCCTTTGATTCCTGTCAGTAAGATCGAGATGGATGAGTGCATCACACTTGCGCGAAAGCTTGCCGAGAGAATTTGGAACGAGCTCGAGATACCTACCTATCTCTACGGTTACGCTGCTCTTCGCGATGATCGAAAGCGTCTGGAGAGAATCAGGCTGGAAGGATTCGAGCAGATACGAGATTTGGTTGCTATCGATTCCGATAGCCATCCCGATTTCGGCGGACCACAGCTGCATCCAAAGGCGGGCGCAACGATAGTGGGAGCAAGGGATCCCCTGATAGCGTTCAACATCGATCTCAAATCGAGCGATCTCAAGATGGCGCGCGAGATTGCATCTGCGATACGGGAGCGGAACAGCGGCCTCAAAGGGCTCAAAGCGCTCGGTATCTACCTGGAATCAAGATCATGCGTGCAGATCTCCACAAACATTACCCGGACCGACCTTGTATCCCCCTATCGGGTCTTTGAAAAAGTGAAAGAGGAGGCATCGAAGCGCGGAATCGACATTCTGCGCGGAGAGCTGGTGGGACTTATGCCATTAGAATCGATTATCTCTTCGGCCCGTGAGGCAATCCATTTAGATTCTTTGGATGCGAAGCGAATCATAGATCTCAATTTGTAGTCACTTATCATTAGCGAAACGATGAGCCTATATGCTGTTCAATGCCTTTCCGTGCTGCTCATTGTATAATATATAATTCACTCCCTCATTATCACTAAACTGCGCCCTTTTCGATATGTTTATATCGACGATAAATGCTGGTTTTTGTAACTAATTACCGGTTTCGACATCTCAATATGTCGACGGGAGTTCGCCTTTGCTATTAGATGTAGAGAAAATATTATCCCCCTGAGATTGTGAGGATGATTTAACGTGGCAGGGAGCTATCTGAGAAGTCTTCAGCTCGCCAAACAGCTGGAGCAAAAGGCCAAGGAAGCGTCGAATAAAAAGGCTGAAGCAGAGGGCAAGCTGCAGAAAGCGGAAGCGATTCTAGAATTCTGCAAGAAGATCAATGCTGAGACTGATGAGATCGAGAAGATCCTTGCCGAAACCGTTGCCACTCTCGAATCCAGAGATTTTGATCTCGCCCAGGCAAAAGCAGCTCAGGCTGTCAATACCGCGAAGAATATCTTCATCGCAAAGATCCGTTCCATTCTGGATGGCGCAGAAGAGATAGTCACACTCATCTCGGAGGTTGGAGGAGAGCCGGAGCAGCTCAAAAAGCTGAAATCGGATACCAATTCCGCCCTGGAAGATGAGAATTTCGAAAAAAGCATGAAGCTGGCGGAGCAGACATGGGATGCTTCTCAAAAGGCGCTGCACGAGCATTATGCAAATGCATATTCTCGAGCACAACAGATATTATTGAAGGCTAAGAAGCAGGGTGAGGAGGTTGAGGATCTCGAGAGCGATCTCCGTGGTACCAAATCGCAGATAGATTCGGAGAACTACACCGCGGCTATGTCCGCGCTGAAGAACGTGATCGAGACAGCTTCTGAGCTGCTCAGCTCGCGTATCTCCTCTGAACTGGATTCGATCGAGGACAGCATACTATCAGCCGAAGACCTGGGCGCTGCGACGGATCGCATCAAGGAGAATCTCTCCAAAGCGCGAGAGCTATTGAAATCCGGAGATTTCGATGAGGCAACAAGCATCGCTAAGAGAGCGGAGAGCGAGTGCGAGAAGACGATCTCCGGAAAGCTCCACAAGGAGATGCGGGCGCTGAGAGAGGAGATCAGAGCGACCAAGAAGCGCGCTGTAGCTGTCGACGAGATGGTTGACATGCTTGACGAGGCCTCAAAGGCTGCAAAGGAGCACGAGATCACGAGCGCCATACGTCTCATGGATAAGGCGCGAAGCGCCCTCAAAGAGGCGCAGTTTCAGGTGGTTCTCCAAGCAATAGCTCGTTCAAGGGATCGCTTTATTCTCTCAAATAAATTGGATATCGATATCTCGGGCGCGATTACGCTTTTAAACGAGGCGCGTAAAAAGCTGCGCAAGGGACGTTTTGAAGAGGCGATCAATGCCGCTGATGAGGCCGAGACGGAGATAGAAACCGCTCTCTCGGCATTCAATCAAGCCAAAGAGAGCATGGAGAAACTCACCAAACTGGGCAATGATGTCGAGATGATCGGCCTCGAGCTTCCATCTGATATGAATTTCTTCCAGGAGGCGAAAGAGGCGCTAGCCGACAAGGATTTCGTCAAAGTAGCCCAGAGGGCTGGGGCCGGCATTAATGCGATAAATAAGCTGGCCCGAAGGGCAGCCGAGGAGGAGGTGGGGAGTGCTGAGGATATCATCGCAATTATAGGGCAGCTGAAGGTAAAAGCATCGGATGCCAAGAATCTTCTCAAGATTGCATATGAAAATCTCGATATGAAAAATTATGTGGAAGCTTACAAGACCGCTGTAAAGAGCGTTGATACCTCAAAACAAGCTGCTCAGCATCTATTCGAAAATAACATCTCGTCGCTGAGCTCCTTCCTTGACGATTTGAGCGGCGCTTTAGATGTCACTGAGCACAAGGCTCAGCTCGACTCCGCCCAGCAGCTCTTTGAGCAATCCAATTTTGCCGAGGCGTTCGACAGGCTGGGCGAGATAAAGAATGCCGTGATGAAGAAGGGCATTGAGGAGTGCCGGAATCTCATCGGTGATGCTGAGATTGGGGTAAATGAGCTTGAGGCAGCTGGTATAGATGCAGCCGACCTGCGCCTGATGACCACCAAAGCGGAGGAGCTCTTCCAACAAAAGATGTACGAGGATGCGGCGGCCACTGCCAAAGAAGCGCTTCAGGATGCGAATAGCAAGTTGGAATCGCTCGCAAAGGAGAGTCTGTTCACCCTGAAAGAATCTCTGAAAGATGCACATGCTGATTCAATCGATACCAGCAAATGGAGGGCGTTTTTTAAGCAGGCAAAGAAACTGCTTGATGCAGGTGATAACTCCTCATCCTATCAGATCACGAAAAAGGTCCTTGACGAAATCAAAGAAGCCACGAGAGCAAGGCGAGAGGTACTGACGAAGATAGAGAGATGTTGGGAGCTCGTCGCAGAGGCAAAGGAGAATCGAATTGATGTAGCCGCATTTTCAAAAGAGATCGAGGACGCGAAAAATGCGCTGAACACCCTAGAGATCAAGAAGGCGACTTCATTTATCGAAAAGGCAGAACGAAACATCGAAAATGCGATGGCCATGTATCTCGCAGCAAAGCTGATACTCGCCCTCAAATCCTCTCTGGAGTTTGCGGAAAGAGAGAGCTTATCAGTCGATACAGCGGATAATACTCTCAAGAATGCAAAGATACTGATGAAAGAGCGAAAGTATGATGAGGCGTTAGATGCCGCGAAGCAGGCTCAACGAGAGATAACAGAAGTCGTAAAAGAGAGGGCTTTGAGCAAGATATCGGATATTCAAACGCTAATCGCCGATGCCAGGAATGTCGGAGTGGATGTCTCACGACCGACGAAACTTCTGGAGAAGTCTCAGGCGGAGATAAATGAAGGTGATTATGAGACCAGCCTGAAAAGTATACTACTTGCCGAAAACGAGATCGATCAGATTAAGGATCTCAGCTCGAAGAGCGCCATTGAGATAAGGATCGCTCGAGAGAGAATCAGAGATGCAGAGTCGATCGGTCTTGACATGAATTCCTCAAGGATGACACTCGATCAGGCGATCGATTCTCTGAATAGCCACAAGTACGCCATCTCATTTGAGCTATCGAGAAAGTCCGGCGCGCAGGCGTTGGAGGTGATTAGAATCAGTCTCGAAAGCCTGTTCGAGACGCTCGCGGGAAGAATCACCACCGCCGATGAACAGGGGGCTGAGATCAACACAGCTGAATCCATACTCGCGGAGTCAAGAAAGGCCTTTGGCAGGATGGAGTTCCAGGATTCGATAGGGCTGATCATGCAGTGCGAGCAGGAGCTCGACCGCGCCGACCTACAGTACAACATAGCTCTGAACTCCCTGGAGGTCGCGAAGAGTAGACTACAGGAAGCGGAGGGCGACGGACTGCAAGTTACCAGGGCGAAGGAGATACTTGAGGATGCAAATGGTGCAATGACCGAGAAGCAGTTTGCGAAGGTCATCGAATTCTCAATAGCGCTGGGAGACGAGATAGAACATATCAAGCACCGGATGGAGAATTGTCATCTGGATCTCAATGCTCTGGAGGAAAGGTTGGATCGGCTCAGACGAGTCGGCCTCGAGATTAATCTGGCGGATGAGCATCTAAAGAGCTCCGAGAAGGCGCTGCAAAATGGGGACTTCGTGACTTGCAGGGAGAAGTGCATTGAGGGTGAGCGCGCCATATCAATAGAGCTCGAAAAGATCATCCAAGACAAGATTGAGCTGGCGGAGCGGCTCATTGAAACCGGAGTCCTTCTGGGAGTCAGAGATAGAGAGTATCGCGATATGCTAGCGGTTGCGCAGACATCGGCCGGCGAGGGTTTGTGGGATTTCGCGGTCGAGGAGATTCAGAAATGCATTGCCGAGTTAGGCAAGATCATCGGAGAAAGACTTCGGAAGTCGATCGAGGAGATAAGATCAAAGATCACAATTATCAAGAAGACGGAAGCCTCAGTTGCAATGATAGAGGAGAAGCTGCAGGCGGCGGAGACGGAAATAGACGGAGAAGAGTTCGAGAAGGCTTTCAAAGCAGTGGTGGACGCAGAAGGGCTGATCTCGTCTGTCGAGTCGCTGCATAAGGAATACCTGGATGTAAAATATGCTGCGGAGAGTGCCATAGCGGTTGCGAAGAAGTTCGGCATTCCCACAAAGGAGAGCGATCGTCTACTTGCTATGGCCGAGATAGAGCAGGAGAAAGATTACGCCTCAGCGATCGAGTTGGCTCGTGAGGCTGCTGAATCCGCGAGAAGCAGCTTAGAGCAGTTCAATCCCGATCTTGTCCTCTCTATAGAACCGGAGGAGTTCACGGAGAATCAGCCCGGTAAAATAACCGTGAAAATCACGAACCAGGGTAAAGCATTGGCGAAGGATCTCACGCTAGATGTCTCGGACAATGTCGAGGCGAAAGAGCTTTCCGAAGTACCTCAGATCCGGGGTGGCGAGACAAAGGGCATCGAGATCGAGATTATATCACCGCGCTCTGGCGAAATCGAATTATCGGTCATTGTAACTGCAAAGCGCCTCTTCGATGGCAAGAGTTTCGAATTTTCGGGAAAAGCTCCGATCACTGTAACTCCGAGTGAGCCAACAGCGCGGCTCGCGAGAGCCACGGGGACTGCGAAATGCGTATCCTGCAATGGAAAGATTAAAGCGGGTTTTGATATCGTGATATGCAATAGATGTCAAAGAATACAGCATCTGGCATGCGCGAAGAGAAACATGAGATGCGGCAACTGCAGTGCATTATTGGTTTTTGAGTAGCCATCTATATTTTCACGAATTTATATCCGTAATAGATGATTCCCGATCTGCCCTCTTCGCCAAGCTTTCGCAGGGTGGATTTGACTTCCGTTCCGATCTCTACTTCGTTCGGCTCGCAGTTAATTATCTGGCCCAGCACTCTCGCTCCCTCATCGAGCTCAACCAATGCAATCACATACGGCTTCTGCATCTCGAACTGCTCGTGCGCCTCGTGAACGACTGTGGTCGAATATACGGTGCCCTTACCTGAGAATTTAAACCTCTCCATCTTTTCGATGCTCACCCTTCCGCAATCGGGACATATCATTCTGGGCGGGAAGTATGTTTTTTCGCAGACACCGCACCGGACTCCTATCATGTTATATCTGCTCTTGTTTTCGCGCCAAAATCGAGGAGTCTTCGTCATGGCCCCGCCCCCAGTATATGGACGATCACAGATGCTCCCGTGCCGCCGACATTATGAGTTAGCCCGACCTTCGCATCCGCAACCTGTCTTTTATCTGCGTTTCCTCTGAGCTGCTGGATTATCTCAACTATCTGAGCAACACCTGTGGCGCCGAGGGGATCGCCTCTGGCTTTCAGTCCTCCTGAGCTGTTAATAGCGATCTCTCCGTCAATCGCTGTTTTTCCTTCAATGGCTGCCTTTCTTCCTTCGCCCTTCGGGAAGAATCCAAGATCCTCTATTGCCATTATCTCAGTGATTGTGAAGTTATCGTGAACCTCGGCAACATCCACATTCTTCGGCTGCATCTTTGCCATATCAAAGGCGCGCCTTGCCGCCACTTTGGTCGCCAACATCTCAGTTATGCTCTTTCTCTGGTGGAGTGCGAGCGTATCGCTTGCCTGTGCCGTTGCGAGTATCTCAACGGGCTGATCGGTGAACTGCTTCGCCATCTCCGAGGTGCATATGACAACAGCGGCTGCGCCATCGGAAACTGGTGAGCAATCCAGCATTCTCAAAGGGCTTGAAACGATAGGTGATTTCTCCACCATCTCTGGCTTTATCTCCCTCCTGAACTGAGCCCGCGGGTTGAGTGCGCCATGTCTGTGATTCTTGACGGCCACAGCCGAGAGCTCCTCTCTCGTCGTCCCGTACTCGTGCATATGCCTTACCGTCATAAGCGCGAATAGGCTGGCAAAGGTCGCGCCGAAGACCGTCTCCCATTCCTGATCGGCAGCGGCTGATTGAATGCTTCTCATCTCGGCATCACCGATATCAGTCATCTTCTCGGCGCCGCCAACTACAACGATATCGTGAATTCCCGATGCGACGGAAAAATACGCCTGCCTGAGGGCGAGCGCGCCACTTGCGCCTCCGGACTCCACTCTCGTTGACGGAACATTAGTATGCGCCAAGCCCGCGTAATCGGCGATGAGGGCGCCGACATGCTCCTGATCGATAAACCTCCCCGCGGACATATTGCCGACGAACATGGCATCTATCTGCTCCGAGGAGATATTCGCATCGTTCAGCGCTTCGAGACCGGCCCTGATGCCCATCTCCCTGAACGAGTAATCCCAGAGCTCTCCGAATTCGGTCATGCCCGCGCCTATGATCGCCACTTTTCTCAAGTTTATTCCTCAGCAAGCAGTATTTTCCGGGAATATTTCGCATATGTCCCGTAATCAATGCTCTTCACGTTTTCCATCATCTCTCTGACCATTGGTGCGGCGTCTCTCTTGAATTCTGATATAGCATCTGTGACAGTGATGTCGAAGCCGTCGGAGCCAGCGCCAGAGCCATATGCTATCGCGAAGATTCTATCGCCTGGAGATGCCTCATCGAGAATTGCCGACAGGCCGAGAGGAATCGCCCCCGAGTAGGTGTTTCCAATCTTTGTGACCAAGAGCCCCGTGGCAATCTGCTCCTTGGCGAAGCCCAGCTGTTTGGCCACTCTCTGAGGGAATTTTCCGTTCGGCTGATGAAACACGGCATACTTGTAATCCTCGGGTTTGGTGCCACATTTTTCCATCAGCATTTTCGCGCAGGCAAGTATGTGTTTGAAATATGCTGGATCGCCGGTGAATCTGCCTCCGTGGCTGGGATAGATCTGTCCTTCTCTCCTCCAGAAATCCGGCGTGTCGGTTGTGTACGATACCGTTGTATCGAGTCTCGCGATAATATCTTTCGATCCGATTAGAAAAGCAGCTCCGCCAGCGGAGGCTGAGAATTCGAGAAGATCGCCCGGAGCGCACTGTGAAATATCTGCTCCGATGGCTAGACCATACTCTATCATCTCGCTGCCGACGAGACCCATGCAGGTTTGGATCGCCGCCGTTCCCGCCTTGCAGGCGAATTCGTAATCCGCTACAGTCAGAGCCGGTGTTGCCTCGATCGCTTCAGCCACCATCGTTCCCGTTGGTTTGACCACATATGGGTGAGATTCAGATCCTACATATATCGCACCGATCTTCTGTGGCGATACGTTGGTTCTTTTCAGTGCATTCCTTGCAGCTTCGATTGAGATCGTCGCGACATCCTCATCCGGAGCCGCAACCGATTTCTGCTCGATCATCAGTCCCTTTGCAATGCTGGCGCCGTCCAAGCCCCAGATGTGTCCGATCTCCTCCGGAGAGATTCTGTAGCGTGGTATATACGCTCCATAACTGACAATTCCTTCATCCATCCTTCACACCAGCTATCCTAATTTTCTGAGCTTATCCAATAAAACGGCGATCTCGAGATTCGTCCTCACAAGCGGGAGGTTCTCAATCTCAGCAAGCTTAATAGCAAGCTCATCGACCTGCTCTGGCCTTTGGTAAACAACCATTGCCGGTTTCAGAGGATGCGCTCTTATGGCAATCATTGGTGATCGGCCGAATTTCACGCCCGTGAAAATCAAAGCTCTCTGACTGCTCCAGCCGTAGATCTTCAGGTAATCGAAGGAATCCAACGAGGTAATGGCCTTGATACTGTCTATTACCGTGTACCCATGCAGATGTCTGTCTGCAGATACCTGCGGGGTCAGATTCTCCCCTTCGATTTCTCTAATAAACTGAATGATAGGGCGGTCTTCGTTGAACTCTCGAATATCAAGTACGGCTTCAGATGATGTCGAAAGCGAGTATTGTCTAATGACTTGGCCGCCCGCCATTTCGTCGAGCGCAATCAGGCCATCCACTATCTTTCTGACCGTCAGAATTCCGGGTGATCTCCTCCTACCCGCCTCGTAATCGCTTATGACGGAGGGAGAGAGGCTGAGGTATCTGGCCAGATCCTGTTGTGACGCCTTGAACTGCTCTCGCCATTTTCTGATCGTCTTGCCCGGTTCATCGGAAAGAGCGATTTCGCCAGCCATTTTTTCTCTCAGCTGATCTTTCATGGACAGATAATCCAGTCGTGGCTATTAAAATATGTCGAATGTTACCTCGGCATTCGACGAGAAGAGGCGTTTGATTGAATAATCCATGAGCTCCTCCTTTGAATAATATGGCTGGACGGGAAATTGCAACTCGCAACCATCAAATATTGTCATCGATTTATCGGGAAATCATACCTCGCGGGGTAGTAGTCTAGCTTGGTTTATGATTCGTGGTTCGGGATCACGAGGTCGTCGGTTCGAATCCGACCTACCCCATTATCCACCTAAAAGGATGATTGTCACATTGTGAAATGATTCACTATGCAATTACAGCATTCTTGAAAGTGCGCCAGGCTATGAAATACATAAGGATAGCAAATCCTGCCAGAAAGGTAAATGAAATTAGAATATCCTGTGTCTCGTATGAGTATTCAGTTCCCATTGCTGTGAAATCAGAACCAATTCCGAAGTATCGAACGCCATCGATAAAATGAGTTAATGGATTAAAAGCGCTAATCAGCTTCAGTGGAGCAGGAAATGATTCGATAGGATAAAGGGCATTGCTCAGGAAAAAAAGTGGCAATGTCAGAAGAGTAATGACACCTTGAACGGCTTCGTGGCTTTCGATCTTCATAGCTATGGCACTTGAAAGAAACATCAGCCCTATCGAAAATAGAGCCACGAAAGCAAAGATGCCCATTATTCCAACAAAGGCACTCTGGGCGGAATATCCATAAAAGAACTGTACGCCAATCACGAATCCTATGACAATTATGATGATAACTTGGATGAACGATTTTGTCATTCCACTGAATGTGGTTCCAATAAGTATCTGTGAACGAGGCATTGGAGAGGCAACAAGCTCTTTCATTAGCCCAAACTGTTTGTCGATCAAAATACTGATTCCACTGTAGAGGCAAGTAAACAAAATGGTCATAGCAATAATTCCCGCCGCCATGAAAGTAAGATAATCAATTGACATAATACTGGGAATTTCTGGAATAATGATATCGAAGCTATTTGACATTGCAATACCGAACAGGATAAGCCAAAGAGCAGGTTGGATGATGGCTACAAAAAGCATGATCTTTGAGCGGTTGAACTTCAGCATCTCGCGCCAATATACTGTTAGAAATCCCGTTTCCATTTCATATTCCTCCTTTTCGTTTTGAAGAAAAGCTTTCTTTTCCTTGTTGCTCGTCTCTGATATTACGCCCAGTATAGTGAAGGAACACATCATCGAGAGAGGGCTTTTTCAGGCTAACGCTTAAAATTCCTATACCATTTCTGTTTAGCAAATCTATAATTTTTGGCAGAAAGCGTGATCCCTCCTCATCAATAACTACAATCAACCCCTTTGAAGACCTCTTTACATTCAGTATTCCTTTGGTGTTTCTCAGCACTTCAATTGTATTATCATTGTCATCTGTTTCCAGATAAACCATATCCTTTCCAAGCGCGTTTTTCAGGCTCTCAGAAGTTCCTTCCGCAATAATTTTCCCCTGATCAATTATTAGAATTGTATCACTTAATTGATCAGCTTCATCCATGTAATGCGTTGTCAGAAATATTGTGATTCCTTCATCATTCACCTTCTTTATATATTCCCAAATACGCATTCTCGTTTGAGGATCTAATCCAAGAGTAGGTTCGTCAAGAAATAGGATATCTGGCCTTGTTAATAAGCCCCTGGCGATTTCAAGCCGGCGTTTCATTCCACCGCTAAGATTTTTTGTATATTCGTCTCGTTTTGAAGTAAGTTCCACAAGTTGGATAAGTTCCTCTATGCGTGATCTCCTGATTTCTTTTGGAATGGAATAGATCTTTCCATGAAACTCTAATGTCTCCCATACAGTGAGATCTCGATCGAGCACCTCATCCTGAAATACAATTCCAATTGAATCTCGAACCTTATCTTTCTGTTTTTTTAAATCAAATCCTGATAGAGTTACTTCACCTTTTTGAAGAGGCAGTAAAGTGATAAGAATGTTGATGGTCGTTGTCTTTCCTGCCCCGTTCGGACCCAGAAACGAAAATATCTGGCCTTTCTTTACCGAGAAGGTTATGTTGTCTACTGCTAATAAGTCGCCATAGCTATGTGATAGGTTTTCGACTTTGATTATCTCATTCATCTGTATCACCTTTTTCCAATTTTTTCATTTCTTTGACGGCGTTGGTAATTATTTTCTCAATTCTCTTTGGCTCTTTCCCCCTCTGAAGAAGAATTCCTACTTCAGTCAGAAGTGGAGCGAGGACTCTCATGGCTTCATCATGGACCATAACCATCAGCGGACCTGAATCCCTGAATGTTTCCCTGGCAAGTGATATAGATTGATGAATCTTCATCATGTGGTCCATTTTCAGCATATCCAGTTCTTTCAACTGTTCTTTTCCACGTTTGATAATTTTATAGAATGTTTTATCTCCCTCTGTCCGCCCCTTTATCCATCCATCCTTTTCCATTTTTTTCAGCATTGGATAGATCGTGCCGGTGCTTGGTTTGTGATCGGTGATTGTTTCCAAACGTTTGATTAACTGGTATCCTGTACTCTCTCCCTCTGATATCGCTTTGAGCATGACGTATTTGATTAGTCCTTTCGCCATTATATCGAAACCGACATATCGATATCGATATATATATTTTCTACTTTCATGAATCACTTATTTATTGTGTACTGAAGATTAGATTATGTTGACAAACCTGTCTACAAATAGTAAAAAATGAATTAAGAGGATGGCATGTTGAAGTGGTCCCTCGCCTATATCGTGGTTAGGAAAAACTACGATGGAGGCAAGAGACCATGCTATATGTAGGCCTGGATGTACATAAAGAATTCTGTCAAGCATGCGTGATG